>OIXG01002725.1_pt1 | contig 12761 bp, 11 predicted proteins | sample 1587731 | NCBI WGS metagenome assembly OIXG01 (sample SAMEA3888908, study PRJEB22519) | human gut metagenome | biome: human gut; feature: human-associated habitat; material: faeces | place: Denmark | collected 2010
AAGAAGACCAGCCTGACGGTGTCCGGCCAGCTGAACGCCGAGAACTTCGCCATGGCCTTCGGCAATGTCTATACCTTTGGTCCTACCTTCCGTGCGGAGAATTCCAACACCCAGCGTCACGCCGCCGAGTTCTGGATGGTGGAGCCTGAGATGGCCTTCACCGATTTGAACGGTTATATGGATACCGCCGAGGACATGATCAAGTATATCATCCGCTATGTGATGGAGCAGTGCCCTCAGGAGATGGACTTCTTCAACCAGTTCGTGGATAAGGGCCTGCGGGAGCGTCTGGAGCATGTGGCCTCCTCCGACTTCGGCCGGGTGAGCTACACGGAAGCGGTGGACCTGCTGAAAAAGAGCGGTGAGAAGTTTGACTATCCCGTGGAGTGGGGCATCGACCTGCAGACCGAGCACGAGCGCTATCTGACGGAGCACATCTTCAAGCGGCCCGTATTCGTCACCGACTATCCCAAGGACATTAAGGCTTTCTATATGCGCCTGAACGATGACGGCAAAACCGTAGCCGCGGCGGACTGCCTGGTGCCTGGCATTGGCGAGATCATCGGCGGCAGCCAGCGCGAGGAGCGTCTGGATGTGCTGGAAGCCCGCATCAAGGAGCTGGGCATGAATCCGGAGGATTACAAGTATTACTGCGACCTGCGGCGCTACGGCTCCTGCCGTCACGCAGGCTATGGCCTGGGCTTCGAGCGGATGGTGATGTATCTCACCGGTGTGAACAACATCCGCGACGTGGAACTGCATCCCCGCACTGTGGGCAGCGCAGATTTCTGATCAACCGCATACCGAAAAGCGGTCCTTCCGAAAAGAGGGACCGCTTTTTTCTCCCGTATGCACAAATTTCTCTGGAAAACCTCAAATATTTCAGGCATTCCACCATGCGCGGACAGTTGACATTCCGCGGCGCATATGATAGGATACGGCTATCTTCAACAACGGAATACCGGCAATGGAAGCCCATAGGAAAACGACGTAAATCTACCGAAGGAGTAAAACTCTCAGGTGTCCGCCGTGCGGACAGGACTATGGGTGGATGCGGCTCTGGAGAATCCCGGCTCACCGGGTACCGAAGGTGAAAGGCGGCATGACCGCTGAATCTCTCAGGTAAAAGGACAGAGTGATCTGACGCAGCGGCAGGCGAGGCGGAGAGTTCCGTCAGGCAGGCCGCAGGCTTCACCGTTTGCGGCGGGGCTGCGTCGATCTCCTGTACTGCGTTCTTCGGAGCGGCTGCATTGCCAGCCGCTCCATTTTTTTATCACCGCGGCAAAGATCCCGCCGTCGGTGAAACCGTGTACAGGAGGAAAAACTATGGAATCGATCGTCGCAAAACTGGACGCTGCGCTTTATCCCGCTGTATGCAGCGTCAACACGTACCTGTCCAACTACATTCTGGTCTTTCTGCTGGTGGCTGTCGGCCTGTGGTACAGCATCAAGACCCGCTTTGTTCAGGTCCGCTGCTTCGGTGAGGGTATGCGCAGAGTGTTCGGCAATCTGACCCTCAACGGCAAAAAGCATGACAGCGGCATGAGCTCCTTCCAGGCATTGGCCACTGCCATTGCCGCCCAGGTGGGCACCGGCAACATCGTAGGCGCATCCGGCGCTATTCTGACCGGCGGCCCCGGTGCCATCTTCTGGATGTGGGTCATCGCTTTCTTCGGTATGGCCACCATTTACGCCGAGGCCACCCTGGCCATCAAGACCCGGGTGAAAGCCGCTGACGGCACCATCCACGGCGGCCCCGTCTACTACATCACCACCGCTTTCAAGGGCGGCTTCGGCAAGTTCCTGGCCACCTTCTTCGCCGTGGCCATCATCCTGGCTCTGGGCTTCATGGGCTGCATGGTGCAGTCCAACTCCATCGGTGAGTGCTTCCAGACCGCTTTCGGCATCCCCTCCTGGATCGTGGGCGTGGCGCTGGTCATCATCTGCGGCATCATTTTCCTGGGCGGCGTTCAGCGGCTGGCTGCCGTTACGGAAAAAATCGTCCCCATTATGGCGGCAATCTTCCTGCTGGGCGGTCTGGTCATCCTGATCTTCCGCATCCGGTACGTCCCCGCCACCTTTGGCATGATCTTCAAGTACGCCTTTGAGCCTCAGGCCATCGTGGGCGGTTCTTTCGGCTACGCCATCAAGCAGGCCATCTCTCAGGGCGCCAAGCGTGGTCTGTTCTCCAACGAGGCCGGTATGGGCTCTACCCCCCATGCCCACGCTCAGGCCAACGTGAAGGATCCTCACGAGCAGGGCGTTGTGGCGATGATCGGTGTGTTCATCGACACCTTCGTGGTGCTGACCCTCAACGCGCTGGTCATCATCTGCACCCTCTACACCGCCGATGGCCCTCTGGCAAACGGCTATGTGGGGGATGTGACCTCCGTGCTCAGCAAGACCAATCTGGCCCAGACCGCCTTCGGCTCCGTGATGGGAGCCAGCCTCGGCGCCAAGTTCGTGGCTATCTGCCTGTTCTTCTTCGCTTTCTCCACGGTTCTGAGCTGGAATCTGTTCGGCAAGATCAACGCCATCTGGCTTTTCGGCAAGAAGAACCCCAAGGCCTGCACCGTGATCTACACCCTCATCGCCCTGGTGTTCATCCTGATGGGCACCATGATGAGCAACGATCTGGTGTGGGAGCTGACGGATATGTTCAACAACCTCATGGTCATTCCCAACGTCATCGCCCTGTTCGCCCTGACCAAAATGGTAGTCGGCGGCGTGGGAAGCAAGATCGCACAGTAAATGAGAGCGATCTGTATTGTGCTTATTTACTTTCAAAAAACGTTATAAAAAAAGAAACAGGACATTCATAAGAATGTCCTGTTTCTTTTGGCGGAGATGGAGGGATTTGAACCCCCGCACGCCTTGCGGCGCCTACCGGATTTCGAATCCGGACCCTTCAGCCACTTGGGTACATCTCCAAGCGATCCTATTTGCCCCCCGCAGACGGTCAAATCCAAACCCCAAGGGGACTGCGTTAGCTATTATGACATATTTTCACAGCTATTGCAAGAGAAATACTTGCACGGCGAAGGAACACAGCATAGAATGAGCATATCTTACCCGTGCGGATGAAGAAGGAGGAAGTGCTATGGCCCTGCGGGTCTATATTCTTGGCGATGCCGCAGCTTACCAAAACTATGCACTGGCGGTGGAACGTGCCGGAGGGATTCCCTGCTTCGGGAGCCGGCCGGCGGACTGCGACTGCTTGCTGCTGCCCGGCGGCGGGGACATGGAATCCTGGCGTTACGGCCAGAAAAACACAGCCTGCCGGGATCTGGAGCCGGAACGGGACGCGCTGGAACTGGAGCTGCTGGCGGATTTTACGGCCCTTGGCAAGCCGGTCCTGGGTATATGCCGGGGAATGCAGAGCATCAATGTGTTTTTCGGCGGCGATCTGGTGCAGGACTGGCCAGGACACAGCGCCATAGAAGGCGTTGACCGGCTTCACAGCGTTCAAAATGCACCGTCCTTTCTGCGGGAGCTATACGGAGAGCGCTGTGTGGTCAACAGTTGCCACCACCAGATCATTGGCCGCCTGGGCACCGGTTTGGAGGTTTTGCAACGGGCGGAGGACGGCGTAGTAGAGGCCTTCCGACACAAAACCTTGCCGGTTTGGGGGATCCAATGGCACCCGGAGCGGCTGGCAGAGGACCACTACACGGGCACGGTGGACGGACTGGCGGTATACCGGGCGTTTCTATCTCAGGCAGCCTTGTAAGAGCTCTGCCTGTTAACCGCAGGCCGTATCCGGATCGGACAGGAACTGTGCACCACGATCCACCAATACGCGGAAAATCCGGTCGCAAAGATTTTCTGTAAAGGGTAAGATGAAGGGTAACCATCATTTCAGCGCAGCAAAAAATCCCTCAAAGCCTTGCGGCTCTAAGGGATTTGTTTGGTGGACGATACAGGACTCGAATTCGCAAATTGTTGTTTTCTATTACTTTTTTCGACAAAATATGTGATATTTAGTTCTGAAATTATAAAATTTAGTACCAGTCAGTCCAGTTGTTTTATAGAGGATGACCCACTAAAGGGTCAAAATAAGGGTCAAATTCAGGCCCGCGAAAGGACTGTCACACAATGGAAATTACTTATCGGAAACATGAAGATTTTTGTGTCCCCAATTTGCTTATGCATGGAAGTGAACCGGCAGCATACGGACGTTTTGGCAGGATGCGGCTCAAGTATCTGAAGGAGCACCGTAGAGCAATCTATATCAATTTGAAAACCTCCGGCCAACTGACACATCATCTCAATGAAATAGACCGTGAAGCAAACGAAATGCTGCGGCTGCTGATCGAGCGGATGGCTCAGGCGCAGGGCACCACGGAGCAGATGAAAGCCGCTGACCAACTGGCGTGGGTCGGGGCGATGAACAACATCCGCAGCACCGCAGAAGAAGTCGTTTGTAAAGAATATAACTGCATTTAAATTACATAAATCCTATTATAACAAGTGGGCCGAAACACATAATATACTGTGTTTTGGCCCACTTGCCATTGTGCCTATATGGAATGGTTACAAGTAGATTTTCATAGCTTCCACGGCAGCCCTCACGATTTCTTCAATTACTCGTGTTTGCTGGAGCGTACAGCTATCTAAAATTTCTTCTATGTACCCTACGGTTTCTTTTCTCGTGCGCTCTGGTGTTCCACATAATATATCGTCTGTACTGACTTCTAAAACTGAAGCCAACTTTACAAGCACTGGGAGGCTTAATTTTGTATTACCTGTTTCGATATGACTCATGTGAGTGGTAGAAATTCCAACCTGCTCTGCCAGTTCTTCCTGTGATAGCTGTCTTACTTTTCGTATTTTCCGAATTTGCTGACCAATTTTATAATACTCCATATAAACCGCCTATACAATTAAAATATACTTGAAGTGTATAGGCTTTTAGGTTATTATTGAATAAACTGTATGGGCTATTTTATGCTTATAAAATTTATACGCGTGAAGATTTGGAAGGGGATTGGAAATGGCATTCTGCACGAATTGTGGAAAGCAGCTCGATGAAGGAGCGAAATTTTGCTCAACCTGCGGTGCGGCGGTGCCGCAGACAACGTGGGAAGAGAATTCTGAGCGAAAGACTGTATACGATGGGGAGCTTCATAAATGCCCAAATTGCGGCGAACAAATCAACTCTTTTGTTGCTGTATGCCCAGCTTGCGGCTATGAGTTTCGTGGTGCAAAAACAGCAAGCTGCGTAAAAGAATTGGCGGCAAAACTGGAACCGGTGAGCGATCCTGAACAAAGGGATGATTTAATTCGCAATTTCTATATTCCTAATACCAAAGAGGATATTTGTGAATTTTTTATCCTCGCAGTATCTAATATTAAGGCGCGAGATGACTGCGAGGATGCATGGCGAGCGAAACTGGAACAGGCTTATCAAAAAGCGCGGTTATCTTTCGGGAACGATAGTTCCTTTTCAGAAATCAACAAACTGTATGAAAGTGTAACCAAGAGAGAGCCGCTAAATCAGTTTATGAAGAAAAGATATGCTTTTCCAATTGCTTCGTTAATCTTAGGGATTGCTCTCGTTATTGTCGGCGCAGTTTTTCGGGGGCTTTATGAACTTAAATGGATTGGTTATCCGCTAATTCGAATCATTGCTCCGATAAGTGCTATTGCGATATTTATAAAGGATAGTCCAAATAGATTCCGTAATAAAAATCGACGCAGAAAACGATAAAAACAAATCATCGTGAACATAAAGGAGCAAAATATGGGATTTTTCAGTAAAACTCGTTCTGGTAGCAGCTTTATGGATGAAATCCGTTGCGATGAACCCTCGTACTTAATTTGGAAATGGCATCCGGCAGGCACTCGGACAGGTGAAGCGAACCGTGAAAACGCAATCCGCTGGGGATCTTCTCTGCGTGTTAAAGACGGCGAAGTTGCTGTGTTCGTTTACAAGCAGAAAAATGGTATCCTGCAAGATTACATTGAAGGCCCGTTTGACCAGATTATCAAAACAGAAAATCTTCCCATTCTTGCAAGCATCGTTGGATTAGCCTATGATGGCGGCACACCGTTTCAGGCGGAGGTTTATTTTGTCAACCTTGCCAAGATTGTTCAGGTAAAATTCGCTGTCCCTTTCTTTGATGTATATGATCCGAGGTTTGCGGATTTTGGAGTCCCGGTTGCCGTGAGAGGGACGGTCAGTTTCAGCATTTCAGATTACAGAGGATTTATCAAGCTGCATCGACTCAGCAGTTTCAGTCTTGATGATTTCCAAAAGCAGATTCGTGACGCTGTCTGCCGATATGTGAAAGACTGCGTGGCGAATGCCCCTGCCGAACACGGTATACCTGTCATTCAGATTGAAAGCAAAACCGCACAGATCAACAGCACAATTGAACATAACATTGGCGAACGTCTGAAGGAAAATTTTGGCGTTCTTGTCTCCGGCCTTGATATTTCCGCAATTGAGATTGACAAGGCAAGTGATGGCTACCATCAACTTATAGCAGTCACAAAGGATATTACTTCGGCAAAAATTCATGCTGAAACAACAGACTATGTCGAGAGGCTGCGTATTCAGCGCGAAGAGGGACAATATGCCCAGCATAAGCAGACGCAGTCTGTTAACATGGGTGCATTTCAGGTCGAGAAGCAAGCTGAAGTCGGTATCGCTGGCGCTACTGCGCTGGGCAAAATGGGTGCTAATGGCGCAGGTAGTGTAAGCTTGGACAGTGCCAGTGGATTTAATCCTGTTGCGATGATGGCAGGAATTACGCTCGGTGGAGCGGTGGGACGGAATATTGCGGAAACAATGAGTGGAGTGCTGCCTGGACAAGGGCAACCATCGATTACTCCGCCACCAGTTCCTAATACGATGTACTATATCGCGTTGGATGGTCAGGCAACCGGGCCGTATAATCTTATTAAGCTAAAACAAATGGCAATTTCTGGACAGTTAACAGACAATAGTCTTGTATGGAAAACTGGCATGACAACATGGGCCAATGCTGGTTCTATCGCTGAATTAAGTGCGTTGCTATCAGATGTTCCCCCTGTCCCACCTATAAAGTGATTTATACCTTGAAAATGATTGGAGGAGGAAGTCCATGAAAATACAAAAAAGTTCGATTTTGTTGCTTATGATTGCAATACTGCTGACCGCATGTGGCGCTTCAAAAGAAGTCATTGACTATGGTGATACGGCAGCATTTGAGGCAGCACTGAACAATGGTGAAAATTTAGAGGGAAAAACAGTTCAGATTATTGTCGATGATATAAATCCGGCAACAGTATCCGGGTATGATATTTATGCTGGAAAACATCTTAATTTTGTGTCCTCCAGACACCCGGATGTGAAAAAGGGGGACACCATTGTTGTAAGGGCAATGACTATAGAGAGTGCATTGGGCTCGTGGATTATTCAATATGAAAAGGTTGAAAATGCAGTTGTTGGAGACACAACCGTATTTTCAGATTCAACTATAACGGCTGATTCGATGGTAGGAACCTATGTCGGTAAAAACGGGAGTGTTCTAATCTTGCGAGAAGATGGAACGACTGCGTATTACTATATGAAGTCAGATGAAATTGAAGAAGATTCAGATAATACATGGAGTTATGGAGACGAAATTCTCACATGGGTATACAATGGAACTGAGGTTTCTGGTACAGTTGCGGGCGATATGAGCTTTACACTAAAAGCTCAAAAGGAGTTTGATGGCTGGGTTCGAGAAACATTTTTTAAAGTATCTGATGACACTATGGATAAAACGGTATCCGAGTACAGACAGCTTTTGCGAGATACATTTAATCGAGCAGAAATGGATAACTTTAATATAGAAACCTGTCATCCCTACTCAATAGGGGGTATTACATTTCAACTTCCATTCTATTTGTTCTATAATACGGGCGTAGAGGGAATGTTCGTGGCTGAAGAAAATGATACAGAAAATTGCGCGGCAGCGCTTACTTTTATATGCACCCAATCAGGGTTAGCAAATGAGACATTTGAAACAGAAGCAGTCAAGCTATGGAATTCCATGGCTACGAATATTTTTGAAAATGTAACCATTACGAAGATGCCGACCATTATTCATCCAAACGGATTTGCCGCAGTGCAGGGGGAATGTACCAGCGTAATAGAGAGTGTGCCAGTAACGTGTAATGTTGCTATGATAAATAATCCAAAATCGGATGCAATTATTTTCGCTCTTTTTGTGGAAAGCAATAACACAATTTTTGAATATGATGATGACTTTGAAAAAATCATCAACTCGATTACCCTTCAGAGCGCTTCAGAAAATATGACGCCTGACTCACAGGAGACAGAGGAAAAATCAAATAAGGCTAATGGGGTCACGCCAGAATTAAAGGAGTTCTTAGACAGTTATGAAGAATTTATGGATGAGTATGTTGCTTTCATGAAGAAATATCAAACGGCAACGGATTCGTCCGCAATGCTGATGGACTATTTATCGTTCATGCAGAAGTATAATGATTTTTCAGAAAAGGCCAATGCCTATGACACAAATGAAATGTCCACTGCTGATGCAGCTTACTATTTAGAGGTAACCAGTAGAGTATCTCAAAAACTCCTGCAAGCAGCTTCTTAAGTGCAGTATGTCAATAGCGTAAACATCATAATCAGGGCCGCCTTGCAACAGCAAGGCGGCCCTGCCGCTCTATTACCGTTCCAAGCATTTTTGCTTGGGCAGCAATTTATCCAATTCCTCCTGAGGGATCTTGCTCAAGAGCTTCTCTGCCCGCTTGCAGCGCCGCTCCAGCTCGGAGAGCTTCATGCTCTGGTCAAAGCTGTGATTGCGTTCTGCTTTTAACTCATTTCGCAGATCCGCATTGATCTCCCTTTGGAAGCTTGCGTTCCGCCGCTCGTGGGCAATGGTATCCCGCAGCCGCTGTGTTTCCACCTGAAAGGATTCCACCTCCGGCAGCAGCTGCGCCAGCAGCGCAACGGCCTCCTCCCGCTTCTTGCCCGCGTTGAACACGTTGATGTTGTTCAGTGTGGTCTCCAGCTGCTCCAGCTTGGCGTCCATCGCCGTGACCTTCTTGTACCACTGGGGTGTCAGGTGCCTGCGCTTGGTCTCCACAGCGGGCGTGCCGCGCTCCAGTTCCGGCCACCGTTCCGCCATGCAGGCATAGAAATCATCCTGCCAACGGATCATGCCTTTCTTGTTGCCGAGGATCTCCTTTGCGGACAGCCGCTTGTCCCTGGTCAGCGGAACAAAGCAAAGGTGCATGTGAGGTGTCTTTTCGTCCATGTGTACCACGGCGGAGAAAATATTTTCCTCGCCTACACGCTCTTTCAGAAAGTCAAAGGCCCGCCGGAAATACTCTGGCATTTCCGCTTCGTGGGCCTTGGCAAACTCCGGGCTGACCGTTACCAGCGTGTCCACGAATTTCACGCTGTCCTTTCGCACCCGGCAGCCTGCCGTCTGGATGCGGTGCTTGATCTCCTGCTCATAGCTCCATCGGGGCGTCACCAGATGGAAGTTCTGCGCCGTGCGGCTGAGATCAATGTCCGGGTTGCTGGCGTAGCTGTCCTTTGTCCGCTCGTGGTGGGCACTCAGCGCCTTGGACGCGCCGCCCTTGTGCTTTGCAAATCGTAAAATGGCGTATGCCATGTGGAACCTCCCCTTATTATAGTCTGGGAGACCGGGGAGCGGGGAATCCCCGTCACGGCTTCTGAAACCGTGCGCTGCGGCGGGTGTCGATACCGACACCCGCCTTCACTTCGTTTTCGGCCCGGTCACAAACGCGGCTGGCCACCGCCAGCCCGCGTTCGTTTCCGTCCCCCGCCGTGATGGGTATAACACACTATACTTTGTACCAAAGTCCGTGTGCCAGCCGTTCCCTCTGGACTCCCTGAAACGGGCGAAATGCCCTGTCGGTGCGACAGGTCATTCAGCCCTCTGGTGTACGGTATGTCCGATATGTCCGGTATTTTCGGGGGATACCCCACCCCCGTTTTTACCGTACATACCGTACATTACCGTACACCTTCCCACCGCAGAAGGATGACCTTTCCATCCTTCGTGCGCCGGGAACCGTAGCGGATGCCGTACTTTCGCAGCAGGTCATCCTGCCGCACGTTCAGCGTCCGCACGATCCAGTTGGGTGAAATAACCTGTGCGCTGTCCATCTCCGAAAGACACTGTACCAGCTCCGTTGCCGTGCCGCTCCACAGTGGATTTTCTTCATTTACCAGCCGGGAAAGAAATTCCAACAGCGGGTTCGGCGGCTCCTTGAACGGCTCCGTTTCCACCTCCGTCGCTTGCCAAAGACTATGAGTAGGGTCAAAACGCAGGCGGAGCCGCATCTGCGGCTGGTCACGTCCCACCACATCGAGGATGGCGTCCCCGCTCGTGCGTTGGTCCTTGTGCAAAACGAAAGCACCGTCTGCCGCCCCCAAGATGCCGTTGGTGCCGGAGATGGTGTCGAACACATCCTCCGCCCCCTCCTTGCGGGTGTGGTGAACGAGCAGCAGGGCGATGCCGCGTTGGTCTGAGAACGCCTTCAGCTTGGCGATGGTATCGTAATCCGCGGCGTAGCTGCCGTTGTCCGGCGTCCGTCCCCGGATGCGTTGGAGTGTGTCAATGATGACCAGCACCGTTTCCGGGTACTCAAACAGAAAGCTTTCCAGCTGCTCCAGCAGATCTTCTTCCAGCGTGTCCGCCAGAACGGACAGCACCAGATCAGGACTGTCCCGTTCTGTCATCTGTGCCAAACGCTTCTGCAATCGCTCGTAGGTGTCCTCCAGAGCAAGGTACAAAACCGTGCCCTGCCGGGAGGGAAAGCTTAAAAACGGCTCTCCTGCGCTCACCTGATAGGCCATTTGCAGGACGAGAAAGGATTTGCCGATTTTGGGAGCGCCAGCGAGGAGGTATGTCCCCGCTGGCAGCAAGTTTTCAATGATACATGGCCGGGATGGGAAATGGGTGTCCATCAGCTCCGGCATGGAAAAGATACGCATTTTGCCAAACTGCTTGTTTGTTTCCTCAAAAGTTGCTATACTGTCTGTGCGTGCAAGCGCGGACGGCTGCTCCCCATCTGGTGCAACAGATGGATCTGGGGCAGTCGTTTCTTTATCCTCCCACATGGCCGCCTCCTGTGTTCTGTTCGATCCATTCCACCAGCTTGTCTCTCGGCACCAGCAGCCGCTTGCCGATCCGCAGGGTGGGAAAGCTTTCTGTGTTCAGCAGCTGGTAGGCTCCGGCACGGGAAATGCCCAGTGCTGTAGCCAGCTGATTGGCATTCAGCACCGCGGGCAGGTTTTCGTAGTTGTTGTTCATGTGTGACCTCCTTTGAAAATTGTTCTTGACATAATAGACTTTTAATGATATAAAAGATTTGGTAAGTCGCCTATTGTGGAAACAGTATAATCAAAGGCCACTGCATTGTCAATAGCCTATTTGAAATTATTTTTTATCAGTCGGTCTATTATGGAGGGAGCTGTATGTATCCGTTTAAAAATCCGCCTGCGCCAACTAATCGCATCTGGGCAGCGTGCTATATGGATTCTGTTACGGAATGCTTTGAAATTCGGACAGAAGCGAAAACGCCGGGGGGCATTTTCACGCTGTACCACAAGGAATATCCCATTGGTACGGCACTGACGGAGTTTCTGTACGCAGACTTAAAGGTGTTTCCGGCGCATCTGGGGAATATCAAAACATGCCTTAAGGAAATACGGGCGGGAAATGATGTGGATACACAGTTCCTTCAACTGTTTAGCATTGCCCTTTACTGGCTGCGGTGCAGTCCCGCGTTTGCGCCGCTGGCGGCCAGCATCCAGCGGCAGCAGCTATACTATGAACAGGGGAAGCGACTGGGGACGGATGAAATCGAGCGCCAAATGACCTACTACACGGAGTTACAGCCGAAACTGCTGTATTTGGCGGAGAATTTCTTCGAGGCCAGTAAGCCGGAGGATATGACGGCGCGGTACTTTGCGCAGCGTCAAGCGCTGGGTGAAAAGGGTGCGGCGGAATGGAACAACTATCTTCCGCTAAGCTATCGTGAGGTATCCTACGGCCCTGTCATGAAGGGAGCAAATGGATTCTTCCCATACGATGATATTCTGAATGAAGAACAGCGGAATGACATTCAAGACTTCTTTGCCGATACGCTGGATGCGGAAAGGGCGGAAGATTTTACGCAGTTTATCCTTGCGGAGTATATCCGCCGTGATCTGAGATTCCGCGTCTGTAAATTCTGCGGACGCTACTTCGGCATTATGGGCAATACCCGGCTGGAATTTTGCGACCGGCTCATTGATGGTTCTACAAAAACCTGCAAGGAGATGGGTTCTCTCCGGCTTTACGAGAAACGGAAGCTGGAGGAGCCAGCCATCAGGGAGTATAAGCGCTCCTACAAGGCCCACAACGCCCGTATCCGCTATGGTCTGATGACGCGGGAGGAATTCAATACCTGGTCTCAGGAGGCTCGCAGAAAGCGGGATGACTGTGTCGCTGGAAAGCTATCGCTGGAAGAATTCGTGGCGTGGCTGGATAGCGACAGACAAAGCTAAACAACGGACTGACTGGCCGTTTTATAATTTCAGAGGAAAGAGAGGTACATGTGAAAAGCAATACAAAGAACGCAAAGGGCAGCGGCACCATCCGCAAGCGCTCCGACGGGCGCTGGGAGGCCCGCTATACCACCGGCATTGACCCGAAGACGGGCAAACAGACCCAAAAGTCCGTCTATGGCAAGACACAAAAAGAAGTCCGTCAGAAGCTGACGGAGGTCACAGCGGAGATCGA
>OIXG01002727.1_pt1 | contig 12744 bp, 9 predicted proteins | sample 1587731 | NCBI WGS metagenome assembly OIXG01 (sample SAMEA3888908, study PRJEB22519) | human gut metagenome | biome: human gut; feature: human-associated habitat; material: faeces | place: Denmark | collected 2010
GTTGTAGTTGTAAGGCCGTGCTTCCGAAAGGAATGCGCGGCTTATTTTCGTTTATAGTCATCAGAAATAACGGGGCTTATGGCTGGACGAATTCCACGTGTATTTATTAGCGATCTGCTTGCCAGAACCGACATCGTCGATCTGATCGATGCGCGGGTAAAGCTGAAAAAGCAGGGCAAAAATTTTCACGCGTGCTGTCCGTTCCATAACGAAAAAACCCCCTCTTTCACCGTCAACGGTGAAAAACAGTTTTACCACTGCTTCGGCTGCGGGGCGCACGGCAATGCTATCGACTTCCTGATGAACTACGACAAGCTCGAGTTCGTGGAAACGGTCGAAGAGCTGGCCGCCATGCACAACCTCGAAGTGCCTTATGAAGCAGGCAACGGACCCAGCCAGATAGAGCGCCATCAACGGCAGAACCTCTACCAGTTACTGGATGGTCTGAATGCGTTTTATCAACAGTCTCTGATGCAGCCCGCCGCCGATCCTGCGCGCCAGTACCTGGCGAAACGGGGGTTAAGCAGCGAGGTGATTACGCGCTTTGCCATCGGCTATGCTCCCCCAGGTTGGGATAACGTTTTAAAACGGTTTGGCGGCAATCAGGAAAACCGCCAGTCGCTTATTGATGCCGGCATGCTGGTCACCAACGATCAGGGACGCAGTTACGACCGCTTCCGCGAACGGGTGATGTTCCCCATCCGCGATAAGCGAGGCCGGGTGATTGGGTTTGGCGGACGGGTGCTGGGCGATGCCCTGCCGAAGTATCTGAACTCCCCGGAAACCGACATATTCCATAAAGGCCGCCAGCTGTATGGCCTGTATGAAGCGCAGCAGGATAACCCCGAACCACCGCGTTTGCTGGTTGTCGAAGGGTATATGGACGTCGTGGCGCTGGCGCAGTACGACATTAATTATGCCGTGGCCTCGCTGGGTACCTCGACCACGGCCGACCATATCCAGCTGCTGTTCCGGGTGACGAATAACGTCATCTGCTGCTACGACGGCGACCGGGCCGGCCGCGATGCCGCCTGGCGCGCGCTGGAGACGGCGCTGCCGTACATGACCGATGGTCGCCAGCTACGCTTTATGTTTCTGCCTGACGGCGAAGACCCGGATACGCTGGTGCGTAAAGAGGGCAAAGCGGCGTTCGAGGCGCGGATGGAGCAGGCTCAGCCGCTCTCCACGTTCTTGTTTAACAGCCTGCTGCCGCAGGTCGATCTGAGTACTCCGGACGGGCGCGCGCAGCTGAGTACGCTGGCGCTGCCGCTGATAACCCAGGTCCCGGGCGAAACGCTGCGCATCTATTTGCGTCAGGAGTTGGGCAATAAGCTGGGCATTTTAGATGACGCGCAGCTTGAACGATTAATGCCAAAACAGGCGGAAAATGGCGCGCCGCGTCCCGCACCGCAGCTAAAACGCACGACCATGCGTATACTGATAGGACTGCTGGTGCAAAACCCGGATCTGGCGCCGTTAGTCCCGCCGCTGGAGGGACTGGACTCGCGCAAAATGCCGGGACTGAGCCTGTTCAGCGAACTGGTGAAGAGCTGTCTGGCGCAGCCTGGTCTGACAACCGGGCAACTTTTAGAGCAATATCGCGGCACAAAAGAGGCGGCAACCCTTGAAAAACTGTCGATGTGGGACGATATAGCAGATAAAGACATCGCTGAACAAACCTTCACCGACTCGCTCAACCATATGTTTGATTCACTGCTGGAACTGCGACAGGAAGAGTTGATAGCTCGCGATCGCACACACGGTTTAAGCAGTGAAGAACGCCGGGAGCTCTGGACCATCAGCCAGGAGCTGGCGAAAAAATAAATGACAGACAATATCCTTCACGTTGTATCAAAGCAGTAAGAAAACGCAGAACAACGTGAAGGAAAAGTATTTAACGGCTTAAGTGCCGAGTATCGATCGGGAAGCCCCCGACAGCCGCGCAGAGGCGCAGCGGCAATAATATAAGTACGCCCTCGCTTTAAATGTCGACAGCCCGTCTGCCGACACCAATCAAACGAATTAAGTGTGGATACCGTCTTATGGAGCAAAACCCGCAGTCACAGCTGAAGCTTCTTGTCCAACGTGGTAAGGAGCAAGGCTATCTGACCTATGCCGAGGTCAATGACCATCTGCCGGAAGATATCGTCGATTCCGATCAGATCGAAGACATCATCCAAATGATCAACGACATGGGTATTCAGGTGATGGAAGAAGCACCGGATGCCGATGATCTGATGCTTGCCGAAAACACCGCGGATGAAGATGCTGCCGAAGCCGCCGCGCAGGTGCTCTCCAGCGTGGAATCCGAAATCGGGCGCACGACCGACCCGGTGCGTATGTACATGCGTGAAATGGGTACCGTAGAGCTGCTGACCCGTGAAGGCGAAATTGACATCGCCAAACGCATCGAAGACGGCATCAATCAGGTGCAGTGCTCCGTTGCCGAATATCCGGAAGCGATCACCTACCTGCTTGAGCAGTACGACCGCGTTGAAGCGGAAGAAGCCCGTCTGTCCGATCTGATCACCGGTTTCGTCGATCCGAACGCCGAAGAAGATATGGCGCCAACCGCCACCCACGTTGGCTCCGAGCTGTCTCAGGAAGAGATGGATGACGACGAAGACGAAGACGAAGATGAAGACGCCGACGACAACAGCGATGACGACAACAGCATCGACCCAGAGCTGGCCCGTGAGAAATTCGCCGAGCTGCGTACCCAGTACGAGCTGACGCGCGACACCATCAAAGCCAAAGGTCGTAGCCATGCCGCCGCCCAGGAAGAGATCCTGAAGCTGTCTGAAGTCTTCAAGCAGTTCCGCCTGGTGCCGAAGCAATTCGATTACCTGGTCAACAGCATGCGCAGCATGATGGATCGCGTTCGTACTCAGGAACGTATCATCATGAAGCTGTGCGTTGAGCAGTGCAAAATGCCGAAGAAAAACTTCATCACCCTGTTCACCGGCAACGAAACCAGCGAAACCTGGTTCAACGCCGCGGTGGCAATGAACAAGCCGTGGTCTGAGAAGCTGCTGGAAGTGAAAGAAGATGTGCAGCGCGGCCTGCAGAAGCTGCAGCAGATTGAAGAAGAGACCGGCCTGACCATCGAGCAGGTTAAAGATATCAACCGTCGCATGTCCATCGGCGAAGCGAAAGCCCGTCGTGCGAAGAAAGAGATGGTTGAAGCGAACCTGCGTCTGGTTATCTCTATCGCCAAGAAATACACCAACCGCGGTCTGCAGTTCCTCGACCTGATTCAGGAAGGCAACATCGGTCTGATGAAAGCGGTCGATAAGTTCGAATACCGTCGCGGCTACAAGTTCTCGACCTACGCCACCTGGTGGATCCGTCAGGCCATCACCCGCTCTATCGCGGACCAGGCGCGCACCATCCGTATTCCGGTGCATATGATTGAGACCATTAACAAGCTCAACCGTATCTCCCGTCAGATGCTGCAGGAGATGGGCCGTGAACCGACCCCGGAAGAGCTGGCTGAGCGTATGCTGATGCCGGAAGACAAAATCCGTAAAGTGCTGAAGATCGCCAAAGAGCCTATCTCCATGGAAACGCCGATCGGCGACGATGAAGATTCGCATCTGGGGGATTTCATCGAGGATACCACCCTCGAGCTGCCGCTGGATTCTGCGACCACCGAAAGCCTGCGTGCGGCAACGCACGACGTGCTGGCTGGCCTGACCGCGCGTGAAGCGAAAGTTCTGCGTATGCGTTTCGGTATCGATATGAACACCGACCACACGCTGGAAGAAGTGGGTAAACAGTTCGACGTTACCCGCGAACGTATCCGTCAGATCGAAGCGAAGGCGCTGCGTAAACTGCGCCACCCGAGCCGTTCTGAAGTGCTGCGTAGCTTCCTCGACGATTAATCGTCGCGGGGCATCGTCTACAGCCTGTTAAAAAGCTCCCTGCGGGGAGCTTTTTTTATGGCGTTCAGTTGGCCATCCCGGGAAAGTCGCCTCTCTCCGCTACTGGCCGCGGGTTGCCAGGGCATCGTCCAGTTCACGATAGGCCGCCACCAGCTTATCGAGCGTCGCCCGGTTTAAGCCGCTGGGATTAGGCAGCACCCACACCTGGGTCGTCCCGATGGTCATGGCCTGTTTCCCCCACTTCGCGCCGCGCTGGTTAAAGGCCAGCTCGAAGGCCTGCTTGCCGAGCACCGCCAGGGCCTGCGGCTGATACTCCTCAATTTTCCGCACCAGCTCACGGCCGCCGCTGCGTAACTCCTGCAAGGCGACCTCGCTAGCCTGCACCGTCGGACGCTCTACCAGCATGGTGATGCCGCAGCGCGTATCCAGCAGCTGCAGCTCCTCTTCCGGCCTGAGCTGCCGATCGGTGAACCCGGCCTGATGGATGACCTTCCAGAAGCGATTGCCAGGATGGGCAAAATGAAAGCCAGTATGGGCGGAGGACTTCCCCGGGTTGATACCGCAAAAGACAACGCGCAGGCCCGGCGCAAGGATATCGCTAATCATGTTTTCTCCGGCTGTATGGCTAAAACATGATTATAAAGGATTGAAAATGCATTGTTTATAAAAACAGCAGCTGCGCGCTTTACGCTGGATTGCAATCGCCAGTTACTTTATAATCCCTCGCCACGGCCCCTTAGCTCAGTGGTTAGAGCAGGCGACTCATAATCGCTTGGTCGTTGGTTCAAACCCAACAGGGGCCACCAAATTTTAGCTTTAAAATCATATACTAAGCCACCTCTCGCGAGGTGGCTTTTTCATATCATAAACACTAATGGCAGCAAAATGGCAGCAGCTTTTTTGCAATCCTCAATAAAACACCCGCCTAAGCGGGTTAGTTTGTCAGAAATTCATATGCCCCTGCCCGGCGGCAGTGGGGTGCGGCGGGGCATTATCAATGACTCCAGGTGTCATGATGTAACGCACTACTGTTTCATGAGTGATGAAGGTGGTTCCGCAATTAATGTTCTGGCACTGACAGTAACGCTCTTTTGTCTGATCCGTTACCCGAAAGCTACTCCGTGTATGCGCCGCGTGGCCGCACTTTGGACAATTCATCATTACATTTATCTCCCACCCCGCACATTTAAATCACATAATGATACACATAACTTCCATTTTGTGAACCTCATCAGCTCATTTCTAAATCATCAATCTTCACTTCCAGTTCGATACTGGTTGTAAACCCGCTATCCGGGTTCACCGTGTGCATCAATGTTGTGATGGTCCATTCCGCATCATCAATGGGCTGTTTAAAGCCGCTAACCTTAACGGGCATTTCCGTATAGAGATCCGCGCGGCCTTCTGCCAGCTGGAGAGAGAATGACGCCACACCACGCTGCAGCCGCTCCCAGTTCATTTTTGCTGCCCGTTCTGCATTACTGCGGTTCGCATAGGTACGGTTCAGAACCAGCACGTTCTCATCCGTTCCGACCAGGTAATCCCCCTGCTTTGCTTCCGGCTCTTTGGGTTTTGTCGTCCTCCGGCGGCGCTTCACCTTTGCAGTTTCTTTCTTTTCCGGTTCCCTGGTATGCAGCCAGTGAGCGATAACCCCCGTATATGCTCCCCTGTCAGCCAGGCTAAACCGGTGACTGTCTCCGTCCTTACGGGTAATAGTGATGACCGGCAACGGTTTACCACTTGCTGTTTTCCCCTGCCCCTGCCGGATAAACAGCAGATTACCGTCCTTGACTGAGGCAATCGCGCCATACTGCCGCGCCAGCTTCATTAAAAAGCTGGCGTCGCTTTCGTTGGTCTGGTCCAGGTGATCCAGCGCCATCGCAGCAACATCATTTCCTATAGCAACTTTAAGGCTGTGCCGTGCGGCAATGTCTTTCACCACATCGCCCACCGTCGTTTTGTGCCAGGACTTCTCACGCCGGACATTCAGCGTTTCCCTGAAATCAGCACTACGGGCACGGATTGTCAGCCTGTCCGGGCTGCCGCTATGCTCTATTTCATCAACGGTAAACTTACCTTTTGAGTACAGCGGCTCGCCTTTCCATCCCAGCGCCAGAGAAATCACTGCGCCACGACGCGGCATAATTACCAGGCCGTCGGCGTCGTCCAGCTCCAGATCAAGCTGGTCAGCTTCAAATCCTCGGTTGTCGGTCAGTGTCATACCCAGCAGACGTTTATCCAGCGTCTGCGTGGCATCTTTGCCTTCAATCACGATCCGAAAGGCCGGGGTCTTGCTTCCGAGGTTGAGTAAATCAGCCATCTCGCTCACTGCAGCAACCCTCCTACCGTGGATCTGATGTTCCCTACTGCGGCGGCGGCAGAATCCTGCAGACTGCTAAGCTGATCACTCAGACTGCCGAACATTTCAGACAGGGACTCATCCACCCGTTTAAGCCCCAGTGAAAACTCTATTTTCCTGGCTTCTCCACTGGCGAAAAATTCCGTTTTCGTCTGGTTAAGGCTCTCAATCACATACATGCCGTAGATAGTCCCACCACCCTCGATCAGCGGCCACGCCTTCCCCTGCTCTGCCATCAGCTCCAGCGCCAGCAACGACAACCGGCCGCCGGTCACTTCCGGCATGAGGACGCCGGAGAGCGTCAGCTGATCGTTATCTGGCCCCAAAAATTGCGTTGTCGGACGGCGATTAACGCGGTTGTTGGTCACATGGCGCCAGTTCCGCTGATACTGCAGTTGCTGATAGGGAACCGTGCGCAGCTGAAACACAAACAAGCCCAGGACCATCATCATGAATCGTACCCCCCTTGATCACTGAAATTGCTGCGGGCCTTAGCCCTCATACGACGCTCGCGCTCATCAAGCTGTCGCGCTACCTCCTGCGCAATATCCTGCGCACTCTGCCCCGGCAGCGCCTGGATGATAATTTGTGCCTGGGTTTCAAACTGGAACACCGGCCGCGTACCTGCTGGTTTCTCAGCTGCAGGGCGATATGAGGCCGCCGGCAGGCTCATGGGATGAAGCGGGGCGGCCTCTGCAGGCATAGCGCCCCCCATCATTCCGGCGACAACGGACGCCAGCGCGGCCGTCCTCCTGCGGCTGGTCACATAGGCCGGACCGTTAATCAGCTCCGGGCCATTCTCGCCAGCAATACCCACCTGCCCACGTGGAATATAGCCACCGCTGTCATACATCCCCGCGAAAAATCCTGGGGTCTTTTTCTGCGGTGAGGTGCCCTGCGAATTATCGCCGCCGGTCATCCAGTCCGGGAGATAGCTTTTGACCGATGCCAGCTTGCTCTTTAGCGTTTCCCATTTCTCATTGATACCACTCAGGATGCCGTCAATAATCGCCCCGCCCACCGCTTTAAATTTTGCGGGCAGCGCGGCAACATCACTCAGAATTTCATCCCATTTGCTGCTTATGGTTTGCTTGATCACAGCCCAGGCTACTGACACCCCTGACGTGATGGCATCCCACAGTGCTTTAAACTTCGGCCCCAGCGTTTCCCAGTTCTGCCAGATATAGATGGCTCCCATCGCAATCAGGCCAACTATCGCCAGAATGGGATTAGCCATCATCAACCGACCTAACCAGAGGACCGCCTGGCCCGCACCACCAATCACCTGCTTTATCACACCAAAAGCGGAGGCAAACTTAATTCCCAGAACCCCAGCACTCACCCGCAGCACCGCCATCGGCCCCAGAATGGACGCCAGAGCCAGCGACAACACGCCTGCAGCAGTAGCGACAACCGCAAACACCGCCACAATCTTAAACAGCGCTGCCGTTAGTTGCGGATGCCGCTTAACAAAACCATCCAGTGCTGACGCCAGATTACCCAGCCAGTCAGCAATATCTTTAAGTACCGGTGCGACGGTTTCGCCGATGCTTGCCATGGCGTTGGTAAAGGAGCCGCCAGCGGCTTCCCATTTGTTGCCCAGGGTATTAAGAGACGCATCGACGCGCTCGCGCAGGGTTGCCTGATTCTCCAGCTTCGCTACTGTTTCACGATAACCAGACATCCCTTTGGTAATCATGTTATTCAATACCTTTAGCGTTTCGGCATCGTCACCAAATACCGCTTTAAGCGTCGCAAGCCTTTGCTCTGTATTTAATTTGTTTAACTTATCAAGTTGGGAAAATAGTTTATCCAGTCCACCAAATTCCCCTTTTCCATCTGTAAAGTCTAATTTGACCCCTGATCCTTTAATTGAGGCATTGGCTTTATTAACTTTTTTGGTATCCATGACAGCCTGGAATATTTTACGGTAGGCATTCCCTGCTGACTCGCCAGCCATCCCCATCTGATCCGCCATCACCAGCAATGGTGCAAATACCTTCGTTGCCCCCAATCCCTTCTGACGGATAATATCCATTGCACTACCAATGTTCGAAAAACCCTGCAGCATATTGCCGGGGTCAACGCCCGCGTAATAACCCCGCTGGATCACATCCATCAGGCTCATCATGTCCTTTTCGGTGGTCTGCGTGGCATCCTGCAGTTTTGCGGCAAACTCTGCGGCATCCGTTGGTGCCATCTGCAGTTGTACGCCGAGGTACGCCGCCGACTCACCCAGCCCGCCCAGGATGACCTGCGCAGACATGCCCTGACGGCGCAACATGGTCATCATGTTCTGAAAGTCTGCCGTGGTGCCGGGCAGCCGGTCACCCAGGGCGATTGCCAGCTTGTTTAGCTTCGCAAACTCCGGCGCTACCTTTCCGCCCGGCCCCATCATGGAGCCTGCCAGCTGGTTAGCCGCGTTCTCTGATTCCGAGTAAGCGCGAATGGGCGCCGTTAGCGTCGCGCCCGTTGTCACCCCGGCAGCCATCATCCCGGCACCGTTCCCCGCCAGGTTGTTACGCACGTCGCGCATCTTGTCAGCTTTGGCCCTGATCGCATTCAGCTTGCGCTGGCGCTCGCCCACGTCCCGCAAGCGCCGCTCCTGCTCTGCCAGCTGCTGGTTATAGCGATCCGTTTCGCGGGTAATGCGGGCTGTTTCACGGGCACCGCCGCCCGCAGAGATGCCAAGGCGGTACAGCTCCGCCCTGGTTGCCGCCATCTGCCGCGTTTCCTGCTGCTGCTTTTGTTCCAGGCGTGATACGGCGCGCCATTGCGCCTCAAGCGCCTGCGTCTGTTTTTTCGTGGGGGATTCGAGCGCTGCCAGTTCGCGCGTCATCATCTGCGCACGCAGCCGCGCCTGGTCCAGCTCGTTGCTGGTCCGGTTCAGACTCTGTGAGAGTTGATCAAAAGATTTTAACTGGCTCCCCGCGTCGTTAAGCCGTTTAAGCTGATCACGGGTCTGCCGGATGCCGGAGGCCAGCTCCTTCGAGCCAGCCAGCGCATTTTTTAAAGGGCGGGTGAGTTTATCAACCGCATTCAGAACCACCTGCAGGCGCAGGTTTTTATCACTCATCGCTGGCCCCGCTACGCATTATCGCTCTGTGCCGCCACTCCAGCACTTCCGTCAGCGGCATAACGTCAGTGACGGACGGCGGCCAGTGAAAGATCGTGGCGATATCCGCCACCAGGTCATCTACCGTCAGGCTGTCGGCAAATCGGCAAGTGCCGACTTCGGTAACAAAAAAAGGACCACCTCGACAGACATCGCGGCCAGGTCTGCCGGGTCGAGGTCCGCCATTTCCTGCGGGGTCAGAGTTGGTGTGGAGATACGGGGGATCACGGTCATCATAGAGGCCACGTCCATTTCCATCACCGCCTGCAGTCGCGTACCGCGCAGTGCGCCGGATTGCGGCTTACGCAGCACAATTTCCGTAATCGTGGTATCGCCGCGCTTAATCGGGCTATCCAGTTTCACCGTTGCTTCTGTTTTCTCACTCATGCTCTTTTCCTGTTATGGGTTGGCTGGCGCGACCTCGCGCGCCAGGAAAAAATTACAGACCGATGGCGTTACGGTGTTCTTCCATCAGGTCAACACCATCAACAACTTCAATCATGTTGATCGCATCGACCTCATAGAGCACTTCACCGTTAATGGTCAGCTTCGCGTAACAGTTAACGCTGCTGACTTTGGTGGAGTTGCTCTCGCCGGTTTTCCACTCGCCGGAATCCACCTCTTTGTGGCGCCCACGGACGACCAGCTCAACGGCCTGAACTTCGCCGGTGTCGTCGCGCTGAATAGACCCGGTAAAGCGCAGCTGCACGCCGTCCACCGTGGCTTTGCCCATCTGTTTAAACAGAAGCGCTTCAGTGCCGCCGATGGTCATTTCCGTATCCAGCGCGCCATCATCCAGCCCCAGATCAATACCGACTGAACCGGGCATACCGCCGCCGCGGTAGTTTTCCAGCTTGCGGGTGAATTTCGGCAGGGTGACGGATTCAGCAATGCCCATCCAGTTGTTACCGGCGTTAAAAATATTCAGGTGTTTTAACTTGCGTGGTAAGGCCATGGGTCCCCCTTATGCGCTTACGCGGGTGGTGAAATCCACCAGGTAACGGTCAGTGATGCGCTGGCGCAGCATCAGGTTTTCCAGTGGAGGCACTGGCGTATAGTCGTAGTCGATCCAGAGTTTCCCGGCTTTCAGCGTATCTTTGTCATTCACACTGTCATCAATCCAGCAATCACCGCCGATGAGGTAGCCCTGATTTACCAGGCTGCGCATTTTGGCGCGGATACCTTCGATAATGTCGCGAGCCAGCGAAGGGTTAAGCGGCATGTCCACCGCCCACATATGCGCCTCCGCCATGGTGTCTGCCAGCACCTGCGCGGTGCGGGTGTAGTTTTCAAACTGGAATAACGGGTCATCGCTGAGGCAGCGGGAACCCCAAAAGCGGAAACCATCCTTGCGGATCAAGGTGGTGACGTCGTTCTGGTTCAGCAGTCCGGCATCGGTTGCCGGGTCCTGCAGATCCCAGAACACATCCGCAGACAAGCCTGTTACGCCGTTGACGCCCACGTTAGAAAGGGTTTTATGCCAACCGGTCTGCTCGTCGATTTTTGCACGCAGACCCAGCGCGCGGGCAGTGGCGTAAGCAGTCGCATCCGCCTGCAGCACCGTGTCAAAGCTGATGAAATCAGGCCAGATCAGCATCCCTTCTCGCTGACTGAAATTTTCGCGGTAGGCAATCGCTTCTTCCACGGTTTTACAACCGTAGGCTGACAGGTACGCAAAGCCGCGCAGGCTCTGCGCCACGCTTAACAGTTCAGTGGAAACAGCCTGCGTGTCATGACCGGGCACACCCAGAATGCGCGGCTTCACACCCAACTGCGACTGCGCCGAAAGCAGCGCTTTGATGCCCGTTTTCTTACCGTCAGCGGTTACGCCGCCGATAATATTGGAGGTGGTTTCCGCTTCGGTTTCGCCCTGGGCAACACGCACCACAACGGTGACAGGTTTTGCCTGGTCTGCGATGGCATCCAGTGAGCGGGCCAGCGTGCCGGACTCGCCCGCTTTGCCGCTGGCGGTCAGTACATCGGTAAGCAGAACCGGCTTATTGAGCGGGAACACGGAGGCATCGGCATCATCGCCGGTGCATACCATGCCTACAATCGCCGTGCTCACCGTCGTGATAGAGCGGGTGCCGTCGTTAACTTCAACAACACGCACGCCATGGTGATAGTCTTGCGCCATGAATGAATCTCCTGTTTAGGGGTTCACCCATGGTAGGGAAATCATTCACCGCAAGCCGTTGATGGCCGTTGTACCGTCAATGGCACAACCGCAGACAGAAAAAAGCCCCTTATCGGGGCAGACTGATACCGGGGTTTATCAGGCAACGCGGCTCCAGCACATCAGCAAGGTGTGCGCTTCCACCACGCTGAATGATTGACCGGTGCCGAGGTTGGCGGTTTTTCCGCTTGTCGTATGTTTATGCGGCGGTACTGTGACTTCATGGTCGTGCTCTCCGGCATCATCTGTCACGCCCAGCTCTTTAGGGTTAAAGAGCTGACGCACATCGCCGCCGATTTCCCAGGGGTCATCTTTACCGGCCACCCCACCATGATTGTGAACACCGCCGCGCGTGGTCGTCAGTTTCTGCTCTGCCTGTTCGCTGGTTTCGCCACTCACATCAATCTGAACGGCGGGCAGGTTGGCCTTCTGGAGCGTGACGGTATCGCTGCCGCCAGTAGTGCCCACATTTGAGCCGTCCGCTTTTGCCACCCGGACCGTTTTATTTTCACCGGTGTACACCCATTCTGACCAGGGCCATTTTTCATTCGGGTTGACGTTCTGATTAAAAAATCGCGTGGTACCAACAGGGTTATCATCTTCCCAGAAATCACGCTTTGCCGCCGTTATCGCATCAGCAATCACCTGCTGAATATCCGTATCCAGCTGGCCCGCAATCCTGTCGGCATAATCCTTTGCCTCGTTTTTTGCTCTGTCCACCTCGTCCACAGAAGCAATAATAACAGTGGGATCGGCCATCAGTTGCACATCCGCGGTATTACTGACAGTAATCCACAAATTAACCGACTGGAGCCGCCCGGACCCCTGCTCCAGCAAGGGTTTATAGGACGGCGGTAAACTTGCAATTGCAAGGCATTCCCCCGCCCCGTCATAGAGCGCCGCCTCTCTTATCCAGAACCCTCCGACCTGTGGCAACATAATCATTTCAGTGCGGATCACATTCGCGGCCTGGTCTGCAATTACCACCCGATTCAGTGCGGCACGGTACACTTCATTAACCAGCGCGGTTTGTGATGCCTGCGGCGATGGCGTATCACCGCCACCATCCCCCACCGCCATAGTGGCAAAGTCGACGGTTTCACCGGTCAGCGCGGCCTGAGCGAACCGGGAAATACCATAATCCGTCAAAACGGTATCTATGGTCACTCCCGTTTTTGCAACACCGATTTTGACGACAAGTTGGCTTGCT
>OIXG01002728.1_pt1 | contig 12741 bp, 29 predicted proteins | sample 1587731 | NCBI WGS metagenome assembly OIXG01 (sample SAMEA3888908, study PRJEB22519) | human gut metagenome | biome: human gut; feature: human-associated habitat; material: faeces | place: Denmark | collected 2010
GCTTGTGAGTTTTCTCAATGTATTTCTTGTAGATGAAGTGATTGGAATCGCATGGGTTCATTATAATGATAATCCGGTTCTGAATACCCTTCTTGCGAATGGAGAGCATTATCTTGTCGAACTCATCTTCGCTTGTCCACTCTTCCGCTTCATCACAGACAAAGGTTGTAATGCCTTGGATAGATTTCAGTTTGGCTGTCTGGTTCCCGGAAGAAGTCTTGATACCCCGAAACATGATACGACTGCCGGTCATGCGGTTTACTATATCTGTCTTGGTAGTCTTAAAATATTTAGTTGTTCCGTCCAAATCTATCTTTTCCATCATCTCTGGAATAATAGACATACCAGCCGACACCATTGTGTAACGGGTATAAAGAATCTGATGGACTATTTTCTCTGTAGGAGTCATTTCAAATGTCAGCCGCTCAATGAAAGTAGAAGCATTGAAAGACTTTCCTGAGCCACGACCTCCAGTGATGAGAATGATAAATTTCTCGTCATCGGTGTATAACGGATGATATATCTCTTGGGGAACAATCATTTCAACTTGTCTTTAATCCACGAATCAATATTGATTCCGTGTTCAATATCTTTAGGTATATCGGCATCTTCATCTTGTCGGCGTTCAACCTTTCTCCATTCTTCATCATGATGGTATAACCAAACGGACATTGCCTGAAGGTTTGGAGCCAGTTCACTTTCACTTACCTGAAGTTCTTCTTCACCAGTCAAGTTGCCTTCTTGGTCTTTCAGTTTTCTTACCACGGTGCTTTTGGTTTTTATGCCACCGAGAGCCATTGCAAGGAATTTAGCCCTTACAGTGGCATTGATTGTCGCGCGCCCACGCGCTAAGACTTCGGATATTTCGGTGTACTCACTTTTCTTTTCGCAGAATGTTTGAGGCAAAATCCCTATGGCATAAGCAATTTCCTTGTCAGTGAATCCCTTTTTGGCATACGATTCCACGAGAGAAAGAAATTCCTCGCTTGTATAATCAAACTTAGGCTTTCTTCCTCCTTTACCTTTTCTATTTTGAGATTCACTATTGCTCATATTACTTCTTTAATTTTCCACATTTCTCACATTGTTCATACCTGAACTCAGAGAACATCACACTACCTTTCCAAACATAATGATGAACACAAAACAGGTTTTGCTTTAGAACATTCCTTATCCAAAGTATAAAATCGCCAATCATAATTTTAACCGTTATTGTTACCCATATATACACGGCGAGAAATTGGCTTGTTTCCATAGACATCAACCCCTCTTTTTGAGAAATAGCTATCTATTTTCTCAGCATATCTTCCCATTATGGATTTCGTTCTATCCCTTATGTTTCTTTGTCTTGCAGAACCTAACCCGTATTGTCTTCCAGCGTTGTACATTATTCGTCTGGACTGCTGATATAACTGGCTATATGTTTTCTTTCTAACTCAGCTTTCCTCCCAATAATTAATCTATTCTTTCTACTTGTTCATCAAAAACTTCTCCCTTTATAAACTTCATATCTGGTTCATACCCGAACCTTTCGCAGAAAGCGGCTTTAGCTTCATAGGTATCGAAGGACAACATCACATAGGCATCCATGTTCTCAGCTTGCTTCTGTGCGTTTTCTTTCACCTGATGCTTGACCTCTTTCATGTGGGCTACCTTTTCAGCACGTTCCAACTGCTTGGTGGCTTTATCGGCTTCTTTCTGTTCTGTTACAGGCGACATCATGCTTTCCAGTTCGTCAGCAATGGAGCTTTCTTCTTCGGTCTGCAAAAGGAAATCAACCCCAATCATATTCAAGTCGGCATCCGTCAATCCTGCATCTTTCCAGTCAATATCAGGAACAATACGGGCAAGAGCGTCAAAATCCCAAGAACCTTGTGCATTAGGGTTGTTCATTAGAATATTCAACTCCTTTTCCTGCTGTTCGTCCACGTCAATGACATCGACACGAATGCGATAGTCGTTATCGGGAAACTTTTGCAATTCGTCCATGACAGACAAACGCTGGTGCCCGCTAACTACGGTAAGCCCGGTACGCTTATTCACAACTATTCCACCTACCAATCCGAATTTCTTGATACCACGCTTTAATGCTTTGCGTGATTCATCGGAAAGTTTTCTCGGATTGTAGTCTGCAAAACGAATGGCAGAACGGTTAAGTTCCACCGATTCGCTCTTTATGTATTTTGACAATTCCATATCATCCATTAGTTAAACCCATATAAATTCTTCGAGATACTTTTCTTGCGCCATCTTGTTGTTTCCCCTCGTTATACCCAAAGGTTCGTTCAATGTATCGAATATACTTTCTTGCAATAGAGTTTACTCTGTTCAGCCTATTACCCGTTAAAGTACGAGATAGTCTGTATCTTTGCTCTGCAATATCATCAATTGATTTTCTTCTGACTCGGCTTTCCTTCTATTATTTTTGTTGATTATGATACTCCCAAAGTACTCTTTCAGCCATCGGGAAAGTTTTGTAAATTCTCTGTAAGTCCTGTGGATAGTTCTTCTCCATCCAAAGCATACAATCAAGATTGAAGCCTACTCCCGAACTGGCTTTCAATGAATACCGAACTGGTTCGGGTAAATTATGCTGCCTCATATAAGCAAGAATATCCTTTTGTGTCCAATCAGCTAAAGGATAAACCATACCGTTATTCTCGTAGTCGTTTACCTCATACCCTTTCAACATAAGTCTACGATTCATACCGTCAGCTTTTTTCATACCCAAGAATGTATAATAAACTCCATGAGTAAGTTGCATAGCCTTTACCACATCTGCCAACTTCAACAGCTTTACTTTCGGGTTTGGCACACAATACATACCGCCACGGAGAATATAAGTGAGATTCCAATGTGGTACTTGAACAAACTCTATTTTCGGATATTTGGCTTTAGTCCAGTTTATCCAACGGTTAATATGTTCCAAATTCTTGACGAAATACATGAACACGCAAACAATCCGGTCAAACTTCGGATAGACTAAATCAAGCAGAACAAGCGAATCTTTACCAAGTGATAAAAACAGTAAAGCCTCATTCGATTTTACCCGAATGAGGTCTATATATTGACTCGCTTGTTCTACTTTGTTCATAGCTAGCCACCACTTAAACCAAATGAAGTACGAAGATCACTGTAACGCTGTCTGCGTGATCCTAACTGTGTGGCACTTGCTGTACCTCTACGATTGGCAACCAATCTACCACCTGCCCCTGCACCATTCATATTTCTGCGAGGCCCGGCTACTCTGTTAATTCTTCTTGCGACTCTGCTTTCTAATTTTAAAAGTTAAACAAATCAATCTATATATTTCTCTAATATCTTGCCCAAAGTATAATCCATTTGTGCGGCAAGATATTCTTCGCCTTGATGTTCGTAAACAATATCATTACCGTTTTCATCTGTGAGAATTACTGCTTCTGCGTTCTTTACCTCTACAATGATATAAGGACGCTTGCCCGTATATGCACCTGTCAGAAGCTTGATTGCATCGTACTTGATAGGCTTCAATTCTACCTCACCTTCTTCAGGCAGTTCTGCATCAGCCGGATATTCTTTACCGCCACATAGGTAAGTGATATACTTCTTAGCGTTAGTTGGTCTGATTTCACGGTATTCGTGGGTTTTCTTGCCTGCCAAGATTTCATCGAAATACTTCTGTTTGATGCTTAATGTAAGAATGTTCATAATCGTGTCAAATTTAAATTAATACTCAATAGTTGCGGGGGGCTGAATCGAACAACCGACCTTCACCAAGTCAAAGTGAAAAGCTACCACTGCTACACCCCGCGATAGTACCCCAAAGGTACTACCACAACCAAAGATAACGAAATATCTTCAATCGTTATACACGACAATTGGCTTATTGTCGTGAACTAAGCCATTTATCCCGTCTTTCTCTACACGCCTCTAAGGTAGGCGCACAACAAGCAAAGAGTTCACCACTTTCAGTACGGTAATCGTACTGGTACATTCTCACTCTTTTACCTCTCAACCTGGTGTTGTAGGTAGTGTAATTCTCTTTACCGGGTTGACATACGCTGCAACCTCTTTCGTCGTTAATTGAGTTCATAAGCTATATTTTACTGTATTGTCTTCAATCCAAACCTCAGATGCATTTCGTCTTTGCATCACACTATCATGGTAAACTTGATTTTCTTTGGATATTCTCGCAAATTCAGTTTTAACTTGGCTTAATTCACGCTCTAACCTTAATACTTTTTGAAAATCTGATTCACCACCATTATTCGCAAAAGGTGTCATTTCCATATCTCGCATTGCATCCAAATGGTCGATAAAATCACTTGCAACTTTCTCAATTATTTCTACTGGTGCAGAAATACCATATTCTTGAAATATATCTGCCATTGCTTCTATATCTTCGTTTCTCATAATCATTCAGTTCTATAAGTTTTACCACCAAATTTTTCATCACCATATACCAATATGTGATAACTGATATAAGGCTTGTTCTCTTTATTGTTATGCTCTTTGCACTTAATTCTCGCTTCGTCGATTGTATCGCATTTACACATGGTATATTCGGGATAACCATCGAAGAGGCACGCACCCATATTTTTGCCTTTTTTCTCTACGCTGCCTTTTCTAAATAATTTAGGATTATCAATCACAAACTACATCAAATCCGTTTTTCTTACTTTCAGTTCTTTGGCAAGTTCTGACAATAGGCAGTAGCGTTCATTGTTTGCCATTTTAAGAAGCTCAAATCTTCTCTTAATCTCTTGTATATCCATAATCATTCATTTTTAAGTAAATTCAACATCACTAAGATTAAGCACACCTTTATCAGTAAACTCATACCCAATGTATCTAACAGAATTACCGTTTATAATGTACCAATTCGTTAAATTATCGTCATCACTGTGTGCGAAAAGTAAATCATGTGTTACGCTGTTACCTCTCTTTAGACCTATGTAATAATTATTATTGTAGCAACTGATTTCGGTGATATGCTTAAATGTACTTGTATCTATACCGTCATAAACACCATATCTATTCTTGAAATTTTCATCCATTATTCTTTTGCTTTACTTGTTCAACCAAAAACTTTTTAAAATCATTCTTGTACTGGCTGTGAATGATTTTATACTGATGGGATAGGTTAGGCAATTGTTTATAACCTTTGCTATACAAGAATTTGGCTACTAATTCAATCTTTTCACGGTTACTGAAACCTCTGTCCTTACACATGTTAGTTATACAGACATTCGCCTTGCTGGTAGGCTTCTTTTCAACTGGTGGCATGTATTCATGTCTGCCATAAGCAAGCGTTCTTGGATAGCCAACCGCTTCACCTAAATATTCACCTGTGATGCAATCAAATTCACCACTAATTAAACTATCTGCTATTTCACCCATAATAATCAATATTTAATGTTTCACATTCAATCTTTCTTCACTCGTATAAGCCACTACAAGCCCAGTTTCATCATGCTGTATGGTGATGTACTTTTCACCCCTCTCTATAGTAGAGAAGTCATAAGGGGTTACCATCTTACCCAATACCTTGCCCAGTTGCTTCATCAGTGGGGCTTCAGGGCTGATAACTAAAACTAAATCTGCTTTCATAATCGTGTATATTGTGGTAGCCATAAGGCTACCGGATTAGAACTCAACCAATATCAATCTTTCTAAAGAACCTGATGCTTTCACCCACATATGATTATGTCCGAAACCATAATCGAAAAACAGTTTAAAATAAGAGTATCTTACTATTAAAGAGTTCATACAGCCTCTTAACTCGTTTTCTGACATACAAGAAGTTATTTCATTGATAATTTGAACGAAAAGGTGTAAAACTTCTGGTTCATTATTCAATAACGGTTTTTCTATAACTGCTTTTAAAAATATATTTTCTTTCATATTCTTTTTTGTTGCGCAGGGCTTTCGCCCTGCTGGTTATTATGCTATCTTTAGCTCTTTAAGTCTCATATCTACCAATGATTTCAGCTTGCGAGTATCAAATAGTGGACTTCTATACCCATCTTTGATAAGCTGTATCATTTCTTTATAACCAACCTTACATACAACCTCTGTCTTCATGCTGTTATCATAAATAGCAGAATTGCAAGCGGTTATTGTGAATGCCATTGTTTTGTAACCTTTATCCTTCTTCATGATAGATGCAAACAAATACATATATACAGCATTTTTCATGCTATTCAAGGCATCTTCTTGACTGGCATTTACCTTTCTACCACCTAAAAAGTCACCACATTCAATTTCTTGACCTTTTTTGATAATAGACAATGTACTGATGTACATTTTAATATCTGTTGCTTTCATAATCTTCTATGTTATGCAGGGCTTACGCCCTGCTGGTTAAACTTATAATATTTGAATCTCTTTGTTACCTATCTCTGTATCTACATTCAGAACCTCGTACTTTTGAGCCTTGTAATTATAAACGACTTCACAGGTATTGAAACCTCTACCATCTTCTCTTTGGTCATAAACAGTATTTATATGCTGATACATTTTATTGCCTAACATGAAGTTTATCTTACCTGATGTACAGAAGTAGAATGCTACTGCATACTTCAATGTTTTCTTTTCATCAATCTTCTTTGTTGCCATGATCGTATATCTTTTAATTGTTATTACTTCGTTTCTGATGATGCAAAGATAAAAGAATTATTTGATATTTGTATATACATAAACAAAAGATAAACAAACATTAACATTTGATATTTGTACATACAAATATTATAAAAAAACAAACCTTTTTTTTGTATATACAAATATTATATATACATTTGCATTGTAAAAAAAATAAATAGCTGCTGTGCAGCCGTGAGACACACGCATAAACTGTTTCATATTATGAAAATTTTCAAGTACGAAAATGGATTTTCGAAGAGAGATGTTGAACTAAAGTTAGTTTACAACCGTTTTCAGCAATTCGTTCATGTATCCGAAAATGAATATTACGAGTTAAGCCACGTATATAATGATTCAAAGAAGGACTGCTATAAGATAGTAACCAGATTAGAGGACGGGAAAAAGTTCAACGTGAATATGAATAATGGCATCGCATATTATACCAACTTAGATTAAATCATTAAACGCTGCGCTATCGGCATGACGGGCAATGATTATGACAAATATAGAACTTCAAAAGAAGCTGCATTTCGAAAAAGACTTGCAGAGCGTTAAAATCATAACTCTAGAAGAATTCGAGAATGGAGAATTTATTCTTTCATTCTTGAGCTACAAGGATGGAACGGGGATGTATGTACCATTCGTGGCATACGATATGGAAGATTTCATCTTCACACCATGGGACTGGCAATCGTTTGACGATAAATTCACGGCAAAAGACATAGAGACTGTGGAATGGCGTGTGGATAACACGAATAAGAAAGGAATAATAATGAATGGACTTCCTCGATTATTTATTTGAATGGGAAAGTGTAGATTTAAATTAGAAAAAAGTCAAGACCCCGGATGGTGGGTCTTAACTGATACCGAGAACTTAATAGTGTGCAAATTCAAAGAGCATGAGTTCAACGAATCACAGCGTATCTCAATTCTCAAAGATAGCATGTTTGTTGATAGGACCGATTGTGCCGGCAAATTGGCTCACATCATGATGGAAATTGGCGACTATATGTTTTCACACTGGTATTCCATCGCCCTCCCTACGCCCGTATTCGAGTTTAGGCAGGATGATGAAAACGACAGACTTTTATTAATCAGAAATAAATTCCCTAAATTCATAATGGAAATACAGGACGATTGTGATTTAAAACAGCTGTCCGACGCATTGAAAGCAGGAAGTGAATTTGTATCTAAATATAATCGAATATATGGTAGGAATAAAGGGTAAATCAGGAGGAAAGAGAGAAAGATCAGGAAAACCTAAAGGGCTTAATCAGAAAGCAATGTCAGTCAGAATTGATTTAGACTTAATCCCCTTTTTGGAATCCCAATCAAACAAAAATCGTTTTATAAACGATTGTATCAGGAAACAAAAGCCGGAGCGCTAAGCCCCGGCTCGTTAATTGATTAGCCCTTTGATCTTTAACCGATTTACGATTTCGGTATAAAGATACTCTATATCCCCGCTGAAATCCCCATAATTCTGATACAGAAACACGACATCAGCGCAGTTGTCGGAAATTGTACTCTTGGACTTAACCCCAAGTACCCTTGACATCTCTTCGCGTAACCCAGCTGTCATTTTCCCACCGGCAAGCGAACTTGGAGAAAACAGGTACAGGATAATGAAAATGAACTTCTTCCGCTGGGTAACACTGTCAATATTCGGTGGACATCCTCTCTCATTCAGCAACTCAACGAATATTTTGTAGATTTCATGGATAAGGCTTTTGTCTTTCAGAACCGGGGCAGTCAAGGCATTCTCTTCTTCTGAAAGTTCTGATTTCTCAATTCTAATCTTTTTAAGGCGAATTATTTTGTTAAAATCCAGTTCCATAACACGATTATTTTAAAAGTAAATAGTATATTTGCATCATAATCGTGTAAGGAAGAGCTGATTCATGGTCGTGCGTGGGTTGGCTCTTTTTCATTCTTCCCCATTCGTGCTGACGAATGGTTTCTTTTCCAAATCATAGCAGGTGATATATACCCGTTTCCCATTAACATCACATAGAGCAAGGGCATATCCTTTCTCCAGTATTTTAACCGGCTGATTGTCGCAATAGACAGTACTTCCAACCGGAACTCTTATAAAATGACGTACTATCATTTGATTATCTTTAGCTTGTTATACCAGCGTGAAGAAAAAGGGAACCACCCGATTAGGAATGATTCCCCGAAAATGGTTACTTTGTATAGTTTGCTCATGGATTTTTCTTTTTAAGTATTTCAACACATTCCTTTATCCCATCATCGAAACCCTGTTTATAGCCTTTAGTATATTCCCCTATAGTATATACCGCCATTGACAGAAAAAATAGAAGAATACCTACAGGCTTATACCAACCGGGCAACGAGATGGAAAACGGCTTAAATGTAATTGTTAGATCGCCAACCCATAATAGGGCAATAATACATATGATTGTAAATATAATTGTTTTCATAATCAATATCTTTTTCCGTTCAACTTAGGTCTTAATTCGTTATATCTCATCTTCTGATTGATGTGCCAGAGTAAATCTACGCCAAGAATATCAGCCAGAGCGAACACTTGTGTAATCACATAATTAACTTGTTCTTCCAATGAATATTTACGGCCCATTATTTCTTTTACGATAGCATATATATTTTCCGTGAAAGTTTTTTTCCTTGAAACCACGTCAACAGGCGAAAATCTATTGAGGTTGAAATTACGAAGTCCTGCAAGGTCAAGCAAGCGTATAACCGCATCGCTTAGTTCATCTGAAATCGTATCTTTGATATATTTTTCAAAACAATACTTGAAATTGGCATCATCGTGCGGTTCTTCATCCTCATAAGAAGACTTGAAAGATTCCCTGTCGGCACGTTTCCCTTTTCGGTCCGCTTCCACAGCTTCCATAAGTTCGGAAATGACAAGGCATTGGTAGTGTTTTTCACTAAGTCTTTTATCGTGGAAACCATGCTCACAAGTTGTCTTATAAGCGCGATCCCGTAGTTCGTTCAAATTAATATTATTCATAAATTTACTCCCTATCTGTTAATCAATCAGTTTAAATTCATATACGAAAACATAAGGATTGGATTCCCATGTACCCTTGCCGGATACTTTATCTATGAGGGCGGCAAAGGCTTCACGTGGATTATCAAATCCATCGTCTTTGTTTCCCTCAAATTCATAAAATATAGATGGTGGAAACTCATCATCACCAGAATCTTCATATATCCCTTTTTTCAAGCAATCTTCATCGCTAATGTCCTGTAAACGTTCAACCTTAATATCGGTAATTCGGATATGATGTATCATGAGGTCAGCGCGGACAAACATCTTATTTTTAAATCCTGCCCCACAATACTTTTTGTTAATTGTTGATGAATCTACAAAGAAGTCATTAGGGCAATTCCCAGCATGAAATATGGTTTCATAGCTTTGCGCAATGGCAACAACTTCACCAACCTTATATCTAGACAAATGAATTTTATCTTTACAATATGTAAATGGAACAATTCGTCTAGTTATTGTCTTACGACCGTTCAACACCGCTTGTGTTAATCCAAATTTATCATTGAAAGATATCTTTTTCATTTTTATATCAATTTTAATGCTTCCTGTATCCCAGCTTCCAGTGCTTCCTCGTAGGTATTATAACGGATAATAGGTCTGTCAGACAATCCTATCAAGTCATGTCTCGGAATTGTCAGTATATCATACGTCCAATAGTTTTCATACATATAGGATATTTCGATATGCAGGTTCTTGGTTTCACGTAGCCACTTTTGTGCAACGGATTGAGTAGGATGGGAACATACTTTTATTGGTAACTCGCTATTTGTTCTATTAGTACCATATTGTCTACCATCTTCAATATTCATAGCAATCATACATGGTTCATTAAACCCTTTCTCTTTCAGCATCTTTGCTGTTTCTAATGTTACAAGTTCTTCGGTCATAGTTGTTCCTCCTTTGTTTTAAAGTGTTCAATCAGTTCGTCTACGGTAGCCTTGTGAACGGTATCTATATTAACATCAATATCATTGTAAACCCAATAGGTAGAGAACTTGATTGCAGGACACATAATCCATTTATTCCCATCCGTAAACCATTGATACTTGTCTGTATCATCCCTTAATGCAGCTATAGCTAGGAATAGTTCTTCATTCGTTCCGCAATCAATAAGACCATCTATTTCTTTAAGACCATTTTTATCATAATCGTCCAATGAATAAACCGAATTAACTCCAAATACACAAGTACATAGATTATGCCAACCTAAATATGGATTACAATAATAGCCAAGTTCTTTTAATCTATTTCTAATATTATCAGTATTTTTGCGTATAAAGCACGGTGTTGTAAATCCCATAGTTATTCCTCCTTATCTATCTTAATATCTGTTACTTTACCACGACAGACAAAGAAGAAGCAACCCATCACATCGCACAGATATGTTTCATGCTTCATCTCACACTCATTGCATTCCTTACGCAATGAACATTTACTGCAATCAAAATTCACACAGGACGCATCAATCAGTTCAACCATTTCATGGAGCACTCCGTCTATTATTATTCCGCTATTTACTTCCATAATTAATCTCCTTTCTCTTTAATTCTTTCCAGTACATCCTTGTTGGCTTCGAGTATATCATCGAAAGAGGGAATAGGCATCCATGCTACTGGTTCCCATAACGAAGGTATGCTACTCATTGAAGAATAAATCGGATTACTTTTGTATATATCATGAATATAACCATCCATACAGAACCATACTCCATTACAGTATGTACCATTAAATATTGCGCCATGCTCACACATAATAATGATATTCTCATTTTCTTCCGGCAACCGTTCCTTAACGCTTATCCAAGGAGATTGCTTGGATTGCCATTCGGCACCTTGTCTGAATGCCTCTTTAACTAATCTCATTTCTAAGCTATTATCGTATTGGCATTCATAACAATCTTCTGCCGCTTCCTTCGCTACATCTTCTACTGTCTGTTTCATTTCTTACTTGTTTTGAGAGTTATTCTTCTTTCAGTATGCTATCAATCAAGCCGTCTATTTCCTGATCTGATAGAAATTGCTTACCTGCGTCCTTTTGCTTCTGAAGTTCAACTTTAAGCCTATTCTCTATCCTTTTCAACGCTGTACAAGTGTTCTTATCAGGATAATACCAGTCGATAGAACTAAAAATAATTACTTTAATGTGATCTAATTCTAGGCTATCTGGGCAATGCTCATTGAGAAAGTATAAATCTTCTTTGATTAGTTTCTCATACGCCTCCTTGCTTATTTTTATGTTCATATCTATCTCGTTTTGAGCTTTTCAGACTACATCATTAATACTAATTTCTCCTTTCAATACTCGTTCTACCTGTCTGTCGATTATCTCTTGAAACTCTATCTGGCAGATAAGCGAGCAATCCGGTATAATCTCTTCTACTGGGTCGCCCCGCCACGTTGGTAGTTCATCAAGGAAGATACGACCGTCTTTATCCTTTAGGCAGGTAGCTCCAACATCACGCTCAATCTGCGCCATCCGGTCAAACACTTTCGGGAAATCCTTCCGTATCTTGTTCCAGTATCCCATTCCCCCTTTCACGCAACCGATGCAGTTGTTGTTATTGTAGCCCATCTTGTACATGGCCGGAATTTCAATACCAGCTTTCCAAAGCATTCCCATCGCATCCGGCTTCGTAATCTGCTTTTCAATTAGCGGAAACAGTGGCTTTGTGTTTGGGTACTGCTGTTTTAATCGGATGGCTCGGTTTATCTCTTTAGGGTCGTAATCAAAGCCCCAAACTTGACCCTCCCAAGAACCAAGTTCCTTTTCCAACTTGTAACGGACTTTCTTTTTCAGCTCAAGAGTACAAGCAGCACCATGCGCACCATTGATAAAACCTTTCCGTAGGACATCAGCAACACATGTGTATTTGTCGCTTCGGATAGTGTGGATTGGCTGACCGTACCAATCTTCACAATCAGCAAGGAACCGGATGTTATCGGGATGTCCGGAGCCAGTATCTATGTAGTAAAGCTGTACATCTTTGTACAGACTCAACGCTATCTTACAAGCTACTGCGGAGGTTACACCGCAACTAAACCAAGCTATTATCATTTTATTCCTTGTCTATATCGTTA
>OIXG01002730.1_pt1 | contig 12740 bp, 12 predicted proteins | sample 1587731 | NCBI WGS metagenome assembly OIXG01 (sample SAMEA3888908, study PRJEB22519) | human gut metagenome | biome: human gut; feature: human-associated habitat; material: faeces | place: Denmark | collected 2010
GCACTTTGAAAAAGCACTGCGGCGAAACGTCTCTAAAAAATCAACGCAATCGATTAGAAGCTATACATGGCCTGAACACCGAACATGTGCACGTTCGTGCGCTTGTAGTCACCGATGACTTGCGTGCTTTCTGCCGACTCGGTAATCGGAGAGCTTCCGATGGCATGCAAGAACAGATACCCGACATCACACTGCAGTTGCTTACTTGCGTGCCACGTCGCGCCGACAGAAAGCCACAAGCGGCTACTGTCGGGAACAGTTGTCATACGGTACTTGTCTTCACGAATCGTGCTTGTTTCATAAGCCGTACCGGCGCGGAACGTCCATTCATCGCTATAGCGGTAATCGGCACCGACGGAGAATAGGTAGCAATCCTTCCAGTTTTCTTTGGTGGGGGTACCAAGATTATGTCCTGATCTCGTGTTAACTGGGAGTTCCTTGAAGACAGACCAATCCGACCAACGAATCGTCCCGGCGACCGTCCACTGCGGGTTAATGTCCCACGCACCCGAGAGAATCACAGTTTGCGGTGTCTTAAACGGCACTGTCGAATCCGTTGTCCCTAACGGCGTGTACAGATGCCCGTCCAAATCGTGCTTGACACTACTACGCCAGGCAAGACCGAACCGCATGTCCTCACGCGGCGTGAACATAACGCCGGCGTTCACGCCCCAGGCAACGTCCGTTCCCTTAACCTTTGTGGAAGTACCTTGCACTGCTGTTCCGTTAATCAGCTCCATGCTACCGTACTGTGCGGAAACACCGACACCGACCGAGAACGCGTCATTGACCTTAAAAGCCAAGCTCGGGTTCACGTCGATGGTTTGAACCTTGGCAAAAATACCGCGATTGCGCGCATCGAACGAATCCTTGTACTTGGTTTGCATACCGAAGGGGACTGCAATGCTCACGCCGGCCCAAATCGAGTCGGTCAACTGAAGCGTCGTGTGCATGAAAGGAACGGGAACAATGCCGTCAAAGGCATTATCACTAGCGCCTCCTCTCTTGCTTTCATACTTGGCATCGATGACACCGAGAGCCGTGCCTGCTTGGAAATGCTTGCCTTGCATTAATGTCATGCCGGCCGGGTTAAACCATGCCGCAGAGGCATCGTCACCGAAAACACCGGCACCGGCATTCGCACGACCGATACCGGCTGCAGACTGTTCCATGAGCATAAAACCACCGGCCTGCGCCGCTTGTGTGCCGAGAGCCAGCACTGCTGTCGCGGCAAGAAGAATTCGTTTCATAACTATCCTAAGAAAAAAGCGTCTTAAGAGAATAAAAAAGAGGCAGGAAAGATTCCCTCCTGTTGTCCGAGGGCGAACTTTACTGCCGCAATTTGTCGGGAATGCTGATTTCCATCCGTACGGATGAGGATTTCAGCCTTTCGGATGAGTGCTTTCAATCACTTTAGGCAAGCGACTGAATCAGTGCCGTCCAAACGGGAAGCGTTGCCATTGCAGCCAAAGTCTGCGCCGTTGTTCCAGCGGCGACCGAGGCAGCATCACCGCGCATCGTCGCCGTCATTACGTAGCAAGACTGCGCCGTCGGAAGTGCGGCAAAAAGAAGGAGCACCCCGGCTGGAACGGGCGAAAGACCGAACGCCACGCCCATACCCCAGGCAATCGTCGGAACAACAATCAGACGTTCGACCGTCGAGGCAACAAAACGCTCCGTGCCCCCGGAAGGCCTGAAGGCGCAAGCCCGCTCCGATGCAAAGAAGCCCCATGGCCAGCGATGCACTGCCTAAGTGCTTAAGAAAAACCGCCGGAACCGTCGGAATGGTCCAGCCCGTAACGTTCCACGCCAGCCCGAGCACCGTGGCAATGATGAGAGGGTTCGTGACCACGGTTTTGAAAATCGAGGGTTTCTTGCCGACGGCACCTCCTTCGGCTTTTGCCACGACCGAGGCCAAAACACTCACGGCAATGGTGTTGCTGATCGGCACCCAAAAAGCAATGAGTAGCGCAAGAAGCGCAAACCCAGTCTGGTCAAAGAGTTGCAGACAGATGGAAAAACCGATGTACGTATTAAAGCGAAATCCGCACTGGAAAACAGAAGCGTGCGTTACGGGATTGTCTTTGATAAAAAGTCGCAATGATGCCGAGGCCCCAACGGCAAGCAACATGGAAGCTACGCCCACCGACAAAAAGAGCGCGGCCGAGGACGGAGTTAACTTGCTTTGCGCGACCGACGTAAACAACTCTCGACTCAAGTCGAAAGCTTTATTGTCACCTGCAAAAGCAGGCTCAACATAGGGCTTGTTTACACCAGCCCCTGGGTTATCAGCAGACAACCCAGACGTTGCAGGTTCCGACCTCCGTTGAGGTCGCTGTGCGCTCTGTAACCACAGTTCTTGCAAACAAATCGGTGCTTGTGCCGTGTTCCGATGGCATTGCAATGCGGACAGGTTTTAGACGTAAAGCGAGGATCGACGAAGATCACTTCGATCCCCGCTCGACAAGCTTTGTCCACTATCTTCTGCTGAAGCTCCCTGAAGGGCCAGCGGTGCAGGCGTGCGCGAACCTTCTGCCCGGCCTTGATTCGCTCGCGGATATCCGTAAGATCCTCCAGAACGATTAGGCGCATATTGCGCTCTGCCGCATCCTCAATAATGGACTTGCTGATTTCGTCGTTGATTTGTTCCACATGTCGTTTCTCTCGGCCGGAAGCCTTTCGAAGTGCCTGCCTGGCGCTTCTTGAGCCATTGCGCTGGAAACGAGCCCGACTGCTCAGGTATTTGTCACGGTCATCTTTCATCTCCCCTGCCTTGAAGATTCGGCCGGTAGACAGTGCGGCGGCGTTGTTTTCGCCGACATCGACGCCCATGACTTGATTCAAAGACAAGTTGTCTAAAGAGACTTCCTTGAGTTTTTTCTCTATGGTAATGTGCAGCTCCCATCGGGAAGGTGTGCCTTTGATGCCGCACTTCCAAACGAGGTTGCATTCGCCAAGCTTGAAAATCCGATTCTCCTTCGACGTACCGGCAAGCTCTTGAGCCATAAATCCGGCCAAAAGGCTCTGCTGAAACTTTCCCGGACGAAGACCAACAGTGACACGCCCATTTACCGTATAGACCGAAGCTTCGGTGTAGTTCTTCAAGAAGCGTATGGTGTTCTTGTCCAGGTGGACAACGGGATTCCTGAAGCTGATGCTCGGGAGCACCATCTTCTTATCCTTCGAGAATTTCGGATGGTTGCTGATCCACGACCGGTACATGCTCGAGACCGAACGCATGACATTGCAGGCGAGCTGGGAACCAAGGTCGGGCATTTGAGTTCGAACCATCGGATAGGCGGCCTTATGCAGGTTATACCGTTGCCAGAGGCGGTCTTTTCGGTCCGTATCGGACACGACGATCGGAACGAGCAAATCGCAGGCCTGCCCGTAGAGACGACGCGTCCGATGCATCTTTTCCGAAGCATCGGCATCGACCTCCAAGGCAATGCAGACGGTACGCACGTCGACTTTGCGTCGAACGAGCTTACCTGCGCCCTTTGATATGTTCAGTCCTTTCAATGTAATGCCTGATGGTTTGCGCACTGACAGTGCCTGCTGTGCCTACGTAATAGGACGGAGACCACAAATGCCCGCCGTAAAGCTGATTCTTCAATGCCGGGAACGCTGCAAACAACTTCCTGGCTGTCGAGCCCTTCAAAATCTTTACGGCATCGGCAACAGGCAGAGACGGAGGGATGGTTACGAACAAATGGATATGGTCGGGTTGGATTTCCAAGGTCAGAATCGGCCACTCGCGCTCAATGCAGATCGCGTTGATGGCAAGACGCAACGTCTCGGCTATTTCACCTGTAAGTATCCGCTTGCAATACTTCGGGCACCATATCATATGGTATGCCGTCTGGTACACACAATTGCGGTTGTATACAACTTCTACCATGTCTCTAATTTTATCGCATGGTAATGTGAAATGCATGGGACGCAATTCCTCACCTGACTGAAGTCAGATGTTTCCTTGCGGCGTTTCTATGAATAAGAGCGGCGGGAAAAGCACTTTAAAGACAAGACGCTCGGCGGCATCCCAAAACGCATCGTCGTAGCGCAGGCGGGCACGAAGGATAAGACCCAAAAAGATAATCAAAAAGTCCGGAAGAATAACGGCAAACGGGTTCATGACAAGTCACTGTCTCGAGTAACACTCAGCATTTTCATCCTCCAAAACGGCAAATGCGAGCCGCTTCACAAAAGAAGATCTCTTGCGTTAAGCGCTGTTGCAAAACACAGTCTTGCCGGACAGGCTTTTCCTGCTACGATACGATATCTTTTGTTTTTCAGGGAGTTCTTGTATGACGAACGTTTTGATTATCAACGGACAACCGAATCCGCACGGACCTTCGTCAACGGCGCGCATTCTCGCCGAACTCGCCAAAAGACTTCCCGAGGCCCAGATTCGCGCCGTTGCCGATACCGTGACCGAGGATAAAACGTACGCGGCTGCCGAGCAGGAGGCCCTTAAAAAAGCCGACGTCATTGTCTGGCAGTTTCCGATTTATTGGTATTCGGCTCCCGCAAAAATGAAGCAGTGGATTGACGACGTTCTCGCGTACGGCTTTGCCTATGGAAGCGGGGGCAATGCCTTAAAAGGGAAAAAGCTCCTCGTTTCCGTGACCACAGGCGGCAGCAAAGACGAATACACCCCGAAAGGCACCAAACACTTTTATCTGAAAGACTTTCTCGTGCAGTTTGAGCAAACCGCTCTTTTTTGCTCCATGACCTGGCTTGAACCCGTGGCCTCCTATGCGATGATGTTCATCCCAGGTGTTACATCCGAAACCGACAAAGCCCGTATCGACAGCAGGATTTGTGAACACGCCGATGAAGTGGTTTCTCGCATTCGGGATGCGGCATGAAGCCGGTGCTGCCCAACATTGATCCGGCGTCCGCCGTGACGTTTCATTGCGCCGCAGAACGGCGTTTCCCATGCTGCTACGACGATGAATCTACCGCGCTCGGCGGTAACACAAACCATCGAACGCTTGGAAAAAAATTGGGGCGTGACGCTTTTTGATCGCTCCTCGCGCCCGATGCACTTACCGCCTCAGGGGCAAACCGCCGTTGCGATTGCAAGGCGGTATCTCGCGGAGGCGAAAGTCTTTCGGCTCTTAAGGCGCAAAAAGTCCGGGCTCTGCACTTGTCATCTCCGAAATGACCCGCGCCGTTGCCGGAGCCGAAATCGAAGTCACATTAATCCCGCAAGTTACAATCTTTACGGCCGAAACCACTCTGATTCCTGCAGTTCAAAAACGCTTTGCAGAAGGAAAAGCCGACCTTGCCGTGGCTCCTGATTTGCCGGAAAAAGAACGCCTTTGTCGGCGATTTTGCCGAATCTGACGCTTCTCTTTGTGTCCTACCAGCGCGACTCCCTGAACCGACAAAAATCGCAGTGCTAAATACGGCTTTTAAAGCTTCCTATCGGCCGGTCTCTGGCGCCGGAAAACACGCATGCCGTGGCCCAAGCAGTCGCCTCGGGGCTGGGATGGTCCATCTTTCCCCCGATGAATCTTTTGTGCGTTCGAAATCGCCTAAAGAGGCTGACGATTCCCGTCCTGAGCGTGGCCACAGCGGAAAAACGCTTTGGGTTGTTGCAAGGGAGGCGCACTTTGCCCCGTATCTGACGCTTGTTTCTGAGATGCTCTCGCAGTACCTGGCAACCAAATGGCCACGCGAGATGGTTCTTATTAAATCTGGCGTCTCTCATTTTCCTAGCTTTGCGTCGGAAAAGTACCGCCCTGACCTACTCGGCGGGCATAGCTCGACCGGCCGTCAGGCGAATCCATCCGCGCACAATGCGGTAACCGACCCAGATACCCATCACCATAAAACCAATCCCCCAAACTGCAAATCCGACAAGTGCCCATGCCAAAAGTGTTCCGAGAATCGCAACAAGCAACGCCCAAAGCGCCGCCGCCCAAAACGTATAAATCTGCCAGGCAAAGTGGCTTTCGATATACGTTCCCTTAGCCTCGCTACGTAATGCGTAGTTGAGAACAACGGCGGCAATCGAGGGCCATCCGAAAAGAAACGAACCCAAGATGCTCGCCCCCGTTACGATGCCTAAAAGAATCGAAAGTCCATGCAAAAGGTACACAACCTTCGCCACTAAAACGATGCTTCGTTCCGGCGTTTTAAGGGACGGCTCTTGAGAAGTCGGTTCTGTCGCAACCGGCACTCTTACGTTGTGTCCCGTTGAGTTTTCCATTTTTCTTTCCTCGTTTTCCGAGAGCCACAATAGCAACCTTCACCCCGAAAAGGAGACTCTTTTGTGAAAATTCCCTATGGCTTTGTTACAAATGTAACGGCTTGGGCACAGATTAGGCAATTGACACACAGTTTCCGTGATATTTTTCGTCTATCGTATGATTGTTGTGACAGATGCGTTTCATTTGTCTTTTTCGGAGTTCCAGAACACTATGAAAGCTCACAAAACATCGTTTGTCGTTGCCGCTTTGGCGGCTGTCTTTGCTTCCGGCTTAAGCACGTATGCCCCGGCTTCCTCGGCCGCACTTTTTGAGTCCGAGAAGTCTCAAGCACAACTACCGGACTTTGTCAGCCTCGTGGAAAAATACGGCAAGGGCGTGGTGAATATTTCCACCGTACGCGAAGCCCGCAAGATTGAAGACGCCAACCCCTTCGGGGAAATGGACGAACGTCAGGCAGAAATTTTCAAGCGTTTCGGCTTCCCGATTTTCCCGTTTGTCGGACCTCAGGAAGAACCCGAGCGCCGCGGCACAGGTTCGGGCTTTATCATCAGCTCGGACGGTCTGATTCTAACGAACCACCACGTCATTGACGGGGCCGATGAAATCACCGTGCGATTAACGGATAAGCGTGAATTTAAGGGCAAAGTCCTCGGGAGCGATAAAAAAACCGATATCGCCGTTGTCAAAATCGAGGCTAAAGACCTGCCCGCTCTTAAGATGGGAGACTCCTCTAAACTGAAGGTCGGTGAATGGGTTGCAGCCATCGGCAGTCCCTTCGGCTTAGATAACACCGTCACGGCCGGTATCGTCTCTGCCAAGAGCCGACAACTCCCGTCCGATCAGTACGTGCCGTTCATTCAAACGGACGTTGCCGTCAATCCGGGCAACTCCGGCGGTCCGCTCTTTAACATGGCAGGCGAAGTCGTCGGTATTAATTCTCAGATTTTCTCCACCTCGGGCGGCTTTATGGGTCTATCGTTTGCCATCCCGATTGATTTGGCGTTACAGATTAAAGATCAACTCGTCAAAACCGGTACCGTCACCCGCGGTCGTATCGGTGTTGTCGTCCAGAGTATGACGCAGGAACTTGCGGAAAGCTTCGGGATGAAGACGCCCAAAGGCGCCCTTGTCAGTCAAATCGACAAGAAGGGACCGGCAGCTAAGAGCGATCTTCGCGAAGGCGACATCATCGTTGAAGCCAACGGTCAATCTATCGTCTCAAGTAGCGATCTTCCGGTTCTTGTTAGTTCCATGGCACCCGGCTCGGAGTTAACGCTCAAGGTTCTGCGTGACGGCAAAGAAACTGCCGTCACGATTAAAGTCGGCAAAGACGGTCAGGATGCCGCTGGCAATTCAACCAAGAAAGCGACGACCGATGCGGCGCGCTTAGGAGTCTCCGTTCGCTCCCTGACTGATGAAGAGGCCAATCGCGTCGGCACCAAGGGTTTACTTGTCACCTCAAGCGAAGGGGTTGCGCGTAAGGCCGGTATCCAGCGCGGCGACATTATCGTCAGCGTCAACGGTCAGGCTGTGAAAAAGCCCTCGGACTTAGGCTCTGTCATTTCGAAGTCTAAGACCCTTCGCCTGCTGATTCAACGCGGACAGACGCGCATTTTCGTGCCGGTTAAATTAAAGTAATCCGGCTTTCGGATGAAAAGGGCTGCCGGTCGGCAGCCCTTTTTCGTACGCATTCGGGAAGCGATGTCCTAATGTCGAACGATACGTTCGGCCACGGCCCGGGCCAATTTCTTCGCATCAAGCGCAGGATTCGCGATGATGCGAATAATTAACCCGTCTAAAAGGCACATGTCACATTCGAGTCTCAGCTCCGGATTCTCGAGATTTTTTTCCTTGTAGATAGCCAAAAGTGCTTCGCGACAGGCTCTGTCGTAGTAATGCAGAATGTGCGCCAACGTCCTATTGCTTGCGGCGGCATTCACCACATCCAAAGCAAACACGGCGCTTCGCAAGTTCAGGCGTGAAAGCGCGATTTCCGTCAAATCCCGAATGTTTTGTTCCCGGTCTTCATAATCGGTTTCACGGATTTTTTCCACGAGGTTATCGCTTTGCCGCTGCGCAAGCGTTCGGACAATCTCATTCTTACTTTTAAAGTAGTTATAAAGATTACCCACGCTCATCTGCAGATGCGCGGCAATATCCTTCATCTTCGTTGCGCTAAAGCCTTTTTCACCGAAACAGGCTCGAGCCGCCCTCAGAATATCTTCCCGACGGCGCGTTGCCAAGGCTTCGTTTTCTAAAGAAGACATGGCTTCTCCTTATGGCGCGATTAGTTCGCTTCCTTCGGCAGTTGCGACCCACCGCCCATCACTTTGTAAAGCGTCACAAGGCTCGTCACCCGCGCCAAGCGCATATTGACGAGAGATTGCTGCGCGGAAAAGTCCGATCGTTGGCTATCGAGAACCTGTAGGAAACTATCCATACCGCTCTTGTAGCGCTCCATAGCAAGCTCGTAGGTCTTGTGTGTGGACGCAGCAAGGCTTTCCGTGGCTTTCAGTTGCTCCTGAACGGTACCTTCCGTTACCAAGGCATCGGCCACTTCCTTAAACGCACTTTGAATCGCCGACTCGTAATCGGCCACGGCACCGCGCTTGGCGGCATCGGCAGCCTTTAAGTTCTGGATATTCTGTCCGCCCTGAAAGATCGGAAGAGAAACCGACGGCGTAAAGGACCAAATTGAACTGGAGGCCTTAAATAAATCCGTCAAGTGCGAAGAAGCGTACCCGGCCGATCCCGTCAGAGAAATCGACGGGAAGAACGCAGCGCGTGCAACACCGATGTTAGCGTTGGCACTACGAAGACGGGCCTCGGCCGCTGCGATGTCCGGGCGATTTAAAAGCACTTCGCTCGGCACGTCGGACGTAGCCGAAACCGGCGCTGTCACGTCAGCAGGAAGCGAATCGGTCTCGAGCGCCGAGTCATATGTTCCGCCCACAAGAACCGTAAGGGCATTGCGGTACTGACTGACCTGTTGTTGAGCCTGTGCCTTAGAAATCCGCGCATTGGCTACCGTCGTTTTGACCTGCTCCAAATCCATCAGGCTTGAGGCGCCGACGTCATAACTTCTCTGAATTAACTCACAGGTTTTCGTCTGGCTTTCCAGCGTTTGCTCGGCTAACCGGAGTTTGTCTTTGGCCGCTCCGAGCGCAAGCCACGTGTTGGCGATTTCGGCAATGATTGTCATCTGCGCCGAACGCTGCGCCGCCTGAGTTTGGAAATACTCCTGCAAAGCCATCTCGTTGGTGTTACGCACGCGACCGAAAAGGTCCAGTTCGTAAGAGGCCATCGCATTGGCCGTGTAGCCGTTTGTCAACAAAGCGGACTTGGATTCGTTATCAAACGCCCCGCGTGCCGTTCTTTGCGCAACTGCCGATACACTCGGCAAAAGGTTACTGCGGCTTACGTTGTACTTGGCTCGTGCCTGCTCAACGCTTAAGACCGCCGACCTGAGGCTCCGGTTGTCCGAAAGACCTTTGGCAATCAAGGTCTTAAGCCGCTCATCTCGGAAGAACTCACCCCACTGCTGCAAGCCTTCCGTGAGCAACTTGACGTTTTTCGTAGCTTCCGAGACCGGCCAGGCTGCCTCAATCGGCGCCTCCGGTCTTTCGTAGGTCGGTGCAAAAGAGCATCCCGCAACACAAATGGCTGCAGCCAAGGGCAATAACACAAAGGATTTACGCATCATTTTCTCTCTCGCTTCCTTAACCCTTCTTCAGTCTCTTGCGACCGAAAATCTTATTAATCAACACGAAAAACACCGGCACGAAGAAGATGCACAGGAACGTACCCGTGAGCATACCGCCCAAAACGGCGATACCGATGGCAGACTGAGCGCCGGCACCCGCACCGGTTGCCACGGCCAAGGGGAACACACCAAGACCGAAAGCAATCGAGGTCATCAGAATCGGACGCAGTCTTAACCGTACGGCCTCGACGACGGCTTCGAGCAAATCTCTGCCGCTATCGTACAAGTCACGTGCAAATTCCACAATCAAAATCGCGTTCTTAGCCACCAAGCCGACCGTTGTTAACAAACCGACCTGGAAGTACACGTCGTTTTCGCGTCCCGTAAGGGCCGTAAGACCCAAAGCACCCAACACACCGAGCGGAACAACGAGAATGACGGCAATCGGAATCGTCCAAGACTCATAAAGGGCCGCCAGAGCGAGGAACACCACCAGAAGCGAAATCGCATACAGGGGGGCCGCATTGTTGCCGGCTGCGCGTTCCTGATACGAAAGCGCATTCCACTCAATTGAGTATCCCTTGGGCATTTGAGCCAAGATTTCTTCCACAGCCTTCATGGCTTCGCCCGAGGAGTATCCCGGTCTCGGTTGACCCTGAATATTCACGGCATCGACGGCATTAAAGCGTTCCAGACGTCCGGCGCCGACACCCCACTTGATTGAGGCAAATGCATCAAAGGCCACCAGTTCGCCCTTGTTGTTGCGGACGTGCCACTTAGCAATGTCGGCCTGCTCTCCGCGGGAATCCGCATCGCCTTGGACATAGACCTTTTTAATACGACCGCGATCCATAAAGTCATTGACATAACTGGAACCGAAAGCAATGCTCAGGGTGTTGTTAATGTCCGTATTGGAGACGCCCATCGCACGGGCTTTGTCGTAATCGATCTCCAATTCTAAAAGCGGAACATCATCCATACCGTTATGGCGAACCATGGTAAGCCGCGGGTCACTGTTGGCCTTTCTTAAGAAGTCCCCCATCACTTCCATGAGGCGATTGTGCCCGAGTCCGGTACGGTCTTCTAAGAAAAAGTCAAAACCTTCGGCTACGCCAAGCTCCGGAACGGCCGGCAGCGGGAACACATACCCGACAAGGTCATTTAAGTCCGGACCGAACAGGCGTCGCTGAACACGTCCTTGAATGGCGGAAATCGCCTGGCTCGCCTTCTTGCGCACGCTCCAGTCTTTCAATTCCATAAAGCCCAAGGCCATGTTTTCACCCGTTCCGCCGAACGAGAACCCGCGCACGAAATAGGTCGACTCGATATTGTCGCTTTCCTGCTTGAGAACCACATCGGCAGCGTGCCGAAGAACGTCATCGGTACGGCCGGCCGTGGCACTCGGCGGTGTCGAGCCCGTAAAGAGCAACACGCCTTGATCTTCCTGCGGCATAAACGAGCTCGGCAGATGGGCAAATCCCCACACAACGAGAGCCAGCAGCAAGCCGTAAATCACCACGAGCATCTTGATGCGACGCGAGAATCCGTGCGCAACACGGCACACAAAACGACTGAATAGGTGGAAGCCGTGATTAAACGCCATAAAAAAGCGCAGTCTCGTCGGCTCTTCCCCTTCGGCTTTTTGCCGAAGAATCGAAGCGCACAAAGCCGGTGTGAGCGTTACAGCCACGACAACCGACAGGAGCATCGCCGAGACAATCGTCACCGAGAACTGACGATAAATCACACCGGTCGAGCCTCCGAAAAAAGCCATCGGAATGAACACGGCCGAAAGCACCATCGCAATACCGACAAGCGCTCCGGTAATTTGTTGCATGGACTTGACTGTTGCCTCATGGGGATCGGATCGATCCTCGTCCATCACGCGTTCGACGTTTTCAACCACGACAATCGCATCGTCGACCAATAGTCCGATGGCCAGCACCAAGCCGAACATCGTGAGCATGTTGATGGAAAACCCGAGTAGCCCCATCACTGCGAGTGTCCCGAGCAAGACCACGGGCACCGCAATGGTCGGAATAATCGTCGCCCGAGCATTTTGCAGGAACAAATACATCACGAAGACAACAAGAAAGACTGCTTCAATCAGAGTTTTGATGACTTCATGCATGGCCGCGTCGACAAAACGCGTCGTATCCATGACGATTTTCAGTTCCACGCCTTCGGGGAAAAACGGTTTTAACTCTTCAAGTTTGGCCTGAACATCGGCGGCAACTCGTTTGGCATTGGCTCCGCCGGCCAGGCTAATAGCCATACCTGAAGCGCTTTGTCCTTTGTAAATACCATCGAATTGGTACGATTGACTTCCGAGCTCCACTCGTGCGACGTCTTTAATGCGGACAACTGTCCCGTCTTGTTTCGTAACAAGCGCAATCTGTTCGAACTGCTCGGGGCGCTCCATCAGGGAACTGGCGCGAATCTTAGCCGTAATCAAGCGCTCTTTATTGACCGGCGCACCGCCGACGTCTCCGGCAGCAACCTGAACGTTCTGAGCAGCTACGGCATTGACAACGTCTGACGGCTGCAAGTTGTATTTAAAGAGCTTGTCGGGGTCGACCCAAATGCGCATGGCATAAGAAGCCCCGAAGCATTGAACATCGCCGACACCCTGCACACGGGAAATCGGCTCTTTGATGTTGTTAATGAGAAAGTCTCCGAGATCGTGCCCGGTTAACTTTCCTGTCTTGTCATAAAACGCGAACGCCATCAAGAAGGACGGCGCGAAGGCTGTGGACGGCGCCGCCGGCCACAAGGTCGCCGTCATCGGCGGCGGCCCCGCCGGCCTCGCCTGCGCG
>OIXG01002739.1_pt1 | contig 12703 bp, 9 predicted proteins | sample 1587731 | NCBI WGS metagenome assembly OIXG01 (sample SAMEA3888908, study PRJEB22519) | human gut metagenome | biome: human gut; feature: human-associated habitat; material: faeces | place: Denmark | collected 2010
GTGATCTCCCCCGATGCATCGGCGGTCCCAGTCTCTCCATTTGCCGGATCATATTTGCCAAGACGCGGAACAATGAAATATTTGTTTACAACAACACCAACTGCGGTAAGCATGAACACGGAAACGATCATAAAATACCAGTTGGCAGTTGCATTAACTGTAATCGACGGATCTACAAGCTGCGCTGCCAGTTCAGTAACGCCGCAAAGGAGTACGTCTGTTCCTGATACGATCAGGCAGGCTGTGAATCCTGCATTTGTTGCCGCATAACCAGCCAGAAGTCCTGCGATCGGGTGCATTCCAACAGCCTGGAATGCTGCGGCTGCCAGTGCCGGAACAACAATGATTGCTGCCTCCGAAGCAATACTTCCATTAATTCCAAGGAATAACACGGTTGCAGTTAATGCCCAGAGTGGTACTCCAAGAATCGCTTTTCTCATAGCTGCAGTCAGTAATCCGACTCCTTCAGCAAATCCAATTGCCATCTGCATGGCAAGTACCAGACCAAGTGCTGAGAAGCCCTGAAAATTTTTTAGTAAATTTTCGAGCAGCCATACAATTCCATCTCTGCTGAAAATTGCTTTTGCCAGAACAGTTTCTCCAGTTGTCGGATTGATCACCTGAACTCCTGCCAGGCTGCACACTGTACTGATTCCAGCAAGAATCAGGCAGAGCCACAGGAACATAATATACGGATGCGGCAGCTTATTGCCGACCGTTTCGATCACATCCAGGATCTTTCCTCCTTTTTTCTTCTCCACAGTGTTGTTCATACAAACATCCTCCTCGTATTTTTAAAAATGACTACAGTCATTTTTATCTATCATACCTTCTCTGCATGAACTTGTCAATCGTTTTATGACCATGGTCATTTATAGCAACCTGCCTTTTAATATAAATGCTCATTGTTAGTACGTCAGTGCCTTTTTGTTTGGCAGTATCCCCCGCAGAATTTCCTGTCAAATAAAAAGCTGAGTACAGAATCTCTTTCTATACCCAGCTCCTCTTGTTATTCATTATTTAGACTCGATATTCTTACTTTCCCTGCGGATTGCGCGGCAAAACATCCTCGCAAAGTTTTCACATTCTTGTTTTAGAACAAACTCATCTCCCTGTATACACCACTCGAAAAAGATTCCCCTGATACAGGTGACAAATCGATTTGTCAGCACAATACTGTTTTCCTCTGCCGAAAAAATTCCCATATTCTGTCCTTCTTCAATTAATTCGTGCACAACCCGGTACAATGCACGTTTTGTATAAAGATCTCCATTTCCCTGTTCCATCAGCTGGTTACTATACAATACCCGTATAACATCCCGCCCCATCACATTTTCCGTAAACTCACTGGAACTTTGGGTAATGACGAGAAGTCGCTCTTCAACTCCCATCTCCGGCAAGAAACCTGAAGCAACTTTGTCATAGTAATCATCATATGCTTTCAGCATGTAAATGAGAATATCCGCTTTTGTCTCAAAATAGATATAAAAGGTTCCTTTTGCCGTTCCTGCACACTTAACAATCTCATCTACAGAAACCTTGTCATATCCTTTGGTTCGGAATAATTCGATCGCACATTCATAAATATGCCGTTTGGTTTTTTCTCCTTTTTTCATGGCATTCCTCCGTTTAATCTACTCCCGTTACAGGACAGACTTTACCAGACCGACTACAAGGTAGGAAAGCATATTGTGGTCATACAGCCAGGTCAGCCAGATATTGCTTTCTATCTGGTTCAGGAAAAGTTCACCAATCGCCGTTGCCGAGAACAGTGTAATAAGCAGTGCTGCAATCCAGACGAAAAAGATCCCTTCCGCACCCCCCAGCGCGGCACCTGCCAGACGGTTCAGCCCCGATATGATCGGCAGCCGGGAGACCACATTGAGCGATACGGACAGAACACGCAGTCCGCCGAACACGGCTGCAAACAGCAGAAAAAAACTTATAATATTGATCAGGCTGTTTGCCAGATAACGGCTGACGTAGTGGGTAAAGCTGCTTACACCCAGCGCCTCGTAAACTTCGCTGTTATTATTCTCCAGAAGCGCATCCTTTAACTGTTCCGGAAGATCCATTTCTTCAATAATACTGCGCTGTACGGATGGCGGCGCCGCGTCAGCTGCCTCATTTTCCGCCTCATCGTCCTTTTGGATAAATTTCGTCACGCTGTCCTCCACCGCCTGATAGACCACCTCATTGCTGCGAAGCAGATTCGCGACAGACGGCGCACCAAAATGAACCACCCCCAGCGACAGCACCAGGGAAACGGCCGAGACTGCCAGGCGGACGAATCCGCGGTAATGCCCGTACAATACCATGGAAACCAGATAGACTGCCACCACCACGAACAGCCAGTTTTCTTTTATATAAGCACCCATTGTCTGATCGCCTCCGCTACGCCCTCTTCCCGGTTCGAAGCGGCAATCCGGTCTGCGCGTTCCTTTAAAAATGGGGCGCCATTTTCCATCGCCACGCCGATTCCTGCTGCCTCCAGCATGGGCCAGTCGTTTTCGCCGTCTCCAAATGCCATCGTCTCCTCCGCTTCAATTCCCAGATACTGACAGAGATTCCGCAGCCCGCTCCCCTTTGTGATGCCCGCCGCGTTGAGTTCCAGATTCCACGGAAGCGAGGAGGTCACCAGAACCTCCGGCATCGCTTCCAGCTTTGCCCGGACTGCCTGCTTGCTCTCCCGGTCCTTAAAATTTAAATTCATCTTCTGCACCGGGCATTTTTTCTCCCGCAGATACTCCACCATGTCAGTAACTGCCCGGCGCGTCGCCCGGATATAGGCGCATTCACGTTCCGGTATCCCGTATTCTTCCAGCTGTGCCAGCAATCGCGTCTCGCTGACGCCGCCCTCCGATACATACATATCGTAAATAACCGGATGCCGGCGCAGCACCTCAATCACCCGGATCGTCTCTTCCCAGCTCAGGCAGCTTTCCGACACCCAGGTATTTTTCCCGAAATCCCGGACGACCGCCCCATTTGTAAATATGCCATAGTGGACGCCCGGCAGGCTCAAAACCTCCTCTGGCACTGCCGGGAGCGCGCGCCCGGTCGCCGGAACAATCTCAATCCCCCGCTGCGCGCACAGTTCCATCACCTGTCTTGTTTTTTCCGACACGTGCATTTTTTCATTTAACAGTGTCCCATCTAAATCGAGGGCTATTAACCGTGTTCCCATCTTTCTCTCCCGTATCTCTTTTTACTGTCCACTACCAGAAAACGCTGCCAGGAAGCATTCCCCCGCAGCGCTCTCTTTTACTAATTAGTTTTAATTTTAAAATTTCTCGAATTGTTTTAATTAATCAAAGAAATGTTTCTCTTTCAGAATCAGAAGTCCATCCTTATCATATTTCGATGAGAACAGTCCGCTGAAGGATTTCTTCTCCGCCTTATCTGCAGCTTCCTCGATCAAATCTTCGGCACTTGTCTTGGTAAGCGGTTCTCCGTCCTCCTCCATCATCTCAGCGCGCTCATACAGAGCCAGCATGCTCTTTCCCGAAATACTGCAGTCGATCTCCGATGCATATTTGCAGGCATACTGAACAAACTCCTCAACATCCATATCGCCGGACTTTTTGGACGGTTTCTCTTCCGGCTCATCCTCTGGATAATTGGAATACTCGTCGTCCTCGCGTTCGTCTTTATAGCTGTCTTTGTAATCGTCCTTATAATCATCACGATAGCCGCCACGCGCATAATCATCCTCTGGCTCATACTCGTCCTTCTCGTAGCGATCTTCTTCGTCTTCATACTCCGGCTCGTCATCGCGTCTTGCCTCTTCCTGACGGCGCAGTTCTTCTCTCTGCCGCTCTGCCAGACGGCGATCTTCCTCCGCTTTACGCGCTTCTTCTGCCTCTTTGGCTGCCAGCGCCTGTGCTTCTGCCTTGGCGCGCTCTTCTTCCTCACGGCGGGCTGCTGCTTCCTGCTGTCTGCGTTTTTCCTCTGCCTCTTTTTCTGCCTGACGGCGGATCTCCGCTTCACGCTCTGCCTGGCGTTTTCTGGCTGCTTCTGCTTCCTGCTGCGCCTGCTGGCGTTTCAGCTCTTCCTCACGCGCCTGTGCCAGCTTCGCTGCATCGTCTTTCTGGTTTTCACAGCCGATATACTGGAAACGCACTGCTAATGCCGGATATGCGCGGTGCATCTGCTCTAAACGTGCCTGCGTATCAATCAGAACAACGACCATGCCGGTTTCATCCTGTGTCATCAGTTCTTCCAGCTCTTCCACCGTCAAATCGTCCAGATCGGCTGCATGCTCGACCACCAGATCCTTGCCTGCCAGGCGCTCCGCCACCGATGCGATGCCGCGATGGGAAAGGTTTGCGCCGCTGATCTTGGCAACCGGATGCTTGGTCCCCAGCTCGCGGTGAATCTTTTTCAGGGAATCAAGTGCCATCGCAAGACCGGCTGCCGGATCTTCCGCCTCGATCATCAGATGATTCGATTCCTTGATCTCCTCCTCTTCCTCTTCCGGTTCGAAATCCCAGTCTTCCACTATGGTTTCCTCTTCCTCTTCAAATTCATGAATCGGAGCTTCCTCGCTCTTTTCCTCTGCCTCTGCCGGTTCCAGGTCGCGGACATTCCTGAAAACACGTGTCTCCCCTTCGGATGCGCCCTCTTCCTCATCGTAAGGCTTGATCTTGGACACTTCTTTTGCCAGCGCTTCTTCCGCCTGTGCTTCATGAAGGCTTGCTACTACATCCTCGTCCAGCGCAGCCTTTTCTACTTTCTCGTCCGCCGGTTTTGTCTCGGCTTTCGGTTTTCCAGCCTTCTCTTCTGGCTCTGCCTGCTCTGGCTGTCCCTCCGGCTCATTCTCCGGTTCGTCGTCCAGCTCTGCCTCCGGCTCATCCGTATCCAGATACTCTCCTTCCGGTTCCGGCTTGCGGTATGTACCGTTCTTGTACTCTTCTTCCACCGCACGCAGCTTCTCTTCGTACTTCTCGCGGTTTTCTACCAGATCCATCTGATATTTCGTCAGCGGCGCATACTGAAGTTTCAGTTCCATTGCCTTGTCCACATATTTGCCAAGACCGAACATCAGCATGATCTTGTCGCAGATCCGCACACAGTCGTCCGCCTGGTTCGCCTGATGATAAAGCTCTGCCAGGTGGTACAGCCATTTCTCATCCAGCTCTTCCTGACAATATCTCTCCAGAGAATTGATCTGCTGCTCTAACGGCGCATCCTTCGCCTCCAGAATCAGGAAACGAAGCAGGTACTGGCGCGGGTCATCGCCGGACAGCTCACAGAACTCCCGGTAATATGCCTCTGCCTCCTGAATATTATTTTCACGCAATGCAAGGTCAGTCAGCTTATATAAAAGCCCCTTTCCAAGCGGCGCTCTCTCATATGCCAGCAATAAAATATCCTTGGCATCCTGATACTCTGCATTTTTCTCATAAATCTGGGAAATCATCGTAAGCAGGCTGGTGCTGCGTACACGACGCCAGTCGATGGTATCGGCGATCTTCATCGCCGTCTCGAAATCTCCCTTGTTAACCAGTTTCTTAATCTGCTCTACCTTGATGTTAAACTCGTATTTATCCATCTTATGCATCTCCTAACTTCCTGCCGCGGCAGAAGTTTTATTGTTACTGTTCACACATACGTGCCCAGTAACGTTTTATTTGCTCACCGGCTACAGCTCTGTACGCCCATCCAGCGCGCGCAGAAGCGTTACCTCATCAATATATTCCAAGTCGCCCCCGACCGGAACGCCGCTGGCGATTCGCGTCACCCGGATCCCTGTCGGCTTAATCAGCTTGCTCAAATACATCGCGGTCGTCTCGCCCTCCAGGCTTGAGTTGGTTGCGATAATGACCTCACGAACCTCCTCTTTCTGCAGGCGAGTCATCAGCTCCTTGAGCCGGATGTCGCCCGGCCCGATCCCCAGCATCGGGGAGATCGCCCCATGCAGCACATGATAGACCCCGTTGTATTTTCCTGTCTTTTCATATGCCGCCAGATCGCGCGTATTTTCCACCACCATGATCGTCTCATGATCACGCCGGTCGCTGCTGCAGATCGGGCACAGTTCCTTATCAGTCAATGTGCAGCACTCCTTGCAGTAACGCACATTCTGCTTGGCTTCCAGAATCGCGCCGGACAAGTGCCTGACCTGTTCTTCCGGCATATTGATGATATGAAATGCAAGACGCTGCGCCGATTTACTTCCGATTCCGGGAAGTTTTGACAATTCTTCGATTAGCTTGCTAATCTGACTGCTGTAATAATCCATCGCTTAAAACGGGAATCCGCCTCCCAGACCGCCAAGGCCACCGGTCAACTGGGACATCATCTGGCTGCTGTCCTCTTCCGCCTGGCGGAATGCCTCGTTGGTCGCCGCCACGATCAGATCCTCTAACATCTCGATGTCATCAGGATCCACTACTTCTTCTGACAATTTAACGGACAACACTTCTTTTTTCCCGGAAACTTTCACCGTAACGGCTCCGCCGCCTGCTGTCGCCTCAAATTCTTTTTCTTCCATTTCCTTCTGCTGCTCTTCCATCTGACGCTGCATTTTCTGCGCCTGCTTCATCAGATTGTTCATATTTCCAGGCATTCCTCCCTGAAATCCTCCACGTCTAGCCATTGTTTATACCTCTCTTTTCATTTTATTCTACTGTTTCTATGACAATGTCATTTCCATCAAACATTCCCCGAAGTTCAGGTAATGCGTCATACTCACGCTGACTTTCTACATATTTATACTCAATTGTCACCGTTTTGTCAAGTACCTCTGCCGCCGCATCGGCCACCGCTTTCTGATTGGCCTCCTGCGATGCAAAATACGAATAACCGGTTTCCTTCGCAAATGCAATGACAAGATTTCCATTGTCATTTACGGTAAGCGTCACCATATCCAGCATGGCTTTCGACACCGGATCCAATTGATTCAGCACCTGCTGCCAGTTTCCGACAAGCTGCTTTACTTCCTTCGGTACAGCACTTGCCCGCAGTTTTGGTGCCGGTTTTTCCACCGCTTTCGGCGTTCCAGCCGGTGCTTCCGAAGCCTGCACGACCACGCCTTTTTCCAGCTGATGTTCCAGATTGTGCACCCGGTTTACGAGCGAATCATAGTCTTTTTCCATCTCTGGTTTTCCAAGTTTTAACAGTGCAATTTCAAACAATACACGCTTTTGCGATGCGTATTTCATCTGATTTTCCACATCCGAAAGGACACGGATATAACGGAAGATCATCTCCGTTTCCAACAGTTTGCTCACTTCAATCAATGTCCGGCAGTTTTCCTCGGACATATCCACGATTTTTTCCGGATGCTCCGTCGTTTTTGCCATCAACAGATTGCGCAGATACCAGATCAGTTCATCGCAAAAGCGGGTCAAATCTTTTCCGGCAGCGATCACGTCGTCCAGCATGGAGATCATGCCTGCCACATCGTCATTTACTAAAATTTTCACAAAGTCTGCATAGACTTCCGTATCGACTGCGCCAAGCACTTTCAATACTTTTTCGTAAGTCAGCTTCTCGCCAAAATAAAAGGAAATACACTGCTCCAAAAGACTCAATCCGTCTCGTAGTGCACCATCCGCCAGTTTGGCGATATACAAAAGGGCTTTTTCTTCTGCCTCAATTCCCTCTTTATCCAAAAGTTCTTTCAAACGGTCAGCGATCGTCTGCACCGAAATCCTCTTAAAATCATAACGCTGGCAGCGCGAAAGAATCGTCAGCGGGATCTTATGCACCTCTGTCGTCGCAAGAATAAAGATCAGATATGACGGGGGCTCTTCCAATGTTTTCAAAAGCGCATTGAATGCACTTGTCGTCAGCATATGCACCTCGTCGATAATATATACTTTATATTTTCCGTTTGCCGGAGAATACTGGACTTCTTCAATGACTTGGCGGATGTCATCCACTTTATTGTTGGATGCGGCATCCATCTCGATCACGTTCATCGAAGATCCCTCTGCGATGGAACGGCACATGGCACACTCGCCGCAAGGTCCTTTTTCTCCCGGGTTTTCGCAATTTACTGCTTTGGCAAAGATTTTCGCCACGGTCGTTTTTCCGGTTCCGCGTGTCCCGCAAAAAAGATACGCATGACCGATATGATCGGATTTAATCTGATTTTTCAAGGTCGTGACGATGTGATCCTGTCCCTTGACATCTTCAAAATTATCCGGTCTGAATTTACGATATAATGCCTGATAAGACATAGTTTCCTCCGTTCTTCTCCTTAATCACCAAAGCAGATACCAAGACTTTTGGCCTCTTTGATAATAGAAGAATTTGGGTCTACCATTTTTAATTTTCCGGCCACTTCGGAAAGCGGAACCGGCACAATCTCGTCTCCATGAAATCCGACCATATAACCAAATTTTCCCTCCAGCATGAGAGAAGCGGCTGCTGCCCCCAGACGGGTAGAGATCACGCGGTCATACGCACAGGGACTTCCGCCGCGCTGCGTGTGTCCGGGAACCGTAATACGGATTTCCTGACCGGTGCGCTCTTCGATCTCGGCTCCGATCTTATAGGAAACACTCGGATATGGATTATTTTTCAATTTCTGTTTATATTCTTTTTTCGTAAGTGCCGCATCTTCTTTTGAGATGGCACCTTCTGCTACCGCAAGAATGGAAAAACGCTTGCCTTCGTTCGTTCTTTTTTCAATCGCCGCAATGACCGAATCGATATCGTAAGGAATCTCCGGAAGCAAAATGACGTCTGCCCCACCGGCAATTCCGGCATGAAGTGTAAGCCATCCGACTTTATGCCCCATTACTTCGACGATAAATACACGTCCATGGGAGTATGCCGTCGTATGAATGCAGTCAATGCATTCTGTCGCAATATCTACGGCACTCTGAAAGCCAAATGTCATATCTGTTCCGTAAATATCGTTGTCGATCGTCTTCGGAAGCCCCATAACATTCAATCCCTCTTCACTGAGAAGATTAGCCGTTTTCTGTGTTCCATTTCCCCCAAGAATTACAAGACAGTCCAGTTTGAGATCACGATACGTTTTTTTCATCGCCTCAACCTTGTCCAATCCATTGGCATCGGGTTTCCTCATATGCTTAAATGGCTGTCGGGAAGATCCAAGAATCGTTCCTCCCAATGTGAGAATCCCGGAAAAATCAGAAGGTTCCATTTTTCGGTAATTTCCGTAGATCAATCCTTTATAACCTTCCAAAATTCCATATATCTCAATGTCTTTGTCCGCAGCATAAAGTGCTTTTGCCACACCGCGCATCGTCGCATTCAATGCCTGGCAGTCACCGCCGCTTGTCAAAAAGGCTACTCGCTTCATCACTAAATCATCCTCTCTTTGATACACATGATTTTTATTAACGTCGTATACTATTTTTCTTCAAAACCTTTTCATTGTTTATAACATGAATTTTTTAATCAATTGCTGCATGGTCGAAACATTTGCCCGACTTTCCGAAACCATATCGCTGGCACGAACCGTTGCCCCGGCAAGTACATTCGTTTTATCAGCCACATCCGAAACTCCGGCCGCCGATTCACTTATTGCCTGACTGATCACTTCCAGAGATTGGACTATCTCATCCATCGCTTTTTGCAGTGTCTCCATACGGGCGTGAATATCTACCATATAATTCTCGAAAGTGGTCGCATCTTCGCTGTACATTTCTCCCAATTTGCCGAAATCTTTGTAATCCTTCATTACCGTATTTTCCAAAAATCCTGTAGATGTTCCGATACAAGTCTGCATATTCTTTGTCGCCTCTTGCACTTCCTCTACCATTTTCTTAATATCATCTGCCGAAACCTGCGTCTGTCCGGCAAGATTTCCAATCTCAGATGCCACTACTGCAAATCCTTTCCCTGCATCTCCGGCTCTCGCCGCCTCAATGGAGGCATTCAGTGCCAAAAGATTGGTCTGCTCTGAAAACTCACTAATTGTCTGCACCAGCTCATTGATTTTGGAAACTGCCGCCGCCTGCTGCAGGGACGAATCCGATTTTTCTTTCAAATCCGCATAAATTTCCATAGTACGTTCGTTTGCTTCTCTGGTATGCTCTTTCAAATTTTCTGCGCGTTCTTTAATCTCTTTGGATATTTCACTTCCTTGAACGGATGCCTGATTGATATCCTGCACATTTCCATTTACATTATCCACATTTTTCAAGATTGCTTCCATGGTAGAGGCTGATTCCTGCATTCCGGCAGACATCTGTTCCATCGTAGCCGAATTATCCTGACAAAGTTCATTGGTTTCTTCCATTGTCTTCTCCAAGATGCCAATGCCATCATTTACAACAGTACATGAATTTTCAATCTGTCCGGCCATATTTCCGAGTTCTCCACTCATAACAGCCACTTCCTGAGCCATAACACCAATTTCATCTTTCCGCTTGGACAACAGCGCAACGCGCTCGTCCTTTTGGAGATTTAATTGTGCAATTTTAGCAATAACCGACGTAATCTGCTTCATCGGTTTTGCTATCGTTCCACTTATGAACCAGCTGCAAATACTTGTCAGAATAAACGCCGCTATCAGATACAATATCATTGTTTTAAGAAGAGCTTTTGAATTCGCCTCAATATCTGCCACCGGGGCCGTCAATATATACTTCATGCCATTTTGAAGGGTCTGGTACGCCATCTTTTTCTCTTCACCCTGATAATGATAACCAAGAACGGTATTCTCTTTCTCTGCATCCGCGACAATCGCGCCTACTTCTGCTGCTTTCTCTTCCAGTTTATCACCTAACTGAAATTCTTTGTGCTGTACAAAACCACCCTCGGAATCCACAAGACAAGAATACCCATTCTCATAAATCGTCGCTTCTTCAACCTTCTTTTGAATTGTATCCAAACTGATATCCATACCAATAATTCCTACCGACACATCATCAATATAAATCGGTATTACATAAGAAATCATTGTAACATTGATATTCTCATTAAGATACGGATTCATCCATGTTGGTTTTTTATTTTCTACCGGAATATAATACCATCCCACATGTTCCAAATCATTTTTGTCATATGTACTAAAATCCGTCGGCTCTACACTTTTAAAGCCATCATCTGTAGAATTTCGTGTCAGAAAAACCCCGGATGTCGGCAGCGTAAAATCCGGATTATATCTTGCATACGCTGTCAATGCTCCGTCTGTATTCTCTGCAAAATGCAGCACCGTATTTTCAATCTTTTTTGTATAATTTTCTACATATTTCGAACTGGTCTTAAATGAATCAAAATCATCCAGCTCACTTACAGCGATTTCTGTCAATGTCGCTACCGATTGCTGTATTCCCGATAAGATGCTGTCCAATTTTGCCTTTGTCTCCTCCGACTTGGCAAGCATCAATGTTTCCGAATCCTCCGTCGCCATATGTCCCGAATAATAATAACTTAAACCACCCAGACTAAGTCCCATAATCAACGCACATATCGCTGCAATTGCTACAATCCTTTTCCTTATTGTTTTCATTAAAATCAACCCCCCGTAAATTACAAATTTAATCTTGAATCAAAACAGTTTCTTGTATAAAACTGTTGAATCAAGGATACCATTTTTCCACTTTTTTTTCAATATTTTTTAGGTTTTTTATTATTTTTTATACAGATTGCTTTTGCTTCTCGCAAACTACTTGGTCTCTTCCGTTCCTTTTTCCCTCATAAAGCGCGCAGTCCGCACATTTTACCATGGATTCAATGCTCTTTTCGCTGTCTCCTGCCGCCACTCCGATCGTCAGCGTAACATGAAAACCGTCATTATGATAACGCAGTTCCGTGCGGTGAAGTTTTTCCCGGATCTCTTCTGCGAAATTTACAGATTCTTCCAGTGTGAAGCGTTTAAATATGATCAAAAATTCTTCGCCGCCCCAGCGCGACACATAGCCTTGTCGGCCTACCTGTGTCTGCAAAAGTTCCGACACCTTGCGAAGTACCATATCGCCACAGTCGTGTCCATAACAGTCATTAAACTTTTTGAAAAAATCAATGTCTGCAATAGCGATGGAAAATGGCTCTCCGGTATCCCTTGCCTCCTCTTTTACCTGTTTCATCCATATTTCACCATAATGACGGTTATACAGCCCCGTCAGCGAATCTCTCTGTACCAGATCGCGGAGCGAATGCTGCATACGAACCGCCGTCCCCGCCATCTGGCCGATCTCGTCTTTCCTCTTTGTCAACATCTCGCTGAGTTCTACCGTAAAATCGCCCTCTTCCACATTTCCAAGAAACCTCTGCAGCTGCCGGAATGCTCGATTTAAATGATCCGCATAATTCCAAATAACAAAAATTAAAATGATCATCGACAAAAGGACCAATAACAATATCGGTACAACACTCTTCCACACGATCCAATCCACATAATCCGATGGCTTTCCGGCAAATACCATACCTACACATTGGTCATTTTCGTCAAAAAGCGGACAATAATAAGAAAAATAATTTTCGTTTTCAATAGTCGATTTGCTATAAAAATGTGCCTGCCGCCCCTCATACACCTCTTTTTTAACAATGCTATTGATCCGCGTCCCAACAATCGGATCTCCGTTTTTATCTTTGATCGTTGTTATAACGCGAACATCTTTGTAAAATATTGTAACATCCGTCCCCGAGCACTCTTTATAATGTTCCAGAAATTTTGATGCTCCCTCTACCTTTTTTCCGCCTTTGTACAATGTTTTTGAAGCACTGTCATAGGCATAGTCGCCAGGGTAGGTCTCTTCATACAGATACATTG
>OIXG01002764.1_pt1 | contig 12591 bp, 10 predicted proteins | sample 1587731 | NCBI WGS metagenome assembly OIXG01 (sample SAMEA3888908, study PRJEB22519) | human gut metagenome | biome: human gut; feature: human-associated habitat; material: faeces | place: Denmark | collected 2010
AGCACATTGCCGTGGAGGGTGATCTCGCCGGTCATGGCCACATCGCCCCGCACCGGGATGCCGGACAGGCAGGAGATAAGGGCCGTGGTCAGGGTGACACCCGCCGAGGGGCCATCCTTGGGCACAGCGCCCTCCGGGGCGTGGATGTGCAGGTCGCACTTCTTGAGCCGTTCCGGGTCAATCCCATACTCTGCCGCATGGACACGGGCATAGGTAATGGCCAGCTGGGCACTCTCTTTCATCACGTCGCCCAGAGAGCCCGTCACGGTGATCTTGCCGGAACCATTGTCGATGACCTGCACCTCAATGGGCAGGGTCTCGCCGCCGATGCTGGTCCAGGCCAGGCCGTTGGCAATGCCGATGGCATTGGTGCGGTTGAGGAAGTCCGGCTTGACGATGCGGGGTCCCAGCAGCTTTTCCAGCGTGGTACCGGTCACAGAGACAGTCTCCGCCTCGCCGGAAGCGATCTGGCGGGCACACTTGCGCAGGACACTGGTGATGGTGCGCTCCAGGTTGCGGACACCCGCTTCCCGGGTATAGCCATCGATGATGCCGTACAGGGCACTCTGGGAGAACGTGACTTTGCCGCTCAGGCCACAGGCCTCCAGCTGCTTGGGCACCAGATGTTTTTTCGCAATGTTGTATTTTTCCACCCGAGTATAGCTGGGCAGCTCGATGACGTCCATACGGTCGCGCAGCGGGCCGGGGATGGCGCTCAGGTCGTTGGCCGTGGTGATGAAGAGCACATGGCTCAGGTCAAACGGCATATCAATGAAATGATCGTTGAACGTGCTGTTCTGCTCCGGGTCCAGTGCCTCCAGCAGCGCGGCGGCCGGGTCACCCCGGAAATCGCCCGCCAGCTTGTCGATCTCATCCAGCAGCATCAGCGGGTTGGAGCTCTTGGCCGTGATCATAGCCGTGATGATCTTGCCCGGCATCGCGCCGATGTAGGTGCGCCGATGGCCGCGGATCTCAGCCTCATCCCGCACACCGCCCAGGCTCAGGCGGACATACTTGCGGTTCAGGCTCTCGGCAATGGAGCGGGCAATGCTGGTCTTGCCAACACCCGGAGGGCCGACGAGGCAGATGATCTGGCCCTTGACATCCGGGGCCAGCTTGCGGACAGCCAGCACTTCCAGAATGCGGTCCTTGACCTTTTTCAGGCCATAGTGGTCGCGGTCCAGGATGCGCTGTGCCTTGGCAATATCAAGGTCATCCTCCGTGAACGTATTCCAGGGCAGGTCCAGGCAGGTATCCAGATAGGTACGGATGACCGTGCCCTCCTGGTTGCTGCTCTGCATCTTGGCCAGGCGGTCCACTTCTTTGAGGAGCTTCTTCTCCCGCTCCTCGTCCAGGTGCAGGGCCGTGATCTTGCGGCGGTACTCCTCCGCCTCGGCGGTGGTGTCGTCGTCCTCGCCCAGCTCCTCGCTGATCATGTGCAGCTGCTCGTGCAGGTAGTAGTCGCGCTGGTTTTTGTCCATCGCTTCGTCCACTTTCTGGGCGATCTCTTTGTCGATCTCCAGCATCCGGCGCTCCCGGTGCATCTTTTCAATCAGCAGCTTCAGGCGGCCCAGCAGCGTGCCCTCGTCCAGAATGGCCTGTTTGTCCTCAAAACGGAACAACAGGTTGGCCGGGATGTACTCGGACAGGAAGACAGGGTCCGTGCTGGTGGTGATGGTAAACACCACATCCTTGCCGATGTGCGGGTTGAGGGCCAGCAGCTCGTCAAAACTCTTTTTGACGTTGCGGACCAGCACATCCACTTCGGGCTGCTCCTCCGGCTTTGCCTGCTTGACCGGGGCGGAACGGACCGTGGACAGCAGGAAGCTGCCGTCCGTATCCAGCTGGGTCAGCTTTGCGCGGTATTTGCCCTCCACCAGGATGCGGACAAGGTCGTCCGACACCCGCATCACCTGCTTGATCTCGGCTACAACGCCGTAAGTGCACAGGTCGGCGGCATTGGGGTCTTCCACTTTCATCTCTTTCTGCGCGATGAGGAAGACATCGGAGTTATTGCTCACGGCCCATTCCACAGCCGCAATGCTCTTGTCGCGGCCCACCTCAAAGTGAAGCAGGTTGTTGGGAAAGACCACAAGCCCCCGCAGGGCAATGGCCGGAAGATGGAGGACATTGCGCTCCACCTTGACAGTTACTTTTTCAGACATATTGCAAAACCTCCCAACTGCCCGGGCAGATGCGCGTCATCGTGAGGGCAGTTTTCTTGTTGGGTAACACTTGTAGATCGTATTATAGCGGAAAGCGGCTCCGCTTGCAACCGGGCGCGCGCTCAACCGCGCTTTTCGCGGGTGTTGTAGCCCAGGCGGCCCAGGGCGGGCAGCAGGGCCCGCAGGGTGATGGATGTGAGCGAGCCCATGATGAGGCCGAATACCAGCATGACGGGTGCGTAATAGAGCGACATGGCCGAGGAGAGGATGACACTGGCCCCCAGCAGCTGGCCGACATTATGGGCCAGCGCACCGCAGACCGAGAGGATGAACCAGGTGGGCTGCACCGGGAAATGATAATACAGCACCCACATCACCAGCAGCGAGAATAACCCGCCGCACAGGGAGAGGAAACCCGCCGTCCACCCGGAGACCAGAAAGACGAACAGCGCCTTGAGCAGGTCCAGCACCAGTGCCTGCTTTCCTCCCATGAAAAACAGCGCATACATCACCACAATATTCGCCAGGCCCAGCTTCATGCCAGGCATCAGCCCGGGGATGACCAGCGTGCCCTCCACAAAAGAGAGAGCCATGGCCAGTGCAAACAGCAGGCCGGAAAGGGCGATCTCATGCGTTTTGCTGCCGCGTTTCGGGTTCATCGGCACATTCCTCCGTCCATCATTCGTTCTCCCCTGCCTGCACCTGCTCGTACTGTTCCTGCTCTTCCATGGCAGCTTCCCAGGCGGCAAACAGCTCCTCCTGATGGAACCGCAGATCCGAGAGCTCATCACTCTTTTCCCGAAGCAGCTGCGGGTCGTTGTACACCTCCGGGGAATTGATTTCGTTATCCAGCTCCACTTCCCGGGCACCGCAGGCTTCCATTTCGTCCTCGCAGGCCTTGATCTTGGCCCGCAGCTCGGCGCGGCGGCGGCGCTGCTCCTTGCCGTAGCCCAGCTTTGCGGGCTCCGAGGATTTTTCCACGACCGGCGCGGGATCGGAGCGGCCCATCAGGGCATCATAACTCGGGTAGAGCGTCGCCTTGCCATCTTCCAGATACAGGATCGGGCAGGCCAGGCTGTTCATCAGGTGGCGGTCATGCGTGACCATGAGCAGCGTGCCGGTGTAGGCCATCAGGGCCTCGGTCAGATTCTCACGGGTGTAGATGTCCAAATGGTTGGTGGGCTCGTCCAGAAACAGCAGGTTCGGCCGCTCCAGCACGATCTCCGCAAAGCGCAGGCGGGCAAGCTCGCCGCCGGAAAGTGCCTCGCAAGGCTTAAAGACCGTCTCCCCCCGGAAGCCCAGCTTTGCCAGATGGCTGCGGACTTCCAGCTCCGTCATCCGGGGGTACTTGTTCCAGATGACGTCAATGACACGGCCTGCGCCCAGACGGTTCTGCTGCTGGGCAAAAATGCTGGGCCGGGCACCAGCGCCCAGCCGCACCATACCGCCGGAGGGGCGGCGCTTGCCGTCCAGCACCTGCATCATGGTGGATTTGCCCGCACCGTTGGGACCCGCGATGATGAGCCGCTCTCCACGGTGGACCGTGTAAGTAAACGGCTCCAGCAGTGTCCGCTCCCCGATCCGGATGGTCAGGTTTTTCATCAGCACCAGCTCATTCCAGGGCTCCACATCATATTCAAAGCGGAATTTGAGCTGGTTGGTCTCATCTTTGGGGGCCTCGGTAATTTCCAGCTTTTCCAGCTGTTTGCGGCGGCTCTGGGCCATTTTCGTGGTGGAAGCCCGGACGAGGTTGCGGTCCACATAATCCTGAAGCTTTTCAGCCAGTGCCACGTCGGCATCGTGCTGCTTCTGGCGCAGGGCATCTGCCGCTTCTTTCTGGGGCAGGTAGGCCGAAAAGTTCCCCTTATAGGTCGTCATGGTCTGGAACGAAACTTCCCAGATCTTGGTACAGATGTGATCCAGGAAATAGCGGTCATGGCTGACCACCAGCACCGCGCCGGAATAGCTCTTGAGGTAGTTTTCCAGCCATTCCATGGTGGCAAAGTCCAGGTGGTTGGTGGGCTCGTCCAGGATGAGGACATCCGGCTTTTCCAGCAGCAGTTTTGCCAGCCGCAGGCGGGTCAGCTCGCCGCCCGACAGGACACCGACGTTCTTTTCCCAAGTATCCTGCGCAAAGCCCATGCCGGACAGCACCTTTTTGATGTTGACATCCATATTGTAGCCATCGGCTGCGTCAATGATGTTCTGCAGCGCATCGTGCTGCTCCAGCAGCGAGGTGTCCTCGGGGCTGGCGGCCATCTTGCGCTCCAGGATCTGCATTTTTGCCATGGCGTCCAGCACATGGGCGAACGAAGAACGCATCTCGCCGTAGATATCCAGCGTGACATCGAGCTTTGCATTCTGTTCCAGGTAGCCAAGCGTCACACCGTGGGTCACGCTGAACTCGCCCTCATAATCCGTATATTCCCCGGTCAGGATCTTGAGCAGAGTGGTCTTGCCCGCGCCGTTCTGGCCCACAATGCCAATGCGGTCTTCCCGCTCGACACTGGCCGTCACATCGTGCAGGACGATCTTCTCGCCAAAGCTCTTGCCCAGTTTTTCCAGATGAATCAGCATAGTTTTCTCAATTCCATTCTCTTACGGCTGGTGGCGGCGGTGCTTCTGGCCCAGATTGGCCAGCTCTTCCGGCTCCATCACCAGCGGGTACAGCTCTTCCAACGTTTCGATCTCATAGGTGGGGCAGACTTTGCCCGGGTTCTCGTTGTGGCTGGGGTTGAACCAGCAGGTATCCAGCCCGGCGTTGATGCCGCCCTGGATATCGCTGGAGAGGCTGTCGCCCACCATCAGCACATGTTCGCGGTTCTCCACGCCCAAAGAGCGGAGGGCCGCGTCAAAGATCTTGCGGTTGGGCTTCTCGCTGTCCAGCTTCTCGGAGACGAAAACGTCCTCCAGAAGCGGTGCAATGCCCGACTCCGCCACACGGCGGCTCTGTACCTTGTCAAAACCGTTGGTCACAATGGCCAGCGTGGCCACCTCGGAAAGCTCGCTCAGCACTTCCAGCACATTGGGGCTCATCAGGTCCGGATGGGTGGAAAGGCGCTCCAGATAATAGCGGTTCATCTCTACGCCGTTGCCGGCAGCGTTGACCGCTTTCAGAAAGCGGGTAAAGCGCTCACTCATCAGCTTTTCGCGGCGGATCTGGCCCTTTTCCAGCTGTTTCCAGAGCTCTTCGTTGATGGTGCGGTAGGTCTGCACCGTCTCAGCATCCGGCTCAATGCCGTAATTGACCAGTGTTTCCGCCAGAGCCTTGCTCTCGGCGGCGTCAAAGTTCAAAAGTGTATTGTCCGCGTCAAACAGGACGCAATAATATTTTGCCATTTTGTTCCCCTCTCTCATTGGATAACAGCGAGAAGCCAGCCCCGCCAAACAGAGCTGGCTTCCCGATATTTTGTTTTTATTCCTGGATCATTTCGTAGTCCTGCCCGTCAGTCTGCTCCGGTGTGTTTCCGGTGCAGCGGGCTGTGCCGCCGCAGGGCTCTGAGAAGCATTTCTGCATCTGCTCTTCGGTGGCAGCGTTTTCCACATTGATCCAGTCGGTCCCGTAGTAATCCACATCACCATCGGTGACATCTTCGGCCCCCGGGACACCACGCACCCGCATGGTTTCGGCTGCAGGCACTGCCATGGTGCATTCCTCCTCTCCGCCCAGCCTATGCGGCCCGGGGCGAAAAGGTTTCCACGCCGTTATTCAGCGGTGCTCTGTGCTTCTTTGTTGGCAGAAGCCTCCGTGTTGGAAGAAGCGCTGGGCGCCACATCATTTTCGGAAGAAGAAGCACTCTCACTTTTGGAAGAGCTGGAAGTTTCGCTCTTCGCCTCAGAGCTGGAAGCGGTTTCCGATTTGGACTCTGCCTTCGACTCACTGGCCGAAGTGCTGTGGCTCTCGTTGGTGGAAGCACTGGAGCTCTCCGCGTGGGACGAGCTGGCTGCCTCGCTGGTGCTGGAGGCGCTGGAAGACGAGCTGCCAGACGAAGCGCTGGAGCTCGAACTGCTGGATGTACTCCCGGAGGAGCTCCCGGACTGGGAACCGGACTCCGAGGTGACGCCGCTGCCAATGGAGACCGCCAGGCTGTTGCTGTTGACGGTGGAGCCATTGTAGACGATGGCGGCGTGGATCTTATAAGATGTGTTCAACATGGAGGCATCGACCTTGACGGTGATACTGGTCATACCGGCAGCCGCCTTGATCTCCGCGCCGTTGGCGTACCAGTGCAGGTTCTCCGCGCTGGCGTACTTGCCGTTCAGGCTTGCTTTAAAGGTATAAGCGCTGCCCAGCGTGGCGTGTCCCTCGCTGGTGATGCGGACAGACGCCGCGCCAAAGATGGCAGTGACATCCAGGTTCTGCTTGAAGTTGGTATCCGTGCGGGTCTTGCTGGTGACACCATCGCTCCACTTGACAAAGACATGGCCCTCAGCAGGGACAGCCGTCACGGTAATGGACTTGCCGGGGTCATTCACCTTATAGCTCACCGAGTTGTTGCCGGTGCTGTCCCCGGTGGTCAGGGTGCCGCCGCCGCTCTTTTCCACCTGGTAGCGGGCCTCAAACTTGGCCTCGGTGGAAGTGCTCTCGCTGCCGGAGGAGCTTGCGGACTCACTGGTGGATTCACTGACGGACTCGCTCTCGCTGACTGCCTCCGAGCTGGGAGCCGCCACCGCGGAGCTGGGATTGGAGACATACTCCAGCGTGCGGGTGGGGATGTTATTGGTATCCGGACGGCGGTCCTCGGTCTGATAAGCATGGGTGCGCAGGTAAGTCAGCGCCGCTTTCAGGCCTGCACTCTTGAGGTGGATGTCACCGTCGGTGTAGTAATCCGGGTTGCCATAGCCGTTCTCGCCCTTGAGCGTCTCAGCCGTGTTGAGGAACTTGAGGCCCAGCTGCTCGCACATGTTCAGCAGTGCCATGTTGAAGTCGTCGATCTTGGCCTGATCCATGTGGGGGTAGGAAGAATGATTCTCCGGGATGGGCGGCACGGTGTTGACAATGATGTCTGTATAAGGATAAGCCGCCTGAATGGCCTGCACCAGCGCGGTGTAGTTACTGATGAAATCCTGCACCTCCATGCCGGTATCGTTGGTGCCAAAGGTCATCACCACGCGGCGGGGCTTCATCTTAGCCACAGCCTGTGCAATGGTATAGTGGTTGTTATCGCCCTTAAAAGTCACGATGCCCTCGTTCAGGGCCACCTGCGTGCCGATGCCCTCCCGGGCGCAGAACTGCTGCAGGGAGATGAGGCCGTTGTTGTAGAGGCGGACCGTATTGGAATCGCCCAGGAAGAGGGTGCTGTCCTGATACTCGCTGCCTGCATCAGCCGTTTCGGTCAGCAGGGCGCTGGACGCGTTGTTGATCTGATAATGGCCTGCCAGATCCCCGTCCGTCTTGGTCGGGTCTACAGACTGCGGCTCCGAGGCCGCAGGCTCATTGGTCGCGGGCGTTTTTCCCCGCTTGAGGAGCGCCGTGGTAATTCCTGCTGTCAGCAAGGCCGCCAGCACACAGATCACGCAGACCAGAACCGCCTGCTTCTGCATGGGGGTCATAGAGCGTTTTTCCGGTTGTGTATTTCGACTCATGTTCTTTCACCATTTCGCTTTCAAACTTACTCGGCCATGTGCAGGATCTGGTCTGCCAGATCCGCGCAGTCCTTGGCCAGAATGACCGGGTGGAACGGCTCCAGCTCTTCCCGGCTGCCATAGCCGTACAGAGCACCTGCCGCATCCAGACCGCAGTCCGCTGCACCGCGCATGTCATCGTTGCGGTCACCGACCATCAGCACCCGCTTGCCCTGCATCATGGGCTGGGCGAGCACATAACGGACAACGGCGGTCTTGGTGTCCCGGCTCTCGTCCATGGAAGCGCCGCCGATAAAATCAAAATACTCTGCCAGGCCCTGCTCTTCCAGAATGGGGGTCACGACCCGCGTCGGCTTGGACGTCGCCGTGCAGAGGACGAGCCCGGCCTCTTTCAGGCGGCGGAGCATCTCCGGCACGCCCGGGAAGACGGCACACTCGTGGCTGCCTTTCTCATGGTAGCTTGCACGGTAGCGCTCTGCCGCCTCTTCAATTTTTGCCTTGTCGCTGAAGTGCTCGCCAAAGCTCTTGCGGAGCGGCGGGCCCAGGTAGCGGCGGAGGTTGACATTCGTGGTATCCACGCCCATGGTGTGGAAGACTTCTTCTAATGTATGGAGAATGCCAGGAGCGGAATCAATGAGCGTTCCGTCCACGTCAAACAGGATGGCATTGTATTTCAGCAAGGTTTATTCCCCTTTCATTTGATATACACGCTATATAGTATAACACAGATTTCGCTCCTCAGCAATTCCAACAAATCGTTTTTCTGAATTTTATACATTATTCTATGCATCTCTGCCCGGCGCGGCCTGCCGGAGCGCAAAAATGCCCGCCCGGGCCAGCAGGGCACGGACAGGCATTTTCCATTCTTTTATTCCTGGGCGCTTGTGGCGGAACCGCTCTCCCCGGTAGAGGGATAATAGAGGTTGTTGGAGATGAATTCCAGCTTATCCTTGAGCATCATTTCCAGGTTGGCCACGGCGTGCACCATATTGGTGGCCGAATCGTTGACTTCCAGCAGTTTGCAGAGGTCCAGCTCTTCCATGCCCATGGCGGTCTTCATCTTCTGGCTCTCGGCGCAGAGGATGTGGCTGAGGGCGGATTCCTGCAGGGCGATGCTCTCCAGCAGGTCGATCACCGCCTGATCCAGCGAGACGCGGGGCAGCGCGGGACAATTGAGGGTGCCGGGGCAATCCGTGGTATTTGCCATAGAGGGGTCATCCTTTCCGGTCTGAAATTGCGCACCTGTGCGCACCCCATTCTATGTGCCTGCCGCTCCCGGTGCCACCCGCGGCGCCATTTTACTGCGGGTTCTCCCCTGCGGCCCTGGCCTCTACTTTTTCAATGGTATCCCGATAGCCGCCGGAACCGTACTGGATGCAGCGGTTGATGCGGCTGATGGTGGCGGTGCTAATCTCCACCGCCTTGACGATCTGCTCATAGGTGGCACCGTCCAGCAGCAGCTTTGCTGCCTGTAAGCGCTGTGCCATATCCGAGATCTCCTTTACAGTGCACAAATCCTCAAAAAAGGCGTAGCACTCTTCCCGGCTCTCCAGACTGAGGATAGCGTCAAACAGTGCATCCGTCGTCTCGTTTCTTCTGGAATTTTTTTCAGCCATTGTTTTTCTCCTTATTATAACAGCGGCGGCAGCGGGCAAAGCGGCCGGTGCTGCCGCACGGAATATTCTGCGCACTACTACTTTAGCACTTCAAAGTGTGAAAGTCAAGACCTGCGGGTGAATGGTTTTCAATTAAAGTGCTATTCAGTTTTATTCTCTTCACACATGAAAGAAAATCATCTAAAAATTATTCCCAGAAAATGGCTTGAATTGGCGTATCCTCTGAACTTGTTACAGAAATATTGACAATTGATGAAAACGGGAATAAAGTAGGACACAATCATTCAGCAAATGCAAGGAACAGGACATGATCTTCTGCATCACCCTCTTTCAGCGAGCCGCTTCTCGGGTGAAAAAGCGGCAGTCAGGAGCAGAGGACCCTCGCCTGCGAGCAGCCTGTGTGAACCGGGTTTTGTGCCCCCAAGTAGCATGGTGCCGTCCAGCCCACGTTATCGGGCAGCATGGTCAGTGTACCATGCGTGGGAGAGTGGCTGTTTTAACACAGCAAGCGAAGTGGTACCGCGGAGTATTGCTCCTGCCCTGGCAGGCGGGAGCAGAAGCCTTCGTCTTCGGAGTGTGACCGGAAAGCCCGGTCATGTGCTGAGGACGAAGGTTTTTTACACTCCGGGGAAGCGCTTTGCCGGACGGCATCCTATCGTTCCGAACCTGTTGCGGAGTGAAAAAAGGAAAGAGGTAGAAAACTATGAATACGCTGGTCATCGTATTGATCGCAGCGGTGTGCCTGTTTGGCGCTTATGTGCTTTACGGCCGCTGGCTGGCTAACAAATGGGGCATCGACCCCGCAGCCAAGACTCCGGCTGTCGTCCACGAGGATGGCCGGGACTATGTGCCCACCAATGGCTGGACGGTGTTTGCCCACCAGTTCAGCTCCATCGCTGGTGCAGGCCCTGTCACCGGTGCCATTCAGGCCGCAGCCTTCGGCTGGCTGCCGGTGCTGTTGTGGGTGCTGCTGGGCGGCATCTTCTTCGGCGCTGTTACCGACTTTGGCGCTCTGTATGCTTCCGTTAAGAACGACGGCAAGAGCATGGGTATGCTGATTGAAAAGTACATCGGCAAGACCGGCCGCAAGCTGTTCCTGCTGTTCTGCTGGCTGTTCTGCGGCATCGTGATTGCCGCTTTTGCGGACATGGTTGCCGGCACCTTCAATGCCTTCGGCGCAGACGGCGCAATGGTTGAGGCTGCCAAGACCAACGGCGCTGCCGGCATGGTGTCCATCATGTTCATGGTGTTCGCCGTTATCTTTGGCCTGCTGCAGAAAAAGTTCAGCTTCTCCGGCTGGAAGGAAAGCGTTATCAGCATCGTGTTCATCGTGCTGTCCTTTGTCATCGGCGCAAACCTGCCCCTGATCCTAGGTAAGGCCGCTTGGAGCTGCATCACCTTTGTGTATATCTTCTTTGCTGCTGTGCTGCCCATGTGGCTGCTCAAGCAGCCCCGTGACCACATGACCACCTTTATGTTCGTGGCCATGATCGTGGGCGCTGTGGTTGGCCTGCTGGTTGCACACCCCACCATGAACCTGCCTGTGTTCACCGGCTTTACCAACGAAAAGCTGGGCACCATGTTCCCCATCCTGTTCGTCACCGTGGCTTGCGGTGCAGTTTCCGGTTTCCACAGCCTTGTTTCCTCCGGTACTTCCTCCAAGACCGTTGAGAACGAGAAGGATATGCTGAAGGTCGGCTACGGTGCCATGATCCTTGAAAGCTTGCTGGCTGTTCTGGCTCTGTGCGTGGCCGGTGCTGCCGCAGCTGCCGACGGTACCCCTGCTGCCGGTACTCCGTTCCAGATCTTCAGCCGCGGCGTTGCCGGTTTCTTTGAGATGTTCGGCGTGCCCGCCTACGCTGCTACCGTGTTCATGACCATGTGCGTTTCCGCACTGGCTCTGACCAGTCTGGATGCCGTGGCCCGCATTGGCCGCATGAGCTTCCAGGAGCTGTTCAGCGTGGACGACATGGAGCACGCTGAGGGCTGGCGCAAGCTGTTCTGCAATGTGTACTTCTCCACCTTCATCACGCTGGTGTTCGGCTTTATCCTGACCAAGATCGGCTACGCCAACATCTGGCCGCTGTTCGGTTCTGCCAACCAGCTGCTGAGCGCACTGGTGCTGGCTACCCTGTGCGTGTTCCTGAAGGTGACCGGCCGCAGCAACAAGATGCTGTTCCCCCCGCTGGTCATCATGCTGTGCGTCACCTTTACCGCACTGGTGCAGCGCCTGATCGCTATGGTCAAGGCCATCAGCACTGCCGCTTCTGTTACCATCCCTGCCGGTGAGACCACTTGGAGCGCTGTGTTCATCGCAAACGGCCTGCAGCTGATCCTTGCCGTGCTGCTGATCGTGCTGGGCCTGAACATCGTGTTCCACTCCTTCTCCGCATACAAGAAGGCTGAGCACAACAGCGAAGCAAACGTCTGATTCTGCCATTCACAATCCTGTTTTCAATAAACAAAACGCCGCTGACGATGCACAAAGCCGTCAGCGGCGTTTTGTTGTGGAAGCGTATTTTATATGTAAGCCCGGAAAATCTGCGGATTTTCCGGGCTTACATTTTCACAGACTGAGGAAAAGAGAAACGGCCTATTATAAATGACAGCTTTCCCAGCTTTGCAGAGCGGCCAGCTGGGTCTCAGTATGGAACCAGTGTTCCCCGCCCTCCAAAATGGTCAGGTGCGCCCCGGTCTGCTGCCGGAACTGCTCCATCGCGGTGTGCCCGGTAAGGGGGTCTGTATCGGCATAGAGCACCTGTGTGGGCACCTTCCAGTGCAGCGAATGTTCCCGCACCCAGCACAGATACGGCCACGAAAGCGTCTCCCCAAAGTCTGTGGGGATCTCCCCTGCCGCGTGCAGCTGCTCCTCCGTTACCCCTGCCTGCTGCATCAGGGCAAGGATCAATTTTTCCATATCCACGATCGGGGACACCAGCAGCGCCTTCTCCGGTTTTTGCGTCTGCAACGCCTGCATAGCAAACCACGCCCCGATGCTGACCCCATACACCCGGATATGCTTCCATACCGGATGCATCCGGGCGTAAACCGCCTGCAGCTCCCGGGTGACCACCCACGGCACCAGCTTTTCCGGGCTGTTTTTCCGGGTGCCGTGCTCCGGCAGATCGACAGCCAGTACCTGCCAGCCTGCCGGGCAAGCTGTGCGGGCAAAGCGGGCAGCCTCGGCTGCGCTGCCGTTTTTGCCGTGGACGTAGAGATAGACC
>OIXG01002765.1_pt1 | contig 12589 bp, 9 predicted proteins | sample 1587731 | NCBI WGS metagenome assembly OIXG01 (sample SAMEA3888908, study PRJEB22519) | human gut metagenome | biome: human gut; feature: human-associated habitat; material: faeces | place: Denmark | collected 2010
TACAAACCGCTCGTTATTGTGGCATCGTAGGGAGGGGTCTTGACCCCTCCGCGGAGGTTTCCGCCGCCGCGAGCTAAAAATATACCGTTACTCCGATTCGTTCTCCCGTCCGACGATCTCGGCCTTTAAGACGTCCTGAATATCCACCAGACATTCCAGCAGCAGGGGGTTGAACTGCCCGCAGTCGCCGTGCAGGATCATCTGCACCGCGGTGTCCGGTGAGTAGGCGGCCTTGTAGACGCGCTTGCTGACCAGCGCGTCGTAGACGTCCGCCATCGAGACAATCTGCGCCGAAATCGGGATGTCGTCCCCGGCCAGACCGTCGGGGTAGCCGCGGCCGTCCCAGCGCTCGTGGTGCCAGCGGCAGATGTCGTGGGCGGTCTTGACAAGCGCTTCGTTTTTATAGCGGCCCAGACGGTCCAGCATGTTCGCGCCCACAACGGTGTGCGTTTTCATAAGATCGAACTCCTCCGGGGTAAGCCGCCCGGGCTTGTTCAGAATCTTATCGTCTATCGCAACCTTTCCGATGTCGTGCAGCGCCGATGCCATGACGATCAGCTCCTGCGTTTCGGGCGGCAGGTCATACTTGTCGGTTTTCTGCGTCAGCCGCTCCAGAAGGCGCTGGGTCAGCGTGCCGATGTGCAGCACGTGCTGGCCGCTCTCGCCGTTGCGGAACTCGACGACCTCGCTCAGGATCGAGATCATCATCTTGGTGTTTTTCTCTTTTTCCTTGATCTGGCTCGTCACCAGCGAGGCGAGCCGCCGCTGCTTGGCGTAGAGCTTGATCGTGTTGAAAACGCGGCGGTAGACGATGCCCGCATCGAACGGGCGGCTGACATAGTCCGAGACGCCCAGCTCGTAGGCGTGGCGCACAACGGTGTCGGCGTCCTCGCTCGAGATCATGATGACGGGGATGTCCTCGATCCAGTGGCTGCGGTTCATCTCGCTCAGCACCGCAAAGCCGTCCATGACCGGCATGACGATGTCCAGCAGGATCAGCGCAATGCCGGTGCCGTACTGCTCCAGCATGGCCAGGCATTCCCTGCCGTTCGTCGCCTCCAGAATGTTGTAGTCGCTGCCCAGGATCTCCGCCAGAATGGCGCGGTTCATCTCGGAGTCGTCCACAATTAAAATGCTCTGGCGGGAATGGCTTTCGCGCCCGGCAGCGCTCAAAGCGCCGTCCCGGGCGTTGTCCTCGGTCACGACCATGTTTTTGCGGTTCTTGGCCTGGTACATCAGCTTGTCGGCGCGGGAGACTGCCTGCTCCACGGTCTCGCCGGGCTGCGTTATCACGCCGCCGATGCTGGCGGACAGCTGCAGACGGGAATACCCCGGCACGCTGGCGGTGTGCAGCTGCTCCCGGATGCGGTCCAGCTTGGCCAGGAACGCCGCGCGCTCAATGCCCGGCAGCACCAGCAGGAATTCGTCGCCGCCGTAGCGGATGAGCACGTCCGATTTGCGGATGCAGGCGCGCACCACGTCAACGCAGGTGCGCAGCGCCATGTCACCGGCCTGATGGCCGTAGGTGTCGTTGATCAATTTAAAGTCGTCCAGATCCAGCACGGCCACACCGGCGGGGTCGGTCTTGTCCTTGAGCTCGTCCTCAAAGTAGAGGCGGTTGTAGCTGTCGGTCAGTGCATCGTGGTAGAGCTTGGTGTGGTAGCTCGTGATGCTGTCTATCAGGCGGCCCCCGTTTTCGGGGTCAATGAGGGTCTCGCCGTCCAGCTTCTGGACCAGCTCCATGACACAGGGAGCGCCGTCGACCTCGCGGTAGACGGCGGTGACCTGAAAGACTTCGCTGCCCATGTATTCCAGCTTGGTGCGCTGGCGGTGATCCTCCAGCACCTGCCGGGAGATGCAGTTCCGGCAGGGGGTGTTTTTGCCCCAATAGCTGTAGCAGCTGCAAAAGCTGTTGACGGACTCCTCGCCGCCGACCTGCGCAGCATCCAGCAGCCGCACCACAGTAAAGATGGTGCGGTATTGGGCCATTTCCGTTTCGACCTGTTCTCTGGTCATAATGCTTCCGCCTTTGTGTGAAGGAATGGGTAGATAAAAATTGTGTTACATATAAGAACATTATAGCATTGCAGGGCGTTTTTTGTCAATGTGGCAAAGGGGGACCCATGACCGCCCGGCAACGGATTGCCGTAGGGGGCGGCCTCCCGGCGGCCCTGTCCTACCCGCAGCCCGCCCCGCATATACATACCGCAGGAGGTACATGCCATGCGTCGGATCGGATTCTACTTATTTATAATGGCCGTCTTTCTGCTTGCGCCGCTGCTTGCACTGCCGCAAAAGGCTGTCCCGACCCCCACAGCGGCGCCGACCCCCACCTCAACCGCCGTCGCCCGGACCGCCGCGCCCTACCGCGCTGTGTGGGTCAGCTATCTGGAATGGGAGCAGGTCGATTTCTCGTCGGCGGAGGCGTTCACGCAGGCAATCGGCACAATGCTGGACAATATACAGTCGATTGGCGCAACCGTCGTGCTGGCGCAGGTGCGGCCCTTCGGCGATGCGCTCTACCCCAGCGACTACTTTCCGTTCAGCCACCTCTGCACCGGCACGCAGGGGCAGGACCCCGGGTTTGACCCGCTGGCACTGCTGGTGGACGCCGCCCACGCGCGGGACTTACAGCTGGAAGCCTGGGTCAACCCTTACCGCATCCAGGCCGGGCAGACCCCGGCGCTGTGCGGCGCAAGCCCGGCGCGGCTGCACCCGGACTGGGTCAGGTACACCGACACCGGCGCGTATCTCGACCCCGCCAACGCGGACGTGCGGCAGTACATTGCCGACGGGGTGGGGGAGCTGTGCGCAAGGTACGCTGTGGACGGCATCCACTTTGACGACTATTTTTACCCCACCACCGACCCGACCTTTGACGCGGCGGACTACGCGGCCAGCGGCAGCACACGGACGCAGGACGACTGGCGGCGGGAGAACGTGAACGCCCTGATGGAGCTTTGCCACGCCGCGGCCCGGCGGTACGGCGTGCGGTTCGGCGCAGCCCCGGCGGGCGACCCGGAGCAGAACTACACCCTGCAATACAGCGACGCGGCCCGCTGGCTGCGGCAGGGGACTGTGGATTACCTGATGCCCCAGCTTTATTGGGGGCAGGAATATATAAAAAACGGCGATGCGTCGCACAGCTTTGCGCAGCTGGCCGCCGCGTGGGCCGCACTGCCCCGCGCGGCGGGCGTGAAGCTGTACGCCGGGCTGGGGGCCTACCGCGTCGGCGCAGGGGATGGGTCCGATGCCGGCTCCGAGTGGTTTTCCGGCCATGCGCTGGCCGACCAGCTTGCTTTGCTTGCCCGCTTAGGGGTGCAGGGCGCGGGGCTCTACCGCTACGGCAGCCTGTTTGCCAATTCCGGCGCCCCGGCGCTGGCGGAAAGTGAAGCGGAGGCAATAAAAGGTGTCTGGCAGGGCTGACCGGAAAATCCGGTGCAGACTGTCGAAAAACTCTTGTAGGGGCGAGCATTGCTCGCCCGTGCCCGTTTGCCTTGTAAGCAAACCACCCGGAAAAATGCGTTGCTGCGGTAAGTTGGCGGGCGACCAATGGTCGCCCCTACATACGCAATAAGGCAGGAATGCAATTTTTTGACAGTCTGGACCGGAAAATCCGGCGGTGCCGACAAAGATTTGGTACTTGCAAAAGCGGTAAAAATGCAAGATAATAGAGAGGCGGGCGGTTTGCGGCTGCCCGCAGGACCCAAGGGAAGATAAAGGAGAAACTCCATGAACAATACAAACGACCTCTATAACCGCTGGCTTGCCCAGCCGGATCTGGACGACGCCGTCAAAGCCGAGCTCGTCTCCATCGCGGGCGACAGCGACGCCGTCACGGACCGCTTTTACCGCGATCTGGAATTCGGCACCGGCGGCCTGCGCGGCGTGATCGGCGCGGGCACGAACCGGATGAACCTCTACACCGTGCGCAAGGCAACGCAGGGGCTGGCGGACTACCTCAATGCGTCCGGCCTGCCCAAAAAGGTAGCCATCGCCCACGACAGCCGCCATAACGGTGCGCTGTTCGCCCGCGAGACCGCCCGCGTGCTGGCCGCGAACGGCATTACCGCCTGTATGTACCCCCGGCTTGAGCCGACCCCGGCGCTTTCGTGGGCGGTGCGGTACCTCGGCTGCGGCGCGGGCGTCTGCGTGACGGCCAGCCACAACCCCGCCAAGTACAACGGCTACAAGGTCTACGGCGCGGACGGCTGCCAGATCACGCTGGAGGCTGCCGAGAAAATTCTGGCGGCTATCGAAAAAATTGATTGCTTTGACGATGTCCGGCTGGCAGATTTTGACGCTGCCGCCGCCGCGGGCCGCATTGTGACAATTGACGAAAAATGCCTCGATGATTTTGTGCAGGCTGTCTATGACCAGCGCGTCGGCGACGGCGCGGGCATCGACGCGCTCCAGCTCGTCTACACCCCGCTGAACGGCACGGGTCTGGAATGTGTGAAAAAGCTGCTGAAAAAGCTCGGCGTGACCCATGTGACCGTTGTGCCCGAGCAGGAAAAGCCCGACGGCGACTTCCCGACCTGCCCCTACCCGAACCCCGAGATCCGCGAAGCTATGCAAAAAGGCTTGGAGCTGTGCGACAAGGTCCGCCCCGATCTGCTGCTGGGCACCGACCCCGACTGTGACCGCTGCGGCACCGCCGTGCCCGACGGCAAGGGCGGCTACCGCCTGATTACCGGCAATGAGATGGGCATTATCCTGCTGGACTATATCTGCCGCACCCGTCTGGCACAGGGCACGATGCCCGCCGACCCCGTGGCGGTAACGACCATCGTTTCCACCGATATGGCAGCGCCGGTTGCGAAAAAGTACGGCGTTGAACTGCGCCGCACCCTGACCGGCTTTAAGTTCATCGGGGAGCAGATCGGCAAGCTGGAGGCCGAGGGGCGTCCCGAACGCTATATCTTCGGCTTTGAGGAGAGCTACGGCTACCTGTCCGGCGGCCACGTCCGCGACAAGGACGCTGTCAACGCGACGCTGCTGGTCTGCGAGGCCGCGGCCTGGTACGCCCAGCAGGGCAAGACGCTGCTGGACGCCATCGAGGCATTGTACAGGGAGTTCGGTTACTACCGCAATGCGCTGTGCAGCTTTGCCTTTGAGGGCGAGAGCGGCATGCACACGATGCAGGAGCTGATGAAGAAGCTGCGCGCCAACGCCCCGGAGGAAATTGCCGGGTACAAGGTGGAGTCCGTCGTGGACTACGACACCGACGGCACCGGCCTGCCCCGCGCCAACGTGCTGGAATACCATCTGGACGGCGGGCATAAGCTGATGGTCCGCCCCTCCGGCACCGAGCCGAAAATTAAAGTTTATCTTTCCGCCGTCGGTGAAACCGAGGCAGCCGCCGATGCCGTGAACGCCGCGCTGGCCAAAGCCGCTGCGGACATGATGAAAGCGTGAACGGTATGGCAATTCTGAAATTGACCCCGAGCTGCAAGGATTATCTGTGGGGCGGCAGCCGCCTGCGCACCGATTTCGGTATCAAGAGCGACCTTGAACCGCTGGCCGAAGCGTGGGTGCTGTCCTGCCACCCGGACGGCCCGAGCTATCTGCCCGACGGCACGACGCTGGCGGACTATGTGGCCGCGCACCCCGAAGCCCTGGGCACGGACTGCGCAAAATTTGAGCAGTTCCCGGTCCTGACAAAGTTCATCGACGCCAGCAAGAACCTGTCCATTCAGGTGCACCCGTCCAACGACTACGCGCTGAAAAACGAACACCAGTACGGCAAAACCGAGATGTGGTATGTGCTGGACTGCGTGCCGGGGGCGTATCTCTACTACGGCTTTACGCACGAAATCTCCAAAGAGGAGTTTGCGGAGCGCATCAAAAATAACACCCTGACCGAGGTCCTGAACGCCGTGCCGGTACACAAGGGCGACTGCTTTTTTATCCCGTCGGGCACGCTGCACACCATCTGCCAGGGCATCGTCGTGGCTGAGGTGCAGCAGAACTCCAACGTGACCTACCGCGTCTACGACTACGGGCGCGTCGGTGCGGACGGCAAGCCCCGCGCCCTGCACATTGAAAAGGCGCTGGACGTGACCCGCCGCACGCCCCCGCAAAAGCGCGACTTCGGCAGCCATCTCGCGCAGTGCGAGTATTTTACGGTGGACGCGAAAAAAGGCGCGTTTGACGGTGTGGCTGACGAAAAGAGTTTTGTCTCGCTGCTCATCACCGACGGCGCGGGCACGCTGACCTGCGACGGCGAGACCGTGAAGGTCAAAAAGGGCGAAAGCTATTTTATCCCCGCGGGCAGCGGCAAGTACGCCGTGACCGGCGACTGTGAGACGCTGGTGACGGTGGTGTAAACGGCTGCTTGCCGGTAGGTTCTCTCCCCCACCGCCTGCGGGCGGAGCCCCCTCGCAGAGGGGGCCAAGGTCCCTTGCCTCCCCTTGCAGGGGAGGTGGCGCCGCAGCGCCGGAAGGGTAGAGCTTGCGGCTGCCGTAAACACCCCGGGAGGGATAAATCCCTCCCCTACAAAAAAGACGCACTACGGAAAAACTTCCGTGGTGCGTCTTTTTTTGTAACCTTCTGGCAGAAAGCAGCCCTCGACGTGTTCCGCGGGCGGCGGACGGTATACTCCCAATTGACCCGGCGGGGAGACAAGCCCCGCACGGGAAACCAGCAAAGGAGGAACCGTACATGAAAAAACGTCTGTTGGCTGTGCTGTTGGCCTGCTGTATGGCGGCAGGCATGGCCAACGCTGTGTTTGCGGCGGATGAACTGCCCGCTACGGCGGAGTCTGCGGCGGCGATTGCGCCCGCCGACCCGGACCCGCCTGCCCCGGAACCCGAAATGGAGGCGGAGCCGACCCCGGCGGCTGACCCCGCGGCAACGCCCGAGACCGCACGCACCCTCGTGATGGAGACGCTGCTCGCCGCACCCGACACCGCGGCGCAGACTGCCGTTGTCACAAGCGCAGAGCTGGTGGACAGCATTCGGACCGACGGCTGCTTTACAGCGAAGGTCAACGGCAGCACGGACAGACTCGACGGCGCTGTGTACACCTGGTACCGCAGCAAGGACGGCACCAACTGGGAGGAGGTCCCGCAGCAGCTCTGCTCCGGCGATGCGTGGAACATCACGCCGGGCAGCGAGCACCGGCTGAACGCTGCGCTGGATGCCTGCATTGCCGGTGTCAGGGATGCGGAACGGCTGTACTATAAGGTCGAGGTCACCGGCACCGACGGCGCAAAACTCACCGCCGCGGCCATGCAGGTGCCCTACTGCATCCAGCTGCAGAACGGCAGCTTTGAAACGCCGGATATTGCCGGGCTGAAGGCGTATCACAACAAAAACAACAATACGCCCGCATCCCGGCTGTATTATTCCCCGGACGGTGGGACCGGCACCTTCTTTACCCAGTACCTGTCGGGGGAAGGGGGCATCGTCTGGCAGACCACCGGCGTGGCCAGGCACTGGAAAACCGGAAGCGCCGGCCTGTACATTGAGCTGGCGGACGGCTCCAACCGCAGCTATAACGGCACGCGGAACTACCCCGAGGCCAGCTACAGCATCGACGGCGCTTACGACGGGCAGCAGTTTGCCGAGCTGAACTGCGAGGCCTACGGCGCACTGTATCAGGATGTGCTGACCGCGCCCGGCACCACGCTGCACTGGTCGCTGGCCCACCGCGCCCGCGGCAGGGGTATGCAGGACTCGATGGCGCTGCTCATCGCGCCGGTGGATGTGGCAGCGCAGATCACCAAAATTCTGGCGGGCGTTTCCAGCGAGGACGACAACAGGGGACTTCTGGTGCGCGCGGCGCTGGACCGGACCGTGCAATACAACGGCGAGGAGGTCCCCATCCGCAGCTTCATGGTCGGCGGTGAGATCACCGACGGCAACGACCAGTGGGGCGTCCACAGCGGCGACTATACGGTCCGGGCGGGGCAGTATGTCAGCCGGTTCTTCTTCCTGGCGCTGTCCAGCGGCAAGGGGGACCGGCGCGAGGGCAACCTGCTGGATAAGGTCTGGTTCAGCACCGAGCCTGCGCCGCCCGTGGCCGGGCACGCCAACCTGACGCTGCGCAAGACGCTGGCGGGCAGCCTGACCGCCGACGAGCTGACCGCCGTGCGCACGGGGCTGACCTTCACCGTGACCCGCTCCGACGGCACGGCTGTGGCCGTCATAAGCGGCGCGGATATGACCGTCGGCACCGACCCGGCCCAGTGCAGCTATACAATACAGGATCTGCCTGTGGCGTCGGAGAGCGGCACACCCTACACCTACACCGTGACCGAGACCGCCCACACCGCCCCGGCGGCGGTGCTCTATTTGGCGAGCCGCGCCGCCGTCAACGGCGACGCGCTGCAGCCCGCGGGCGACCCGCCGACGCTGGCCAACATAACGCTGCTGCAAAACGGCACGACCTACGCCGATTTTGAGAACACCTACGCCCGGCAGACCGGCAGCCTGCGGCTGACGAAGGCCGTGGACGACACGGCCCTGCGCGATGAGGCCGAGGCCGTGACGAACACCTTCACCGTCGGCAGCCTGCCCATCGGCAGCTATACGCTGGTCTATGACGACGGCACGGCCCGCACCGTCACACTGGACGCGCCCGGCGCACTGACCGTGCCGCTCAAGGGGCTGCACAGCGTAACGGTGGAGGATGTGCCCGTGGGCAGCTACACCGTGACCGAAACCGACCACCCCGACTTAGCCAGCTGGTACTGCACGACCACCGCCGCCGCGGCGTCCGGGACGGTGCAGGTGCCGTCCGGCGGCGTGGGGGAGGCTGTCATCACCAACACCTACGCGCCGTTCCTGCACGTCACCGTGACCAAGCAGGTCACGGGCGGCATGGGCGACACGCGCCGCGGCTTTGCGTTTGCAGCGGCCATTGATGGCGCGGCGGTCACCGCGGATACCCCCTATGTGCAGCTCTATGGCGGCGCGGCGCTGACCGCGGACGGCTTCACGATCCCGCACAAGGGCAGCATCGTCATCGGGCATCTGAAGCCCGGCCAGACCGTGACCGTCACCGAGGAGACGCTGACCGACTACGAAACGACAATGGACGACGGCAGCAGCGTCACGCTGGGCAGCCGCTATACCGCGACCCTGACCGGCGACACAGCGGTTACCTGCGTCAACAATAAGGACGGCGTGCCGCCCACGGGTCTTGCGCAGGACGCGGCCCCGGCAGTCTGGCTGCTGACGGCGGGCGCGGCGCTGGCCGTGGTCTGCCGCCGCCGAAGGGAGGCTGCACCGTGAACGAGACACAGCGCCGCCGTGCGCTGGCGGACGTGAAGGAGTTTTTTCTGCGCGCCGGGGCGCTGGCCGCACTGCTGCTGGTGCTTTTCGGCGTCGTGTTCGGACTGGCGATCCAGCCGGACGACACGATGTACCCGCACCTCAAGCCCGGCGACCTGCTGCTCTACTACCGGCTGCCGCGCAGCTTTGCAGCGGGGGAGGTGGTCGTCTTTACACAGGATGACCGGCGCTGCACGGGGCGTGTTGCAGCCCGCGGCGGCGACACCGTGGAGGTGACAGAAAACGCGCTGCTGCGCATCAACGGCAGCCTTGTGGCCGAGCCGGACATTTACGAGACGACCCCCCGCTACGACAGTGACGTGACCTACCCCCTGACCCTGGCCGACGGCGAGTATTTTATCCTCTGCGACGCCCGCGAGGGTGCGCCCGACAGCCGCCGGTACGGCCCGGTGACGGCAGAAAATATCGCCGGGCGGGTCATTGCGATTGTGAGGAGGAATGAGATTTGATAAGGGCAAGAAGGAGATACAGGTGAACTTTGCCCTCATCCGCCGCTGCGGCGGCACCTTCCCCCGAGGGGGAATGCTTGGGGCGGGATGCCTTCCCCTGCGGGGGAAGGTGGCCGAGGCCCCGCCCGAGGTCGGATGAGGGCCGACCTACCGGCAACCACCCACATAACCATACACCACCCCGAAAGGAGCACATACTTATGAACATCATCAAGATTTCCGCCGTTCTGACCGCTGCTTTGCTCACGGGTGCGCTCTCCGCCACGGCGTTTGCGGCAGAGACCCTGACCACGACCACCGGCAGCATCACCTTCCGCAAGGCCATCGACGTGACGAACGCCGCGGGTGCGGGCGGCATCACGGGCACGATTGCCTTTGACGTCACCGCCGCCGACGAGAGCGACCTGCCCGACGACGGAGAGAAAAACTATGTCGGCAGCGTGGATCAGCTGGACGGCAGCGACATCACCGCCACGTTTGCGGCGGATGACAGCGGCATTGCCAACAAGGAGAGCGATGTAAGCGTCGGCTTTGACACCTCGAAGTTCGAGGCCCCCGGCATCTACTACTACCACCTGACCGAGCGCGACCCCGGCATCCACGGCCTGACCGCCACGACGGCGACCTACCTGCTAAAGGTGCGCGTTGTCAACGACAATACGTCCGATCTGGACGGTGCAACGTTCAAAATTGACTACGCTACGCTGACCTCGCTCGATGACAATACCAAGAGCGACCTCATCACCAACACCTACACGACCCACGGCCTGACCGTGACCAAGGCGCTGGCGGGCGACTGGGCCGACTACACCGACCACTTTATCTTCACGCTGGAAATCACCGACCCGGACGCGGACCCGGGCCGCATGGCGTCGGTCACGGTCCAAACCAAAAGCGCGGCGGGCGTGGAGAGCGACGCCGAGGTGAAGCCCTTTACAAACGGCAAGGTCAGCTTCAGTGAGACGATCCGGGGCGGCGATGTGATCAAGGTGACCGGTCTGCCCGCCGGCGCGGCCTACACGATCACCGAGAGCGGCCTGGACGCCGAGAAATATACGACGGCCTGGACGCTGGACGGCGAGACGCTGAGCACCGAAAGGGCCCTGCCCACGCAGACGGTGGGTGCCGCCGACACGGCCCTGACCGTCACGAATACCCGCAGCTCGATTGCCCCCACCGGCCTGCTGCTGGACGCCGCCCCCTACGGCGCGATGCTGGCGCTGGCCGCGGGCAGCGGGCTGGTGTTCTTCCGCAAGCGCCGCCGTGAGGACTGATGCTGGACCGCGCGGCGCGGCTGGCGCGTCTGGGCACACGGCTGGTCAGTGCGCTGGCCGGGCTGCTGATGCTGGTGCTGCTGGCCTTCGGCGGGTTCGCGCTCCGGCAGGACGCCGCGCTGCGCCGCGGGGCGTTTGTGGGCGCGGAGCTTTTGCAGTATAAGCCCGCCGCACCGGCTGCCGACAACCCGACGCTGGCCGAGCTGCAGGCCGTCAACCCCGATGTCTGCGGCTGGCTGACGGTGGACGGCACCGGCATCGACTACCCCGTTGTGCAGGGCGCGACGAACATGGACTACGTCAACCGCGACGTCTACGGTGATTTTTCCCTGTCGGGCGCGATTTTTCTCGACAGCCGCTGCGCCGCCGACCTGACCGACCCGTACACGGTGATTTACGGCCACCACATGGACAACAGCGCGATGTTCGGTGATGTGGCGCGGTTTGCGGAGGCGGACTATTTTGCCGCACATCCCGCGGGCAGCATAAGTCTGCCCGACGCCGCCTATACCATCGAGCTGTTCGCCTGTGTGGTGACAGACGCCTACGACACCGCTATTTACACGCCGGAGCGTTACCCCGACGATGTGGGGGCGCTGCTGGACTATGCGGCGGCGCAGGCCGTGCAGCAGCGGGACATCGGCGTGACGGCGCAGGACCGGCTGGTGGCGCTTTCGACCTGCGCCGGGAGCGAGACAAACGGGCGGGTCGTCGTGCTGGGGCGGCTCTGCCCCCTGAAAGAAGGAGATGAAATGCAATGACCTTTGGCAAAACGGCCCTGCGGTGCTGGCTGCCCGCAGCGGCCCTGCTGCTGGCGCTGCTCTGCCCGCTGCCCGTGGCGGCTGCGCGGGTGAGCACGGCGATCCCCGTCAGTGTCCGCACCGACGGCGCGGCGGCGGACGCCGTCTATACGGTGGAGCTGACGCCGCTGGACGCGGCCCCCGCGCCTGTGCAGCGTGCCCTGACCGTAAAAAACGGCGGCACCGTGTATTTTACGGGCTTTGCCTTTGACGAGCCGGGGGATTACCGGTATCTGGTTGCCGAGCGCAGCGGCGGCGCTGCCCACACGACCTACGATGCACACAGCTACACGGTCACGGTCCGGGTGACGGGCCGCCCGGACGGCGGTCTTGCCGCCGGGCTCTGGGCCGTGCGCAGCGGGGAGATCGCGAAGGCTGACGGCGTGCTGTTTGTGAACCAGTATGACCCGCCGGAGACCGCCGCGGCAGCGGTGACTGCGTCAACCGCGGCGGCTGGCACACGGACCGTGAAGGCTGCCGCCCCGGCGGCGCTGCCGCAAACCGGGGACGGCTTCCCCATAGAAGCGCTGGCCGCCGCGTTTTGCGCAAGCGTCATCGGGTTTGGCACGGCGTGGAAAAGGCGGTGAACAGGGAACGGCAGCCCCCGCCCACGGCAAAGGGGGGAGGGCTGCCGCCCTCCCTTGCCCCTCTCGTCCGCAACCCATTTGTGGCACCCCGTAGGGGCCGGGCATGCCCGGCCCGCAGCCTTGCCATTACCGCCCATGTATCTTTTGCCCCTCTGGCCTGCTTCGCCGCCCGCTCCCCC
>OIXG01002766.1_pt1 | contig 12582 bp, 9 predicted proteins | sample 1587731 | NCBI WGS metagenome assembly OIXG01 (sample SAMEA3888908, study PRJEB22519) | human gut metagenome | biome: human gut; feature: human-associated habitat; material: faeces | place: Denmark | collected 2010
GTAATCACCAAATATAATAGGGTCAAAAATTGCGCTACCAGTGTGGACATAAACAGTCCCTGAAGCCCCATTTTCAAAAAGAGCAACGCAATTACATTTAAAACTGTTGTTGCTGAAGCTGATATAAATGACGCAATCGTGTATTTGACACTATATCCCAGACCTCTAACAAATTGAAGGAATAATGCAGTGTAGACATGCAGCACGACATACAACAACAAAAAATATGCATTTTCAATTTTCAAAAATGGTTCTACGCAAATGAAAAGGATAATATAAATCACACTTTGTACAGTACTAGACAGCAACAGCGTAGAAAACAACTTTCCCTGTTCTTCTTTGTTTCCACGGTGATCCAGCATGAATCGGAATAATCCCTGATCCAGCTGCCAGTTTACCAGCGGAAGCAATAGTGTTGAATATGTGACTAATAAATCAAACGTGCCATACTCTTCCGTTGACAAAATTGCCGTATATAAAGGAAGAAGGAAAAAGCTAATACACTGTGTACACAGCTTTCCCACTGTAAGTATGGCCGTATTTTTTGCTAATTCTGTTTTACGACTCATTAGTTAGTGTCTCCTATAACAAGTTCTGCCTTAATATGGTTACGCAATACCAAGGCAGAACCAACTTATCTTAATATTCTATCAATGTAATCCAGTGACTTTTTACGTTCATTATTCAATAGTGAATTCACTGCACTCCATTCAATTTCAGGTATAACCGTTCCATTTTCAGATTTTCCTTCTACGAGCCCGCATTTTTTCAGCTTGAAAACGTCAAGAATATTAAGAACCCTATCTTTTCTTTCAATTTCTGTTTCTACATAAAAAGGCGTATTCAGAATAATGGAAAAAGCTGTAGCGTGAAACGAATTCGTTACTACACATTTTGCCCCTGCAATCCACTGCAGGAATTCTGCTGGTCCCACAGCTCCAATGTGCTTCACATCACGATATTTAAACCATGTTTCCTGATCCCACAGCATAAGAAGTTCGTATCCTGTTTCTTCGCTTAGTTTTTTTGCAAATTTCAATGCTGGTTCAGCTGTTTTGCTATATCCCATCTTAAAGAAAAGGATATAATCTTTTTTTACTGGCTTTGCAGCCAACTGCATCCAGTTATTTTTCGATGTAAGAAAAACAGGATCTAATACAACTTCTATGTATTTTTCTTTTAACCGCTGTCCAAGAGCAATTTTTGATGCACTTTCACGCACAGAAATATCGCTAAAATTTTGGAGCGACAGAATCATTTTATTGGATTCCTGTGTTGAAAAATCTGCGCCACCCGTACTTGCCGCATAAGCCACCTTTTTTACAGAAGCACCAATTTCCGGCAAGAAATAATGCATATCATGTTCTGTAAGATTATAGTTCCATACCTGATCTGAGCCTACAACAATTTCATCAAAGGAATTGCAAATATTCTTAAAGTCACCTTCACTCAGACACTGTTTTGAGCAAACTGTGTTTTCTTCTCTGAAGGTCTGAAATTTTGAATTACGTTTAATTTTATCTGGAATCCGCAATGCGCTTTTAATAATTACCTTTGGGTGCATATTTTTGAATGGACTGATTGAGTAATCTTTACGAATAAACTCCGGCTTATAGTCTATCAGCTCACATTCTACATTTCCGCGTTCTATAATCGTTTTTTGCAACGATACCGCTTGCAGTAATGCTCCAAAATTGTTTGCAGAATGAAAAGTCAATATACCAACCCTGTTCATACGATTGCACCTGCAAACTCTATTTCACATTTATCCAACACAGCCGCAATTACTTGATCCATGTCATAATATTTATACTCGCCAAGACGACCGCCAAAGATTACATTGTGTTCTGCATCTGCCAGCTTTTTATACTCAGAATAAAGCAAGACATTCTTAGCATCATTAACCGGATAATACGGCTCATCTCCCGGTTTCCACTCGCTGCTATACTCACGGCTGATGATTGTCTTGGGCAGATCATTTCCATTTTCATCTTTACCAAATTCAAACCATTTGTGCTCAATGATACGGGTCCACGGAGTTTCTCGGTCGGTATAGTTCACTGCGGCATTGCCCTGGAAATTTGGCTTATCCAAAGTTTCCGTCTCAAATCTAACAGAACGGTATTCCAGCGTACCCAGCTTATAATCAAAGTATGCATCAATCGGTCCAGTGTATACAACCTTATCAGCCAATGCATCCAGCTCCGCTTTGTTTTCCAGATAGTCTGTGCTCAAACGAACTTCAATTTCATCCAGCAGATTGGCAATCATCTTGGTATAGCCGCCAACAGGAATGCCCTGATAAAGTGCATTGAAGTAGTTGTTATCAAAAGTCAGCCGAACCGGAAGACGCTTGATAATAAAGGACGGCAACTCCTTGCAGTCACGTCCCCACTGCTTCTCTGTATAGCCCTTGATGAGTTTCTCGTAGATATCGCGACCGACAAGAGAGATGGCCTGCTCTTCAAGATTCTGTGGCTCACTAGTAATCTCTTTGCGCTGTTCTTCAATCTTTGCGGCAGCCTCCTCCGGCGTTACAACTCCCCACATCTTGTTAAAGGTGTACATGTTGAACGGAAGGGAGAATAATTCTCCTTTATAATTAGCCACCGGTGAGTTGGTGAAACGATTAAACTCTGCAAACTGCGTGATGTAATTCCAAACCTTTTTGTTATTAGTATGGAAAATGTGAGCACCATATTTATGAACATTGATACCCTCAATATTCTTGGTATAAATATTTCCTGCAATATTCGGGCGCTTGTCTACTACCAAAACAGACTTGCCATGTGCTTTAGCTTCATGTGCAAAAATCGCCCCATACAGACCAGTACCTACTACTAAATAATCATATTTCATACTCTTTCCTCCCATTCAGTCAGTTATTATTTTTTCTTGATAATTCGTCCAAGCAACTGATTTTCTATTTCTATGACAAGAGATTCCTTTGCAATTGTTAAAATCAAAAAATATACTCCAAAAAATACAATTGCAGAAGCACATAAAGTCATAAAGCTTCCCCACTGCATTCTCTTTATTAAAACCGCGAGAACCCCTCCAGCTAAAACAGAACTGCCAATTGCAACATAATGAACCTGTCTATATGCTTCCTTAATAATTCCTCTAAGCGCAACGTACTGAACAATAAAAACAGCGATTTCTGCTGCCAAGGTTCCAATCGCTGCACCTGTAGATGCCATTTTAGGAATCAGAAGTGCATTTAAGATAATATCCACAATCATTCCAGCAATTTCCGAATAAAGAACTACTTTTTCTTTTCCAAGCGGCACTAACATTTGTATTCCCATTATGTTTGTCAGACCAATAAAAAGTAAAGTTGGCATTATAACTTGCATCGGAATAATTGCACCGGCATAAGCATCGCCCGATAAGAAGAAAACGCCCTCCTTTGCAAAAAGCATAAAATAAATCATCATCGGTGTTGCAATCAAAAACACGAAATTGATTGCCTTTTTTGTAATACGGTAAAATTCATCCATCATACTATGTTCGACATAGTATGATGCTCTCGGCAGCAAAACCACACCTAAAGATGTAACGATACTCACGAGAATCGTTTTTATCTTTACTGCCGCATTATAATATCCAACATCTGCGTCTGTACGAATAAATCCAAGCATTACAGTATCCAGATGCGTATATATTGTTGTGGCACAGGACATTGCAAAGAAAATCACAATCGCTTTTAAGTGTTTCTTAAAATTATAGTGACCAACAGGCTTAATGTTGACATAACGGTGTATATGAAAGAAGTTAAAAATATTTGAGGCAGATGATGCCAAAATGGAAATTCCACCATAAATGACATAATCGCTTTGTTCATGCACCATGAGAAACATCGCAACAATTGCAATAAACTTAAAAATAATCGAGCGAACCGTAATATAAGTATATTGTTCAAGTGCTTTATACAGCCATTCCATTCCTATGGCATTAAAAAAGATTGTCAGGCCAACAATCAAGAACAGGTCTTTATCCTGCCGAAATCTTGGGACATAGTATATTGCTGCAAAATAAACCACATATGCCAGTGCGCTCATCATAAGGTTGATAATGAACAGCTCTTGAACCATTTTCGAGAGTTCTTCCCGATTATCACGCACCTTTGCACATGCCCGAATGCCGTATGTTGGAATTCCCAACTGTGCAAAGAGTGTAAAGTAAGATACGATCGAAGTTGCAAATGATACTTTTCCGGTACCAATGGGCAATAGAATGCGTGAAACATACGGAAATGTAATCAGTGGAAAAACGAACTGCGACATCGTAAGAATCGCGTTCATTACAAAATTTAATTTAAGAGACTTTTGTTTTCCCATTTCCTTTCTGTTATTCTCCTTTTCTATGTGCATATTCAATCTTCGGATTAAAGAAAAATCCAGAGATCGTTCCTTTGCACGTCACCCAAACTCTTTTTGCTTTGTGATCCGGTGCTTTTCTGAGAATATTCTTGATTCGCCCACCAATCACACGCAGCCGACGGCCTACTTTTCCATTTTTTCGCGCGATGTACATTCCGTTTCTTGCTTGATAAAAGAAGCGTTCTATTCTTGTCTCATCTGCCGAAACAACATCTGCTCCCTTATTGGACGGTGCTTTATGTACAATAACACTATCGAAATCCAAATAAGCTGGAGCCAATTTTCTCAATCTTGCCGTATACTCCTGATCATCTCCATAAATAAAGAACTCAGAAATCGGCAATCCTGCTGTCTCAGCATATTTTAAATTGATAAAGCAGCCAACAAAAGAACAAGTATCAATCAACAACAGCTTGTTTTTTCTAATTCTGTCCAAATCCAGCCCTAATCTGGAGTTGTACTGGAAATCCGGAACATTCATATCAAACAGTTTCCCATCCGTCCAATACACTAATGAGGCCAGATAGGAAAACTCACCATCTAATGCCTGTCCCTTATCCACAAGGCTTTGCAATGCCTCTTTTTCCGGGATAGAGTCATCATCCATGATCCACGCATATAAATAGCCGAGCTCTATGGCTTTTCTCAAACCAAAAGCAAATCCACCTGCACCACCAAGGTTCTTTCCGGTATTATAATATTTGATTCTCTTGTCCTGAATCTCTGCAACCATTTCCTTTGTGCCATCATTGCTGTTGTTGTCAACAATCAGGATATCATGGTCCTTAAATGTCTGATTCAAGAGTGCTTCTATGTTTTCTTTTAATAATTTCTTTCGATTATACGTTACTATTACTTCTGCATACTTATTCATATTCTTTCTCATTTCGGTTCCTTTCAAAAAATTCTTTTTTGCTCTTTATCATTCCAACGCAGGCAACAGAAATTATAATAAAAGGATTATATCTAAAAGATAATAATTGCGGGTCTGTTATGCAATGAATAAGGAACAAAGAACATCCCATGCATAGATAAATATTCTTTGTCACAACACTATAGCATTGTACCGCCATCATTGCCAAACATAAAACCACAAGCATTATCACACCGTATCTTACTAACACCTGCAAATATGAAGAATCAACATAAAAATAATCCATACCGGATACTTTTGTGCCATCGGTTCCTGTCAGCCATGTAATGGGTTGACCAAACAATGAAACACCATACGTTTCTAAAGCAATTTTTCCAAAATACGGCCTATTTGAAAAAGCTGCATTTATAGCCACGAATGCAGGCTCATTATAGTGAGCAATATAAAAGTACTGTGCTACTATCGTTGCAATTGCTGAAAAGAATGGAAATATTTCTAATATTCTCCTTGGAAAATCTCTGTCAAACAGAAACTGTTTTATCTTTTCAATATTCAACAAGTAATATAGGATAATGCTTGCATTAATAACAACAAATACAGCTAATGTATCCGTCATCTTATAAAACCAAACATTTATGACTTCAATCAAAATCCAACTTCTAAACTTTATTTTGTTTTTTCTACTGGCAATATACGCCAAAACTGTGTGCAAGAAGAGATTCGGACCAAATGTGGCAAAATAAAATCCCAAGTACTCTCGTCCTGCACTAGTTTGAGACGGGAGAATTCCTATAAGCCATGCAAAAATCACTATCGCAATTGCAATGCCAGCACTAATACAATAAGTCTTCAGAACAGATTCCGGCTCTGCCTTTGAACAATACAATATGAATATAACAATATAGATCAAGTCACTGTCTGCCTGATTGAAGAATATATTTCCTATTATCAGGAGAGCGATTAGTCCCCATAAAAGCAAATTACGAATGCTGAACTTTGAGTGGCGTAAAAGTACCAATACCGGAACAGTTGCCGCAACAATCTTTAATCCTTTACACAGCGTTGCAAGAATTGTAGATGACGAAAGAAGATATGACTGCCCAATGACAAACAGGAAAATACAGATTCCATAACAAATATTTGTAATATCTTTAACTTTAATCTTTGCGCCTTTTGTAGTAATCATTCATCCAATCCATCGTCAAGTGCTGATTGACCCTGCACCCCACAAAATCCTTTCTTTGAATTATTTTCATATTAGCTAATTTTTTCTGGAAGTACCAGCCAATCTCCAATTTTTTTATCCCACTCTTTTGTTTCAAACGGCACAATCGCGCCAAAATGATAAAATGTCATTTCTCCAAAGTATACTTGACCATTTGCTTCATAAAAATCCACTCGAACGTGTGGGAACCCTTCGCTGAGTTTTTTGGTAAGCTCAATCATTTTTTCAAAATGTTCTGGTTTTCTGATGGCGGATACAGAGTTCGGATAGTGCTGTACAATGTTCATGTGGTTAAACTGCATATCATAAAAGTCAAACTTTGTGTTCTTGACGCCTCTTTCCGTTGCCACAAACATCAGTTTTGGTTCTCCATTGAAACAGAAGAATTTATAATCGCGGAGTTCTCCGGTTTCCTGATCTTCCATATATTTTTCAGCAATAATTCTCGGCTTGACTCCTTTATATGACCATTCCCTCGTCCAAAGATAATAATTGTTTGCCAGAGATTTTTCGATTTTTTTCCTAGCTTTTTTCAAATCAAGTTTGGATTTATCCTTGCAGACAACCAGTCCACCTGAATCATGTGTGCATTTCAGCACAAACTGATTTGGAAGCTCATTGAAGTTGATATCCTCAAATTTATCCCATACACCAAGCGTCGGGATAACATACTGTTCACCAATTTTATCTGATCCGACCTTCTATAATACAGTTTGAGCCAGTTCAATTTTTCGTTGAATGTCTTCGGATTCTTAAAATCAATAAACTTTCCAAACTCTGCATAATAAAAAATTTGCAGATATGGCTTGTCCGGCATCCAATTAAGCAGTCTGTGGTTCACAAAATAGCCAGCCACACGCCGCAAACCATGTTTTTTTTCACCCATCTTACTCACACTCCTTCACATAATCCAAAAGTATCTGCATTTTTTTCAAAACTTTTTCAGACGAATACTCCTCCAACAAGCATCGCCTTGCTTGTTTTCCGCATTCTGCCATCTGTCCAGGATTTGCAATGGCCCATTCCATTTTATCCTTTAAATCTTCAACATTGTTCGTCTGAAACAGAAGACCATTTTCAAACGATTTGATCAAGCTTCTAGGACCTGTTTTACAATCGCTGGATATACATGGAACACCGAAAGCCATTGCTTCCATTAGTGCATTTGGCATCCCCTCGTAATCAGATGTCATCACAAACATATCCGCTACTTGTAGCTGTTTCTCGATGCTCTGGCTTCTCCCCCGTAAAAAAACATGATTAGCAAGTCCATATTCATCGACTAAACCTTCAAGGTATTTCTTTTGATTTCCCTCACCGAAAATATCCAGTGTAATTTCAGATTTTATCTTTGTAATATCAACCATAGCTTTCAGAAGAAGCGGATAATTTTTTTGTTCGTGAAGTCTGCCTACTGCAATTATTTTAGAAATTTTCCTACTATAAATTTCTTTATGATTATCAATAAACTTTGATGAAAGAGGATTGGGAACAACAAAGCACTTTTTTCTTAAATCGGCTGAGAAATATTCCGATTGCTCTTCATTTTGAACCAGAATGGCACAAGATTTCTTAGCCAGGTAATCGCGAAAATTTCTTAACAATCTTTTTTCTGGCATTGTCCACGGATTATTTCTGATGGTCAAAACAAACGGAATTTTCATTCCTGTGATTGCAAGCCAAGACACATACAGAACGGTTCCAACAAACGGAATAATTACATCAGGCTGGATTTCTTTGATAATTTTTCTCATATCAAAGATTCTCATTCCTTTTGTTATTGTACTATCCTTTCGTTGTGGCATTTCATGTATCTGTACCTTTTCAGAAATAGAATAGTCTCTCTCTGACGTTTTATATGTAATAATATGAACGTCTTCGCCAACATCAGCCAATAAGCCAGATAAAACTGAAACAACTCTTTCGGCTCCACCTCCTGTAAGGCTCCTAATTGTAAATAATATTTTCATTCTATCTCCTGTTCCGCTTTTTTGATTTGCTTTACATATTTCTTAAGAGTTCAACCCACTGGTTTATAATTGCGGCTGTATTGAAACGATCCAAATCCTTTTTTGTTTTTGACGCAAATTGCTTTAGCAACGTTTCATTTTTCATCAGTTTTATCGCACAATCTGCGAACTGCTGAACATTTCCTTCTTCTACTAGGTATCCATTGATACCATTATCAATCGTTTCTTCAGGTCCTTCCTTACAACGAAAGCTAACAGCCGGGAGTCCTGTTGCCATTGCTTCCATCAGAACTAGCACAAACCCCTCATAACGCGAAGATAAAAAAAACAAGGACGATTCCATATATTCTTTATGAATATCATCAGAAAATCCTTTTAGTTCTATATTCCTGAGCCCCAGTCCGTCAATCTGCCCCTGAAGTTCTTTTTGAAGCGGTCCTTGTCCATAAATATCTAATTTCCAGTCCGGGACTTCCTTTTCAATCAAGGCCCAAGCCTCAACCAGCATATCAAAGCCCTTTTGTCTACTTAAACGTCCAACTGCAATCGCACGTTTTTGTGTCAACGGCGTACTTTCGCTTGTATCAACTGCAATTGGGTTATAAATATATGTCACATTTTTGCAATATTTGTATTGTGTCAAGTAGTTATTTAAATCATTCTTGCCTAATACCACAACACAATCAGCATGTTCTGCCGCCAGTTTTCTGGCATATTTGACCAGTTTATTAGGGCTTATATAATAGTTAAAATGTTCCCATGCGATACATTTACATATTTTCTTTATCTGCAAAGGAATCAAATAAAGATATAACGCTACATCGACTGCTATCATGATGTCAATCTGTTCTTCTTTTACATATTTAATCAATTGCTTTTCGACATAGATTTTTCTCAAAGCTGAATTCTCGCATTTTTCTCCATTTAGTGAGTAAAGTTTAATGTTTTTATCTATTTCAAATTTGCAAGAGTTTCCATGCTGACAACTGATAATCCTCACATCAAAATTTTTTTTTACTAACTCATTTGCAATGACAGATGTAACTCTCTCAGTACCTCCGCCGCTTTCAAAATTCATTATTAAGAAACCTACTTTTTTATTCATCTCAGGCAGTTCTCCATCGGTTCAAATAATAACTTTCCATATATTTTGCAGTTGCGTCCATATCAAATCCTGCATCAATCACATACTGCTGCATATTGGTATGTGCTTTCAGATTCTGTGCCATTTCAAGCGCTACATTGGCCCACTTTTCTGCGCCATCGCTCAGCAGAAGTTTCTGGTATATCGGCGTAATATCTGTTTCCGGCGGCAATCCTTCAGAGCAGACAATAGGAACACCCGCCGCCTGTGCTTCGATTGCAACAATACCCAGACCTTCAAACAAAGATGGAAAAACAAACACATCCATCGCTTGATAAATTCTGTTCATATCCTTTCTATTTCCAAGAAAATGCACACAATCTGAAAGGCCTTTTTCGACCACTTTGCTTTTTACTTTCTCTTCTAATGGCCCGGTGCCAACAAGAATCAATTCAGCGTCAGGCTTTTTCTTCTTGATCTCTGCAAAAACATCAATCAGGAAATCATGGTTTTTCTGAGGATGCAGGCGGCCAACATGGCCGACAACAAATTTATCCTTTAACCCCAGTTCTTTCCTGATTTCATTTCTGGTATCCGCATCCGCAATAAAGTTCTGCGAATCAATCGCATTTTTCAGTACTTGAAACGGCTTGTCTTTGAACAGATATTTTCCAGCTTCTTCAGAGCAGGCGAAAAGATCTGTTGCGTTTTTGGTAAACATTCGCTGCATGAACAGCTTCGGTAAATATTTTATATCGTGTACTGTCTCATTATTATGTGAATGAGCAATTCTGACGGGGATACCTGCTTTCTTTGCAGCTTTCAGGCAGAAATATCCAATCGTGTAGGCGTGACAATGAACAATTTTATATTCGTGATGCTGCGCAAAGAAAACTGCCAAATCTTTTTGAAATTTAGGAAGGTTCAAATCCTCCCGGAAAGACAGTTTGTAAACATGTCCACCCATTTTTTCAATTTCATCATCGTAAAACTGTTTTTCCTTATAAACGACCAAAAAATCAAACTGTACTTTCGTTCTGTCAATTTTCCGGTATATATTCATCAACAAAGCCTGCGTACCGCCAGCTTCCATTCGCTGCAAGATATGCAAAACTCTTATAGGCTCTCCCATGTATTCTTCCTCCACAAAATCTCAAAGAGATTTGATTTTTTGAATCAGTTTATTCGGCAGCACAGATTTCAACCGTGCTTTTGGCTGAAATCCAACCTTTATATTTTCTATAAAGCCTGGTTCATCGATGCTCTTATAGAAAGTATCTCTAGTCACAGGCCTGTTGCTCGGCTGCACCAGATTATGCTGCTTCACCATGCCCTCTTCCAACGTTGCTTCCTCTACTTCTGCAAGAACTCGCATCATTTCAAAGAGCTTTTGACCTTTTTCGCTATTTACAAATACACTGGACACGCCCTTTGGAGAATTGAAGCTCGGATGGCTCTTTGCAATTCCCCAGAAATCACCCACTGTCAAATCTCCTACACGGCTCGTATTCGCATAAGCACACTGATAACAGCTCTCTCTATAGCAGTCGCCATCCATAAAATGTTTTCCATAGCGATCAAGGGAGAGTGTCTTTGTCTTTGTCTTTGTCTTTGTCTTTGTCTTTAGCAGGTATTGTGTTCCCCAACCTCTCTTGTCTTTGGAACGGAAGTTGAAATAGATTACTCTGCCAGCCGTCTGCTTGTTCTGGTATTCCAGATACTTTTTGAAGAACTTCGGCGAAGGCACACCGTGGCAAATCAGGTCAACTGTATATAGATTTTCTGGATTGCCACCCAAAAAAGCATACAGACCTGCAATCTGGCAGGGAGTTCCTGTAAAAAGTACCGTTTTTCCCTCTGACAAACGCTGTTTGACCTTTGCGTAGCTATCTTTCGGGTCAGACTGAACATACTTAGAGGACTGTAGTTTCTCTCTTTCTGCTTCATCTGTCACTTCAATGTGGCTTACTGCCAGCTGCTCGTCATAGGCAGCACCATAAACCACACCGCCCATTTGCAATATAGTTTTCGCTGCACTATCCGCCGCACCGCCAGATGCAGAGCACATAATATCCACATCATTTTTATTGCGCCACGCCCAAACTTTATGTGGCTCATTCCGATGAAATCCCGTATTTTCTACTGGACACTTTTTCAAGCACACCTTGCACTCGATGCAGCTTTTTTCATCAACAGACGGATACCAAAATCCCTCTTTGTTTTCTACCATAGAGATACAGTGTTTTGGGCAGCTTTGCTCACAGCTTTTACATCCCACACATTTCTCTTTTATCCTCGATATGTTCTCCATTTTATTCCTCTAAATTTTTTCTCAGATACTCCTTCGCCACTTCTCTATGTGCTTTCAACTGCTCATCAACTTTCGCGTAATCAATCGCCTTTTCATTGATGTTTTCTGTATCTTCAATTCTCGTTGTCATCCGATTGGTCAGTCCCAGTCGCTTTAGCAAATCGCTCAACTTTTCTTCATTACCATAGCTGTTACCTACACTCTTGCGAATCAATGTTGTAAACGGCCGATGTGTGATCACCGAGAAGATACTGCCGTGGAAGGTATCGGTAATAACTTCTTCTGCATTTCTGAAATAGGCCAGAACCTCAAAGGGTGAGCAGTCCACGAATCGGTCTGCACATTTTTGGATACCGCCAATTGCATATACCTTCAAATTCTTTTTCTTTGCATAAGCAGCAATCCAATCTGCCTCATCATTGGAAATACGACCTGCATACGCGTACAGAATCAAATACTTCTCATTAGTCTGAACCTGTGGGATTTTGTCGCAGCAGTTCATGTAATCATAGGTCAGAACCGGATCCAGATTGTACACTGGTTCTTTCCCAGTGAGCTGTTCTACAATAGTTCCTGAATTAGCATCTCGTACAGAAATCGCGTCAAACTTCTTCAACAAAGCTCCGACTTCATTGGCCTTTTTATACTTTTCCAGCTTTTCCAATGTGGTATTACCGAAAGACGCTGCATAAGTGATAAGTTTCTTCGCATGGTTATTTTTTCCAAACAATTCTGG
>OIXG01002783.1_pt1 | contig 12511 bp, 14 predicted proteins | sample 1587731 | NCBI WGS metagenome assembly OIXG01 (sample SAMEA3888908, study PRJEB22519) | human gut metagenome | biome: human gut; feature: human-associated habitat; material: faeces | place: Denmark | collected 2010
CTGCTAAAGGCGGAGAGCATTGCGGTTTATAGCGAAGGCAGTCGCGATTTAGCGGATATTTTATGTCATTTCGGTCATTCTACCTAAGTTTTTCCATGTGCTTTCGGCGCATGAACGACTTGTTTTTTTATCGGCTCTACGGTATAATTTTATGTTGTTGTGAACGGCTCTTTGCAGATTGCGGAGGCCTATGTGAAAATATGACATAAGGAGGAACCCTTTATGAAGTTTTCCAGCAAGGTCGAAAAATGCGGCCAGTCCCCAATGCGCAAGTTCCACCCCTACGCGGTGGCGGCCAAGGCGCGCGGCATCAACGTCTATCACCTGAACATCGGCCAGCCTGACGTGCAGACGCCCCCCGCCTTTTTTGAGGCCATCCGCAAGTTTGAGCAGCCGGTGCTCGCCTACGCACCCTCCCCCGGCATCCCCGAGCTGATCGACGCTATCCAGGGCTACTACGATAAGCTCGACATGCACTTCGACACGAGTGAAATTTATATCACCACCGGCGGCAGCGAGGCGCTTGCCATCACCCTCCAGTGCATCCTCGACGACGGCGACGAGATTTTGATCCCCGAGCCGTTCTACCCCAACTACAACACGATGGTGCGCACCTGCGGCGCGTCCATCACCCCCATCCCGACCTGTCCTGAGGAGGGCTATCACTACGCCGAGCGCGCGAAGATCGAGCCGCTCATCAATGAGCACACCCGCGCCATCATGGTCACGAACCCCGGCAATCCCACCGGCGTGGTGCTGACGGACGAGGAGATGAAAATGCTCGTCGACCTCGCCAAAAAGCACGACCTCTTCCTCATCGGCGATGAGGCGTACCGCGAGTTCGTCTACGGCGGCGAGCCGCTCCAGTCCTTCGGCTCCTTTGCTGAGGAGGCTCCCGACAACATCGTCGTCATCGACACCGTTTCCAAGCGCTTTTCCGCCTGCGGCGCGCGCATCGGCTGCCTCATCTCCAAGAATAAAGAGCTGATGGGCCACGCGATGAAATACTGCCAGTCGCGCCTCTCGGTCGCAACGCTCGACCAGGTCGCGTCCGCGCATCTCTACACCGTGGGGCCTGAATACTTCGCCGCCGTGCGCGACGAATATAAAAAGCGCCGCGACACGCTGGTGCGCAAGCTGCGCGAGATCCCCGGCGTCATCTTCGACTGCCCGAAGGGCGCGTTCTACCTGATGGCGGCTCTGCCGGTGGACAATGCCGACACCTTCCAGCGCTGGCTGCTCGAGGAGTTCGACGACAAGGGCGAGACCGTCATGTTCGCGCCCGGTGCGCCGATGTACGCGACGCCCGGCAAGGGCCTCAACGAGGTGCGCATGGCCTATGTGCTCGAGTGCGACAAGATCGAGCGCGCGATGGACATTCTCAAAAAAGCCATCGAGGTGTATAACGCGAAATGATCCGCCATATCGTGATGTGGAAGTTCCGCGAGGGGACGGAAGCGGAGCAGGAGCAGTTTCTTGCCGGTCTGCAAGGGCTTTACGGCGTCATTCCCCAGCTCAAGGGCTGCGAGGTGAAGCGCTGCATCGGGAGCGACAACTACGACGCCGTCCTCGTCTCCGACTTCGCGTCGATGGAGGAATTGCAGATCTATAAGGACGATCCGCGCCACAAGGACGTGAGCGCGCTTTGCAAGTCCATCCGCACCGACCGCGTCGCCGCGGACTACGAATACTGATACGGGAGAGCCGACCGACGGTCGGCTCTCCTGCTTTGCGCGGATATTTTCCGCGCGGCGCTCATAGTCTCTTCCGAGAGGGGGCGAGGGAATGCGGAAATCATGCGGCACGGCGGCGCTGCTGTTTCTCGCGCTGTTCGGCGCGGCGCTGCTGCTCTTCCCCGCCGAGAGCGCGGCGGCGGCGCGCGAGGGCGTGACGCTGTGCCTCACCACGGTGCTGCCCGCGCTTTTTCCCTTCTTCGTGCTCTCGTCGCTGCTGGTGCAAAGCCGCGTACCGCGGCTGCTCTCCCGCGCGCTTGCGGGCTTCATGCACCCGCTCTTCGGCGTGAGCGGCGCGGGGGCGAGCGCGCTCATCTTAGGACTGCTGGGCGGCTACCCGGTCGGTGCGCGGACGGTCGCGGAGCTGTACGCGCGCGGTGAGGTGGAACAAGATGAGGCCGAGCAGCTGCTTGTGTTCTGCAACAATTCCGGCCCCGGTTTTTTCCTCGGCGTATGCGGCGCAGCGGTATTCGATAGCGTGCGCGCGGGGGCATATCTCTACCTCGTTCATGTCTTCTCGGCGCTTGTGACGGGTGTTTTGCTGCGGCGCGAGCTCGGTCTGCCGCGCCGGAAACCGACACAAGGGAGGAGTGCGCCGCTCGACCTTGCCGCGGCGCTCCCCGCGGCGGTGCAGGGCGCGTTTGCGGCGGTGGGGAGCGTGTGCGCCTTTGTGATCTTTTTCATGGTGCTGCTGCGGCTCATGATGCTCATTCCTCTGCTCAGCGCACTGCCGCCGCTGCCGCGCGCGGCGCTCTTCGGCTTCGTCGAGATGACGAATGGCGTCGCCGCTCTGCCCTCCACGCGCGCAGGCTTCGTCCTCTGCGCCGCGATCATGAACTGGGGCGGGCTGAGTGTGCAGGCACAGACGCGCGCCATGCTTGCCGAAGACGGCCTTTCCGCGCGGCGCTGTGCGCTCGGAAAGGCGGTGCAGACGCTCGCGGGGTTCCCGCTCGCGGTTCTCGCGGCGGGGCGGCTTTTCTAAAGAGCCTTGCGCCGCGGCGGAATTAAGGCTATACTGAGGGCGCGGCAAGAGCCGCGCCCTTACTCTGATAAGAAAGGCAGGCAGCGCCATGCCGAATATCCTTCCCATCACCGACTTTGCCGATCCCGCGCTGGATGTCTACGCGCGGCTGACGGAAAATCAGCTCGTGAACCGCGAGGAGCCCTCGCAGGGGCTTTTCATCGCCGAAAGCCCCAAGGTCATCGAGCGCGCGCTCAACGCGGGCTATGCGCCCGTTTCGTTTCTGATGGAGCCGTGCCATGTGGAAACACAGGCGCGGGACATTCTCGCGCGCTGCGGCGAGGTGCCTGTCTACACCGCGCCGCTGGAGGTTTTGAAGCAGCTCACAGGCTTTCCGCTCACGCGCGGGATGCTCTGCGCCATGCGCCGCCGTCCTCTGCCGACGCTCGAAGCGGTCTGCGCGGGCGCAAGGCGCGTCGCCGTGCTGGAGGATGTGATGAACCCCACAAATGTGGGCGCGATCTTCCGCTCCGCGGCGGCGCTCGGCGTCGATGCCGTGCTGCTCACGAGCGCGTGCAGCGACCCGCTCTACCGCCGCGCCATCCGCGTGAGCATGGGCACGGTCTTTCAGGTGCCGTGGACATACCTGCCGGAGATCTGGCCGCAGGCGCTCCGCGCCCTCGGCTTTACCACCGCGGCGATGGCGCTGTGTGAGGATTCCCTGCCCATCTACGATGCGCAGCTCGCGCGGGCGGACAGGCTCGCCGTCGTGCTCGGCACGGAGGGCGACGGCCTCGCGCCCTCGACCATTGCCGCGTGCGACTGCACGGTGCGCATCCCGATGACGCACGGTGTGGACTCGCTGAATGTCGCCGCGGCGAGCGCGGTCGCGTTCTACCAGCTCGCGTTGCTCGCGGGGCTTTCCGGCGCGGGCGAATAGCGCAATAAGGCGGAGCGGGCAGCGACATGGCCGATAAATTTTTTCCGCCGCTTGCAATTTTAGTTAAATCGTGTTAACCTAAAGGCATCTCAAAGAGAAAGGTCGTGCAGAGCAATGGAGATCTTACGCGCGTCGGAGGACTATCTGGAGTCTATGCTGATGATGAAGCTCAAGCACGGATACATCCGCTCCATCGATGTGGCGGAGCATCTGGGCGTCACCAAGCCGAGCGTCACCTACGCCACGCGCCGACTCAAGGAGAGCGGGCACATCACGATGGGCAAGGACGGCCTCATCACCCTCACCGAGCGGGGCATGGCCGTCGCCTCGAAGATGCTCGACCGTCACAAAACGCTCACTGCCTTTCTTGTCGCCCTCGGCGTGGACGCCGCGACCGCAGAGGAGGACGCCTGCAGGATCGAGCACGACATCAGCGAGCAGACCTTTGAGGCCATTTGCAACCACGCGCGCAAAAATATGAAACGGTAAAATAAGTCAAAGGGGAGCCGAAGCGATGCTTCGGCTCCCCTTTTTCGTCTTATACGAGTGTTTTGAGCCACCACGCCAGTGCGAGCTGGACGAGCAGGATGGCGGGCAGGCCGTACTTAAAATACCAATGGCGGGTTTTGTGGCGCCACACGCGCATCCCGAGGACCGCACCCACACTGCCGCCGAGCAGGGCGAGCAGAAAGAGCGTCTTTTCCGGCACGCGGCGCGCGCCCTGCACCTTGCTGCGCGCCTTGTCCCAGCCGTAGACGGCGAAGGCGAGGACATTGACGGCGATCAGGCAGACGATGAGCGGCGCAGGGCTGCCAAGAACGGCGAAGGCCGTCACGCTCGTGCCTTCGGGCAGGAAAAGCTTCCTCACCGCTCGAGCTTCGCCAGCTCCACCGCGGCGGCTGCGCCGAGGCGGGCGTTGTTGAAGACGAGTTGGATGTTGGAATCGAGGCTGTCGCCGCCGGTGAGGTCCTTGATCTTGGCAAGGAGGTAGGGTGTGGTCGCCTTACCGTGGATGCCGTCCTTCTTCGCATCCTCGACAGCCTCGGCGATGGCCTTGTCGATGACCGCCTTATCCATGGAGTATTCCGCGGGGATGGGGTTCGTGACGAGCAGGCCGCCGCGCAGGCCCAGCTCGCGCTTGACATGGAAGGCCTTGGCAAGCTCCGCGGGGCTGTCGAGCTCATAGTCCACGCCGAAGCCGGAGGAGCGGGTGTAGAAGGCGGGCAGCTCGCTCGTGCCGTAGCCGATGACGGTGACGCCGTGGGTCTCGAGGTATTCAAGCGTGAGGCCGAGGTCCAAAATGGACTTCGCGCCCGCGCAGATGACCATGACGGAGGTATTGGCCAGCTCCTCGAGGTCGGCGGAGATGTCGAAGGTCTCCTGCGCGCCGCGGTGTACGCCGCCGATGCCGCCGGTGGCAAAGACGCGGATGCCCGCCATGTCGGCGATCATCATGGTGGTGGTGACGGTGCAGGCGCCGTCGCGCCCCTGCGCGACGAGGATCGGCAGGTCGCGGCGGGACGCCTTGGGGATGCCCGCGCCGGTCTTGCCGAGGTAGTCGATCTCCGCCTCGGAGAGGCCAGCCTTCAGCCGGCCGCCGATGATGGCGATGGTCGCGGGGACCGCGCCCGCCTCGCGGATGATGCGCTCGACCTTGAGCGCAGTTTCCACATTCTGCGGGTAGGGCATACCGTGGGAGATGATGGTGGACTCGAGCGCGACGACGGGCTTGCCCGCGTCGAGCGCGGTCTTCACTTCGGGAGCAATGTCAAGATAACGGTTCATGGTGATGACTCCTTTTTGAAAATTACTGTATTCTTTCGGCCAGAGCCGCAAGGCTCATGGCGGGGTTGATGGTGTCGGCGCTCTCCATGGCGACGGCGGAGGCGGCAAGGCCATAGCGGGCCGCGGTCTCCAAGTCCGCGCCGTCGAGGAACGCGCGGGCGACGGCCGCCATGAAGGCGTCACCGCAGCCGGTGGTGTTCACCATGCGCGCGGGGAGATTGCGGAGATGGAGCGTTCGCTCATGGTCGGCGGCAAGCACACCGTCCGCGCCGAGCGAGAGGAAGACGCGCTGCAAGCCCGTGGCAAGCAGCGTGTCCGCCGCGCGGTGCAGGCTCGCCTCGTCTGTGATCTTCACGCCGGAGAGCAGCTCGGCCTCCATACGGTTCGGCTTGAGGGTGTGGAGATGTCCAAGCACCGATGTGAGCTTGCCCGCCTTCGCCGTTGAAACGGGGTCGGCAAAAATGGGCGCGGTACAGTGCGCGGCGAGGTAGGCGATGCTCTCTGTGCTGAGGTTCGTGTCCAGCACGACGAGCGCGGCGGCGTTGAGCGCCGCGAGCTTCGTTTCAAAAAAGGCGGGTGTCAGGTGCTCGTAGATTTCCATATCGCTCATGGCGAGCGCCATGTCGCCGTTGGCGTCGGCGAGGAAGAGATAGGTCGAGGTCGCGCCGTCGGGAACATACAGGCAGTCGCCGAGGTCGATGCCGAGCGCGGCGCAGGAGTCCTCGACGCGCTTTGCGCCGTCGTCGCCGCCGAGCGCGGTGACGAGCCTGACGCGCGCGCCGAGCAGGGCGAGGTTATGGGCGATGTTGCGCCCCACGCCGCCGAGGCTCGAGCGGATGTGCCCGGGGTTGGAGTCTCCTGCCACGAGCGGGGCGTCGCTGCGCCCGCCGATGTCGATATTCACGCCGCCGACGACGGCGATATAAGGCGAGGTTTTCATAGGCCGCTCTCCCTTGCTGTTTTCTTTTTTGAGCATAGCACAGCGGGGTGTTTTCTTCAACGCCCGTTTCGCACTTTCCCAATGAAGAAAGGTCAAAATACCACCTTTTCTTTGGATTGTCAAGCCTATTTCCCCGCGATTTTGTAAAAATTTTGGGAACAAAATTTTCTTCCCGTCCGTCTAAGGAAACAGAAACCATTCGAGGAGGTACCTTCCATGAAACGAAGCCTTTCCCTTTTACTCGTCCTGTCACTGCTCTGCGCCCTGCTCGCAGGCTGCGCGGGGAAGGTGGCCTGCCCGCCTGCGTCGGACGGCGGCGATCAGGAGCCTTTGCCCAAAACAGAAGGCGCAGTCGCGCGCTGCCGCGTGGTCGCGGTCGGCGAGGACAACACGCTGCTGCTCGCGGATGTGGAGAGTGAGCGGGGCGACATCTACACGCTCGACGCGAGCGGGCTTCCCCTGTACCGCGAGCCGACGGAGCGCGGCGAGCTGCTTGCCGACAGTCAGCTTGCGGTCGGCGCGCTGGTCGAGGTCGCCTTCGGCGGCGATATTCTGGAGAGCTATCCCGCGCGCTTTGCCGAGGTACGGAGCATCACTGTCCTGCCCGACAAATTTGACGACCGCTGCGCGCTCTATCTGCGCGTGCTGGGTGACCTGTGGGGCAAGGACGAGGGGCTGAACGGCGACGTAAAATATATCAGCGTCGATCTTGCCGCCACCTCGCTCACGCCCGCCGAGCGCAGCGCGGTGGCATGGACCTTCGCGCAGTCTCACGGCGCGGAGCCGATGGAGCTGAGCTACGAGCAGCTTTGCGCGGAGGGTTACATCAGCGGTCTCATGGGCGAGAATGCTTTCCCGCAGTGGGAGAAGGGTATCCTCTTCACCATCACCGAGACGGACGAGCTGGTCGCGTTCAGTCTGCCCTGTATGTCGGAGGGCGAGGAGGAGCCGTCGATGTCGCAATTCAATATCAAAAATACCGTCAGCTTCGGCGCAAGCAAATGGCGCACAGCGCTCGGCGCTTACGGTTTTTCAAAGTGCGTCGCCGTGCAGAACAATGACGGCGTGTGGGGCGACTACCACATCAACGGCGGCGAGTGGATCAGTTGAGAGGGTTCCCCGCGCGGGGCTTGATAAACCATGCCAGCAAAAAGGGAGAGAGGGGACGGCGCGGTGCCGTCCCCTCTCTCCCTTTGAGGTATTTCCTGAAAGAGAGACTGTGCTCGTTTTGACCTGCGTTTTGCCCTTTGCCGCAAGGGCCGCGGGCTTATCCGGCGCCCAGCACCAGCCCGACGGAGTCCATGCCGTCCGGCAGGAAGGGGATCCCCGCGCCCGTGCGCGAGCGCTGGAAATAAAGATCCTCGCCGGAGGGGGAAATGAGGATCGGGAAGCTCGCGTCGATCGCGTCACCGCTGTCGGCGGAGAGCTTCAGATACAGGCAGTCGTCCTCCATGCGCCACACGCCTAAGTAGTCCTGCTTGATGTAGCCCGCGGGAGAGTAGTACAGGTCGGCTGTTCCCGCATACTCGGGGCTGGCATCGCCGCCGCGCAGCTCCAGCACCCAGCTGTCGCAGAGCCATGAGGTGTCGGCCAGTCCAAGCTCCGTGGGAGGCCACCACCAATCGTCGCCGGACGGCTCCCAGCCCTCGGGATAGTCAAGGCCGGTGACATAGCCGTAGATCGCAAAGTCATACAGCATCGGCTCCCCGGCCTCATCGGTCGGCAGGAAGAGATTGCCGTAGCCGTCCTCCTGCGGGTACCAGCACAGCACCACGCCGTCGTTGGTCACAAGGTTGACCTCCTTGTCCGGCTCCTCGGGATCGACGAACACCAGCACGGGCTCGGCGTATTCCTCGCGGTAGAGCACTTCGTCCGCCACAGGATGCAAGCCGTTGCCCATCATCTGCCAAGTCACATGGTTTACGGCAAGGCTGGTGTTCTCGTCGCGCGGGACGATGCAGAAGAGCTTGCCGTAGCCCGCGCCGAGGACGCGCTCGGACGGGATCTCCAGCAAAAACGGCAGCTCAGAGGTCAAATCCGCGCAGTTTTCGCGCAGCCAGTCCGTTAGCTCAGTGGGGTCGCCCTTCTCGCGGAGGCCGAGATAGGCCGCCGCGCCGGTGAGCCGACCGTCGTATTCCAAATCGCCGCGTACCCGCACGAGCGATTCCGCTCCGTTCGCGGTTTCCTCGCCGTCCACGGAAGGTTTTCCCGGCTTTTTGGAGTCGGACAGCGGCTTGGCGAGAGTCCCATCGCCGCCGTTCGGCGTTGATCCGCTGCCCTTGCCGCAGCCGGCAAGGCCGAGCAGCAGGATGGGACACAGGATCGCCGCGCAAATGCGGCGCATCAGTATTTGCTTCACAGTAATTCCTCCTCAGAACGATCCGCTGCGGCCGTGGCCGCCGCCCCCGCTGCAGCTCGAGGTGCTTCCTCCGCCGCCGCCGTCGGAGCTGTCGCTCTTGATCTTCGTTCGCGTTTCGGTCGTGTACATAAAGCGGTCGCTGCTTTCCGTCAGCGTCAGCCCCTCGCCGGTGACATATTCATCCGCTGCCGCGCCGCGCCGGACGGTCTTCATGTTCATTTTTAGCACCTTGCAAACACCGCTCGCGATCAGGCAGGAGACGATCACGACGATCGCGATCACCGCCCACGGACTTTCCCGCACGGGCTTGCCCGCCTCGGCAAGGCTCAGATACTCGTCGCAGGCGGTCAGGTACTCGGCAGAACCGATGTACCAATCGCCGTCGCTGAACCGGCCTAAAAAGCGTCCCTCCAGCTGCTCTGCGCCATACTCATTGATGGCGTAGGCGGCATTTTCGCCATAGATGAACATGGCATATTTGCGGTTCTGCATACTCAGCAGGACGATCACGCCGTCGCGCCCATCCCCCATGCCGAGCTGCTTATCGTGGTAGAACCGATAGGTCCCCTCGTAGACATCGCCTCCTTGGCTGTACACCTTATAATCGTCCACGAAGGCAACATAAACGCCGCAGTTGTGGCGCGTGGAGATCTCCTCTGCGCGTGCCTCCAGCTTCGTCCTGCTATCGGATGAGAGGCAGCCGACGAGGTCGAATATGTACCGCATGGACGATGTGTCCGGCTCCGAGTTCTCTGTGATCTCGGTCTGCGAGGGCTCCGGCTCACCCGGCGCGTCCGCGCCGCCGGTGACATCCGACGGGGCGTTTTCGCGGATATAGTTCTCCACACTCTCCGCCATCGCGTCCACCGCCTGCGAGAGCGCCGTGGCGCTTACATTCATGTCCTCGCCGTTCCACGCGCTCTCGACCATATAAGGCTTTACCGCGTTGTATACAGCGTCGGACAGCTCCTGTGCGCTGCCCCGCGCCTCATCGAGGAAGGCATACACGCACCAATCCGTCTCCGAGAGCGTGTAGGTGCCATTCTCCGTGCCGCGCAGCAGCAGCGTCAGCGAGACGCCTTCCTTCCGCTCACCGCAGCCATAACCGGAATTCTCGTAGACGTATGACGCAATGTCCGCGGCGCTCGTGTCGGCATCCACACCCTCGTCGGTGAAGGCATCCACCCGCAGATCGACGCCAAGCTCCTGCGTGAGCCGAGGGAGCGTCTGCTCCGCCGCGTAGCTCAGCTCCACGGAGCCGAGCTGCTCCGTCTCATCGTAGAACACGCCATACTCGATCGCCGCCAGGGCGGGAACGCACAATGCAAGCAAGAGCAGCAGCGAGAGCAGCAAGGCTGTACTTTTTCTCTTCATGTCCGCCCTCCTATCGCAGCAGTGTCATGGCCAAAAACGAGCCGATGGCGGACAGCGGCACGGCAATGGCGAAGAACATCGCCCAATACCGACCCTTATCCACAGGCAGGTCGCCCACGAGCTTTCCGGTCTGTCCGTTCATGGCAAAAAGGAAGTCCTTGCCGCGCCATTTCGTATTGAGCATCCACACGGGCATGAGCGCGTAATGGACCTTGCCGCGCTTGATCGTTGTATTGCTCTCCCGCGCCGAGCAGGTCTCATAACCCGACACAGTTTTTTCCAGCGCGCTTCTCAGCGTACCTGCACAGCGCGAATCGGCGCGCTGGCGGCTGTCCTCCGCCGTCACATCGAACTTGTCGGCAAGGAAGCCCGGCAGATAGGCTGTCGAGAAAGGCTTCAGCTCGCTGTAATCATACGGCTCGATGGAGTCCATGTGCTCATCCGGCATCTTTTCCGATCCGTCCACCGGGATCTTTTCAAAGGCCAGACTTCCGGCGCGGTAGGCGTCGTAGTGATCCGTCTCCGTGATCCGATAGTCGCCGCTTTTGTATGTGCGCGAGCGGGTGGCGTCGAAGTGCGCGTCACCCTCCGCCTCGCCGCTGAACATCCAAAACGGAACATAGACGCCGCTGATCTCCTGCAGATGATTTTCGCTGGAAAAGCTCTTCGGCAGGAAGACCTTACCCTTATAATGCTGCTTGAGCCTTTGGATCGCGTCCTGGCGGCTGAGCTTGAAGGGGATCACGAAGTCCGGCTTCAGCGTGCCCGCAAACTGCCCCGGCACGACCGTGGGGTTGCCGCAGTAGGGGCAGGAGGTCGCGGCGGTGGTCGCGTCACAGATGAGCTGCGCGCCGCAGCTCGGGCAGTTATAGGCCTTCATGCCCTCGCCCTCCGCGCCCCAGTCGGTGCTCAGGTCGGAAGTATCCCAGTCCGCTTCCTCGGCAGCCGTCTTTTCCGCAGCGGCCTTTTCCTCGGCGGACTGCTGCGCTGCCGCAGCCTTGCCCTCCTTCTCTGCGTAGAGCGCCTCGATCTGCGCCACATCGTAGCTCGCGCCGCAGTAGTCGCACTCCAGCTTGCCGGACGCGCCGACAAAGTGCAGCGGGCCGGTACAAGTCGGACATTTGTAGTTGGTCACCTGTGCTGGCATAGCGTGCTTCTCCTCCCTATTCCGCCCCTCGCTTACTGCGGACGGGGCGTGCCGCAGTACTCACAGAATTTTCCTCTGTTCTGTCCGCCGCAGGCGGGGCAGGCCCACGGACCGGCCGCCGCTGCCGCCGGGGCGGGCGCGGGCTCCTCCTGCGCGGTGGGCTGCGCCGCAGCGCCGCCGCGGGCAGTCTCCATCACCTGCTGCAGCGCCGCGCGGATCTCGTCGCCCATTTCGCGGTACTTGCGGTATTCCATGCTGTTCTCCGGGTCGAAGTTGACGGGTGCGACATTCATCGTCTGCCCCATCATCGGGCGGCCCATGGGCTGCGGACGCCCCGCCATGGGCCGCTGCATCTGGCCCGGCGTGGGACGCTGCATCTGGCCCGGCATGGGACGCTGCATCTGGCCCGCCATCGGGCGCTGCCCCATGCCCTGCATCTGCCCCATCATCGGGCGCTGCACGGTGCTTTGCGGCTCAATGTACACAGAGCTGTCGTTGAGGCGGAAGCGCATCTCGTCAAAATAGGGGTGATTGACGGAAATGATGATGTCAAAGTCGTAGGAATACTCATAGCGGGGCGGGACATAGCTGACTTCCTTGCCGTCCGCGTCCTCGCGCATCTGCTCGGTGCGGCTCTCGTCGATGTCCACGCGGCAGCCGGTCAGCGCCGTGTAGTCCAGAATATCAGGGTTGGCGTCCGCCAGGTCGCGGGCGCGGGTAACGGTGAACCAGCGGTGCTCCTCGTCCAGCAGAAGCTTCCAGTCCTCCCCGTAGGAGCGGGTGGTGCGGAACTGGGATGCCCTGCTCCGGTTTTCCTCGCGGTAGGCGAGCTGCCGCTTGATGTCCTCCACCGTGGAGCTGCGGCGGTCGCTGAACCAGGGCGAGAGCTTTTTCGCGCAGTCCTTGCAGAGATTGCCGTCCTCGAGCTTGCGATTGCCGAGCAGGCCGATCTTCTCACCGCAGATGTCGCAGTATTTTTTATCAAACAGTCCCATGCTCTTATTCTCCGTTTTTCTTAATTTTCAGGGAAATCCCTGTCAGTCGGCGTTTTCGCCGTCGTGCTGATACAGGATGCAGTCCGGGTTTTCCATATTGCCGCCGTCCATGATCCGGTCGGTCACAAAGTGCCTATGTAGCCCCGAGAGTATGATGCCGACCGCGATGCCGGCGATAAACAGCCAGATCAATTTTCGCTTCATTCTATCTCAGCCTCCGAAGGGCTTGCCGCAGTTGGAGCAGAATTTGCCGCTGTTCTTCGTGCCGCACTCGCAG
>OIXG01002786.1_pt1 | contig 12500 bp, 14 predicted proteins | sample 1587731 | NCBI WGS metagenome assembly OIXG01 (sample SAMEA3888908, study PRJEB22519) | human gut metagenome | biome: human gut; feature: human-associated habitat; material: faeces | place: Denmark | collected 2010
ATTGCTATTTTGAATCAGAATGTATATCATGTTACTTATCGGTAGATCCGACCCAAAAAAGCGTTATTTCAATATGACAGAATGGAGTATATTATGAATTTTTCACAATTAGGAAAGTTGCAAGAGTTAAAAAAGCATCTTGATCTTTTTCGTTCCAATCATCCTAAGTTTCCTCTTTTCCTTGGGGCTGTAACCCGCGAGGCTCTCGAAGAAGGCACGCTTCTCGAAATGTCCGTCACCACTCCCGAGGGAAAGCATTTTGAGACGAACCTCAAATTAAAACCGGAGGATCTTGAATTTATCCGTGCGATCCAGAGTATGACAAAGCAGTAAATCGCCTGGTTGTCTGTTCTCTGCTATGTGATCTTTTCTCGGTCTTTTCACCTGTTACAGAAAATATTCCGAAAGTTTTTTGACTTCTCAGCAGACACGTTATATAATAGTAAGTGTCGAACGAAAAAAGAAAAGGGGATAAAATCATGAGCAGAAGAACTGATAAAAAGAAATTAAAAAGAATGAATGAATCCGCAGTTTCCCAGGCTTCAGTCACAGTTGCAACTGTTTCCACGGTTAAGGCAGATGACGTAGCTCCTGCTGCAGAGACTACAGCACCGGTTTCCCAGCCGTCTGCAGCATATGATCTTTACATCCAGTATCAGGGAGCTGACTACAATGCTGAAGAGCTTGCCTCACAGATTCTTGAGAAATGCAAGGCAGAAGGCATGGACAGTGCTGATCTTAAGATCTATGTAAAACCTGAGGATAAAAAAGCATATTATGCATGTGCAGGAGGTAACAGCTACATCGAACTGTAATCCATTCTGCAACGTATCAGAGAGGGGCTTTATTCACCGTAATGAATCCCTTCTTTCTTTATCAGCAGAAAATCCGCAGAGCGAACTTTCCAGGTTCGTCCCTGCGGATTTTTTACTGTATATCATTTCAGATATCTTTATCTATGATTCCATTGATTCTATGATACACCGTTCTTTTTACAGATATCAGCCAGGCAGCAACGCTCACAATGTGGCTTTGTTCTCGCTGTGCAGACTTCCCTTCCATGCCACACCAGTCTGTGACAGAAATCACTTCCCTCTTCCGCTGGAATGATCTTCCATAATGCCATCTCCACCTTTTTAGGTTCTTTTATCCCATCTACAAGACCGATCCGGTTCACAAGACGGATACAATGGGTATCTGTTACAATGGCAGGTTTTCCAAACACATCTCCCATGATCAGATTGGCGCTTTTGCGTCCTACCCCGGGCAGAGCCAGAAGCTCGTCGAAGGTGGTCGGCACATTTCCGCCGTATTTTTCCTCCAGCACCTTCATACAGGCGCTGATGTCCCGGGCCTTGCTGTGTCCCAGGCCGCAGGGCTTCACGATGGCCTCGATATCCTCCACCGGAGCCGCCGCAAGAGCCTTCACATCCGGATATTTTTCATAAAGCTTTTCCACTACCACATTGACCCGGGCGTCGGTACACTGGGCCGCCAGGCGCACGCTGACCAGCAGCTTCCAGGCCTGATCGTAATCCAGGGTACAGTCCGCGTCCGGATATTCCTTTTTTAATCTGTCAATTACTTCCAAAGCAAGTTCCTGCTTCGTCATACTTATCTGTCGTCTCCTTTATCACTTGTACCCCGCCGTCCTTTTCGGACTGCAGGGTATTCGCCTTTTTGTTAAATATGGTCTATGATTCTTAATTCTTCCTCTGTAAAATGCGTATTTTCCAGTGCCTTAATATTATCCAGAATCTGCGCCGGTCTGGACGCGCCGATCAACACGCTGGTCACAATACCGTCCTTCAGAACCCATGCCAGTGCCATTTCCGCCAGGGTCTGTCCCCTTTCAGCCGCCAGCCCATTCAGCTTCCGGATCTGTCCCAGCCGCTCCTGTGTCAGCGCATTTTCCTTCAGGAAGCGGCCATCCGTGCGGATTCGGCTGTCCTCGGGAATTCCGTGAAGATATCGATCTGTCAGCATGCCCTGAGCCAGGGGACTGAAGGCTATAATTCCCTTGTGAAGCTTCGCCGCCGTCTCCTTCAGACCGTTCTGCTCGACGGTTCGATCAAAGATGGAATAGCGGTTCTGATTGATGATAAACGGGCAATGCAGTTCCTTTAAAATGGCCTCTGCCTGGGTCAGCTTCTCTCCGTTATAATTGGACAGACCCACATAAAGGGCTTTACCGCTCCGTACAATCTGGGCCAGGGCCTCCATGGTTTCCTCCAACGGCGTCTCCGGATCCATTCGATGATGGTAGAAGATATCCACGTAGTCGAGTCCAAGGCGCTTCAGGCTCTGGTCGAGACTCGCAATCAAATATTTCCGGCTTCCCCAGTTGCCGTAGGGTCCCGGCCACATATCGTAGCCTGCCTTGGTACTGATGATCAGCTCATCCCGATAAGCCGAAAGCTCATCCCGGAGAATCAGCCCCAGATTTTTTTCAGCGCTGCCCGGCTCCGGTCCGTAGTTATTGGCCAGGTCAAAATGGGTAATGCCGTGGTCAAAGGCGGTAAAGCAGAGCTTTTTCATGTTGTCATAGGAAGCGGTGTCACCAAAATTGTGCCAGAAGCCCAAGGACACGGCCGGAAGCAGAAGGCCGCTGTCCCCGCAGCGGTGATAGGGAATCGTTTCATATCGTTTTTCATTTGCCTGATACATAAAAAGCCCTCCTCTTTTACTCTGTAATTCAGTATACTTGATACGCCGGGAAATTTCCAGTCCCAAAGTAAGTAAGAATCCTGCTACGCAGGATTCTCCGCCGCAGTGCGATAATGTTTTTTTATGTAATAGGGGATTCTATCGGAATTTCCTATTACATAAAAATATAACCCGGGGACATTCTCACGCCTCCGGGCTATCCGCTCTTTTTATGCTGCTATTCTTCCGCAGGCGTGTCTTCTCCGGTATCCCCGGAATCACCCGCCACATAGTCAAATAAGATCTTTGCGTCCTTATACCGGCCCGGATCCCCGTCCTGCATCAGTACCGCGATATAAGTCTTACCGCCAATCTCAGCCGCTGCTACCAGGCATTTTACATCATTGAAGCTGCCGGTCTTCATCCCGATAGCTCCCTCGTAATAATACTCGCCGGATGGCTGAATCAGCTCGTTGGTATTCTTATAAGTCAAATCCAGGTTGTCAAACAGGCCTCGGTAGGATTTCGCGCCGCAGAGCTTCTTAATGGTATCATTTTTCAGACATTCCCGCGCGATCCGAACCATATCCCGGGCGCAGCTGTACTGACCGTCCGTCTGGTCACCGTCCGGCGTCAGAAAATTGGAATTCTCCAGATTGAGCTCTGCTCCCAGATCCTTTTCCGCATCCAGAAAGGCCTGCAATGCCTCGTCCACCGACGCGCTGTCATTGCCCAGAATCTTCCGTCCGGTGTAGGTCGCCAGCGCGTAAGCCGCATCATTGCCGGAAGGGATCAGCATAGCACCCAGAAAAGTCTCCACTGTTCCGGTGGTACCCTCTTTCAGGCTCGCGTTGGACGCCTGGCCGCTGATACGGGTAATTTCCTCCCCTGCCGTCAGCTTCTCCGCCGGATCGCAGTAATTCAAGACGGTCAGGGCTGTCATCAGCTTCGTGGTGCTGGCAGGAATCTCCTGATCGGTTCCTGCCTTTTCATATAGAATCAGATCATCGTCCACAGAAAACAGCACAGCTGATCCCGCTTCCAAGGAAAGCTCCGGCATGCTGTCCGCCACCTTGAGCTTTTTCGCCTCTGCCTCGGCCAGACGCTTGGCCTCTGCCTCTTCCGCTGCTTTCTTCGCCTCCGCAACTGCTTTCGCCTGCTGCTCCTCCTGAGCGCGTACCTCCTGCACCCAGGCTATTTCCAGGCGTGTGCCCTGCACCATCACCGGCAGCAGCATCAGAAGAAAGACCAGCTCCAGCTCCAGACGCACCGGAGCCGGTACCTGACGTCCACGGGAACGCTTCACGGTCGCCATCCGTTCTATGCCTGTGATATTCATGCATAAAAGACCGAACAGAAAATAGCCCACAAAGCCTCCAAAGAGCGCCCATAAAATATCATCCAGCCGCACAATCATGGACGGCATGAAAAGCTGAAATACCTCAATAAAAAGCGCCGCGCTTCCGCACAGGGACAACACCTTGCCCGGATTACGGCTTCTGCGGAACAGAAACGGCACCAGGAAACCGATGGGGATATATTTCAAAAAGGCCCCAAACAGGGTTCCTACGCCGCTCTCCCTGACCATCTGTACCGTGCCATAGATGGGAATCAGATTCGTTCCCGGAAATGCAGGCTTCAGAGAAAACCCAAGCGCCGGGCTCACCGACGCGGAAAATAAGGTCAGCAGCCACCAGGCAAGCAGCGCCATGCCCACTTCATGGGCCACCGGCACCCGCATCCGTCCATTCCGGTATAATAGCCGGAGCAGCACCCGGTAAATGATATATACGATAATTCCTATCAGAAAATAGGGTTTGATACTTCCGAAATATCCTGCCAAAAAATCCCCTCCTTTTTCTTTTGTAACCTGAGATAAGTATAACATGTTCTGTCTCAAAAGCGGACTTTTATTTCAGAATAAATTTCTTAATTTTTCTTCGGATCCGCTGCAGCGCGTTATCGATGGACTTCGGGTTCCTCTCCAGGCCTTCCGCGATCTGTACATAGTTCTCTCCGTTCAGATAGCGCTGCAAAATTCCGTACTCCATGGGACTTAAAAGCGCCTCAATCCGATCCTGCAGGCTCTCCGCCGATTCCTGGTCGATGAGCAGCTCCTCCGGGCTTTTTCCCCGGGAACTGTCTGACACATCGTCCAGGCCTTCTGTCAGCTCCACATAGGTATTTAAAGGGCTGTGCTTCTGCCGGGACGCAGCCTGGATGGCAGTATAAAGCTGTCTTGAGATACACAGCTTCGCAAAAGAGCCGAAGGAAGCCTCTTTTTCCGGCCTGTAATCCCGAATGGCCTTAAAAAGTCCCAGCATGCCCTCCTGAATCAAATCGTCGCTGTCACCGCCAATCAGGTACAGGGTACGGGCTTCTTTGCGCACCTGCCCCTTGTAGCGTTCAATCAGTACATCCATGCATTCCTGCTCGCCGCCGCGGATCCCTTCCATCAGTTCTTCGTCTGAACGTTCTTCAAACTTTGTCATGAATTATTTTTTCATCCTCTGCCGTACAATTTCGTAGGCCAGCACGCCTGTCGCCACGGAAGCGTTCAGGGAATCAATATTTCCTTTCATGGGAACGGAAGCGATAAAGTCGCAGGACTCCCGCACCAGGCGGCTGACGCCCTCACCCTCGTTTCCAATGACCAGGCCGATGGGGCCTGTCAGATTCAGGTCGTACATAGTCTCGCCGCCCATATCTGCGCAGACGAACCAAAGCCCCTGCTCCTTCAGTTCCTTAATGGTGTTGGTCAGGTTGGTGACTTTCGCCACAGGTGTGTAATTGATAGCTCCGGCTGAAGCCCGGGCCACCACCGCGGTCAGGCCTGCCGCCCGACGCTTCGGAATGATGACGCCGTGGGCACCTGCCAGGTTTGCCGTACGGATAATGGCTCCCAGATTATGGGGATCCTCAATATCGTCCAGCAGAATCAGGAAGGGATCCTCGCCCTTCTCTCTGGCATTTGCCAGCATCTCCTCGACTGTGCCGTAATCATAGGCCGCCGCCTGGGCAATGACGCCCTGATGATGTCCTGTAGCAGACATCTGATCCAGGCGCTCTTTTGTTACAAAATTGATGATGGTATCGTGCTTTCTCGCTTCTCTCTTAATGGTGTTGATGCTTCCGTCCTGACAGCCGTCCTGAACAAACAGCTTGTCAATGGTCTTACCGGAACGAAAGGCCTCCAGCACCGCGTTTCTTCCCTCTATAGTCAATTCTTCGTAATTCATACGTTCAATCCTCTTCTAATCCCTTTTTTGCCAGCTCCAGAATACGCTCCGTGCGGCCTGTCAGATACAGATAGCCCATCAGCGCCTCAAAGCCTGTAGCCCGTCGGTAATCGGACATGGTGGCATGCTTGGCCATGGTGGCGGAATTGGCATTGCGGCCCCGCTTAAAGACCTGCATTTCCTCTTCCGTCAGTTCCTCCCTGATGCGCTCAAGAGAGGCCGACTGGGCCCCTGCGTTCACCAGGGTGCTGGCCTCCTTATGAAGCCGGTTAGCCTGGGCGTTGCCCCGCCCCACCAGAAGGGAACGAACCACTACCTCATAGACCGCGTCACCAATATAGGCCAGCACCAGCGGAGAATAGGTCCGCACGTCCACATCCGGAAGCTCCCAGGTCTCCTTAATGCCTGCCATCAGATCGATTATGCTCTTTTCCATTTTACGCCCTCGCGGGTATCCTCCAGAACGATACCCTTCTCCAGAAGCTCGGCACGGATTTCGTCTGCCCGCGCGAAGTTCTTTTCTTTTCTTGCCTGCTGACGCTCCGCAATCAGCGTCTCGATATCCGCGTCCAGAAGCTCTTCCTTCTTATCTGCCACCAATCCCAGAATATCGCACAGGGTCTTCAGGCGATCCAGGCATTTCTGCAGATAGGATTTGCTGTTCTCCGCGCTTGTATGGGTGTTCAGATATTTTACCAGTTCAAAAATGGCTGCGATGGCGTCTGCGGTGTTGAAATCATCGTCCATGGCCTCTTCAAACTTCTTCACATACTCTTCTGTCGCGTCATAGTGAGCAGTCTCGCTTTCGGTCATGCTGTCATCCTTAGCGTTGGCAATCAGATGCTTCAGATTGTCAGCCGCCGTCATGATACGCTCCAGGCTGGTCTTGGAGGACTGCATCAGTTCGGCGCTGAAGTTCAACGGGCTTCTGTAGTGTGCGCTCAGCATGAAGAAACGGAGCACCTGCGGGTCATATTTCTCGGTAAACTCTCTTACAGTAAAGAAGTTTCCCAGAGACTTGGACATCTTACGGTTGTCGATGTTCAGGAAAGCGTTGTGCAGCCAGTAGTGGGCGAACTCCTTGCCGTTGCAGGCCTCGCTCTGGGCTATCTCATTTTCATGGTGCGGGAAAATCAGATCTTCGCCGCCTGCATGGATATCAATCTGCTCGCCCAGATACTTTTTGGACATGACGGAGCACTCGATATGCCAGCCCGGACGGCCTTCGCCCCAGGGGGACTCCCAGGCCGGCTCACCCTCTTTCTTCGGCTTCCAGAGCACGAAATCCAGGGGATCCTCCTTTTCATTTTCACCGGACACCAGAAGGGAACGGTTGCCGCTCCGAAGATCGTCCAGGTTCTTGTGGGACAGCTTGCCGTAAGGGCCGAATTTACGGGTACGGAAGTATACGGTTCCGTTTACCTCATAAGCGTATCCCTTGTCGATCAGGGTCTCGATCATCTCGATCATGCCCGGAATCTCCCGGGTCGCCAGCGGATGGGTCGTAGCCGGTTTTACATTCATGTCGGCCATATCCTTCTTACACTCGGCGATGTAACGCTCAGATACCTCGCTTGCGGGCACGCCCTCCTCGATTGATTTCTTAATAATCTTGTCGTCTACGTCCGTAAAGTTGGATACATAATTCACCTCATATCCCTTGTACTCCAGATAGCGGCGCACGGTGTCAAATACAATCATGGGACGGGCGTTACCAATGTGGATGAAATTGTATACGGTGGGACCGCATACGTACATTTTTACCTTGCCCTCCTCCAAGGGGACAAATTCTTCTTTACTTTTTGTCAGCGTATTATACAGCTTCATGTCTTTTCTCCTTTTTCTTTGCTTTATCTTTTTTCTTTTCAGCCTTTCTTGCTGCTTTCTGTCGCTCTTTTTCTTCCAGCACCTCAAGCTGCCGGTTCAGATCGGCGTTTTCCATTCGGAGCGCCAACAGCTCCTCCATAACCGGGTCGGGCAGATTTACCTGATCCATATCGCTTCGCGGTACTTTTACATTATCCTGCTTGACGATGCGTCCCGGTACGCCTACCACGGTACAATTGGGCGGCACCTCTTTCAGGACCACGGAGCCTGCGCCGATCTTGGAATTCTCCCCTATGGTAAAGGAACCCAGAATCTTTGCTCCGGCACTGACCATGACGTTGTCCTCCAGAGTGGGATGACGCTTGCCCTGCTCCTTACCGGTTCCGCCTAAGGTCACGCCCTGGTAGAGGGTCACATTGTCGCCGATGATGGTGGTCTCGCCGATGATAACACCGGAACCATGATCGATAAACAGGCCCTTGCCAATGGTGGCTCCGGGATGAATCTCGATGCCCGTCTTCCTTCTGGATCTCTGGGAAATCCATCTGGCCCAGAAATAATGTCCGCTTTTGTACAGCTTATGCGCCACCCGGTAATTCAGGATGGCCCAGAAGCAGGGATAAAGAAGCACCTCGGCCGAGGTCTTGATAGCCGGATCCCGCTCCCGGATAACCTGAATTTCTTCGTTGATATACTTGATAATTCCCATGCTGCTCCCCTTTTTATGCCTCGGGATAAAAATGGAATAAAAAAGGATCCTTTCTTCTCCATAAGAGACGAAAGAATCCGCGGTTCCACTCTTTTTAAAAGGCACTTTGGCCTTTTCCCTTTTTCCGCGTAACGTGCGGGCTTACGTACCCGGCTGCAGGCTTCTTCTATTTTTCAAAATCCTCTGCCTGTTCACCAGATCAGCTCCCGGATGCACTTCATCCGTCCCTCCCGCGAAAGCTGCTTGCAGCCGATGACAGCTTCTCTCTGACGCTTTGGAAGCGGATTACTTTTCCGTTCTTCGCCTTTTTCTCATTTACTTCCTTTATAGGATATGCAAAAATGCTCCTTTTGTCAAGCCTTTGCGGCTAATTTCAGGAAATATTCCTGTTTTTGTTTGTACACGTGCTTACACCAGCTCATTGATGTAGACGCCGTCCACCACGCGCACCTGCTCCAGCTTCTGAAATGCCGTCTTAGTAATGCCCGGAAGTTCCTCCGCGCCCAGCATGCCGAAGAGAAAGCTGCCCAGATCCGCGATGGAAATGGTGAACTCCGGCTCCGCACCACTTCGGGTAAGCCTGCTGCTATCTTCCGTGAAGCTCCAGCAGAAGACGCCGTCATTTTCCGGCAGAATCAGGTCGGTGATACGGAGCACCAGACTCTGGGGCTCCTCCGCGCCGATGTGCTCCACGAATTTTGCGATGTCCACCAGCCGCAGCATCATAGGCGTACTCTCCCATTCCGGCCAGTCGATATGGCGCTTCTGATATGCTTCATCCTTTTCCACGAACACTTCGTAGTCCTCCGCCAGCTCTTCGCTACCCTGGGCCACCAGGCCCTCCTCGTCATCATTTCCCATGAGACGGAAATCAAAGGGCGTGTAAATGGCCTCGTCCGCCGGCATCAGGAAAGTGAAGGGGCGGCCGTCGGTGTACATGTCCTGCAGGGCCTTTGTGAGCAGTGTCCGCATCAGGCCCTGATGGCGGCAGGTCACTTTGGTAGCCACCGCTACGATATAATCCGCCGGAACGGACGCGCCGCGGAACCGGAAGGTATAGGGATTCCGGTGCAGCATGGAGACGATGGCGCCGTCGTTTTCCGCCACAAGGATCTGATTGTCCCGGGCCTTGATTTTGTAATAGAGCTCTGAAAATCCGTCCGCATCCTCCACAAAGACTTCCTCGTAGAGTTCCCGGGAACGTATCCGCTCCTCATCTTTCAGATATCTCACTTCCAGTTTTTGGGTTTTCAGTTCCTGCTTCTCCATAGCTTACACCTCGTCTGTATATCTGTTTTTCCAATCTGCCATGTCCGCCGCCCAAATCACCGGCATAGGCTGCTCTATTCTGCCTTCTGGCAGCCGCCGCAGCCCGGGCAGCCGTTCGGAAGCTGCATCACATCTTCATAGGCGTAATTCGCCACCGGAATCAGAGCGCAGATGGCCTGAGAAGAAATGCCCTCGCCGGTGCCGGTAAAACCGAGGCCCTCTTCTGTAGTAGCCTTGATGTTAATCTGGCTTTCTTCAATCTGTAAAGCCTTCGCCACATTTGCCCGCATCTGAGGAATATGGGGCGCCATTTTCGGGCGCTGGGCGATGATGGTGGCGTCGATATTGCCCACCACGTAATTCTGCTCCTCCAGAAGCTTTCCCACATGCTCCAGAAGCCTGATACTGGAGATGCCTTTATATGCCGGATCCGTGTCCGGGAAATGCTTTCCGATGTCGCCGAGGGCCGCTGCGCCCAGAAGAGCGTCCATAATCGCGTGAAGCAGCACATCTGCGTCGGAGTGTCCCAGAAGTCCTTTCTCATAGGGAATTTCCACGCCGCCCAGGATCAGCTTTCGGTCCTCCACCAGTCTGTGTACGTCATATCCCATTCCTACCCGCATTCTATACCTCTTTCTCCGGGGAAATCCGCCCGGTTTTCGTTCTTATTTTCTGCCGTTATTATATCTCAAATGTTTGCATAAGTATAGCCAATCTATGACAACTTGATACGATTTTTGCAATAACCGCTTTCCACTGTGCCCGCAGGCTCGCTACTGGTTTAAGCTCTCCCCTATGACCTTCCACTGCCCGATTAGATTGTCCAATGAACACGCCGCGTTGGCCGGACTGGTGGATGGCAGCCGCACCGCCGCCCGTCCCGTCTCCGGGAAAATGTATTTTTTATACAGCTTCTCCGCCGTACCGCCGTTTACATAGATCTGACGGATATCCGCTGTCTCCAATATGGGGCGGATATCATTGGGCACCACGTTCCGGATACTGCTGTCACTGGAGCCCTCGATCTCGCAGCTTGCGATCACATCCCACAGGGCAATGCCGCTCCTAAGCAGGAACTCCTTCTTCTCAAGAATCGTCCCCGGCGTCTCCTGCCCTGTCACGGCCGCCAGAACGCGCCAGAATCGATTCTGTGGATGATTGTAGAAGAAATGCCCTTCCCGCGATTTCACCGACGGAAAGCTGCCCAGAATCAAAATTTTTGAATGTCCGTCGTAGAGCGGCGGTATCTCATGCTGCACCTGTTCCATGTCATCCTCCTGTATACGAGATAAAATACGCTTCGCGAATTTTACTCGTTATCGCGGCATCTACGTTCCACTTCGGTCGGTGCTGAACAAGCGCCACTGGCGCTTAGCACCGTCAAGGTCTCGTGCAAGCACGGACTTTGACTCGTTGTTCACGTAAAAACAGGAGATGCACACTCGCACCTCCTGCTACATATCTCCTATTTTTCTGTCCTTATATTTCCGCAATCTACGCTTCTGGGTTTACGCGTTCTCTGATTTTCCCGCCAGATAATTGATAAACTGCTGGGCCGTTCTGCCGGAGATACCGCCGTGGCTCAGCTCCCACTTGTTGGCCTCGGCGCAAAGCTCTGCGTCGGTCAGGGTAATCTCCGGGTAGCGCTTCGCCAGCTCCGTGACGATCTGGAAATACTCCTTCTGGGTAGGCTTGGAGAAATTGATGGTCACGCCAAAACGGGCCACCAGGGACAGCTTCTCCTGCATGGTGTCGGACCGGTGCATGCCCTCGTCCTGCTCCATGTCGCTGCGGTCGCCCCAGGTCTCCCGGATCAGGTGACGGCGGTTGGAGGTGGCGTAGATCAGCACATTATCCGGCTTGGTTTCCATACCTCCCTCGATGACCGCCTTCAGGAACTTGTACTCGATCTCGAACTCCTCGAAAGAAAGGTCGTCCATGTAAATGATGAAGCGGTAGTTCCGGTTCTTGATCTGGGCAATGACGCTGGACAGATCCTGGAACTGATGCTTGTAAATCTCAATCATACGCAGACCCTGATCGTAATACTCGTTCAGAATGGCCTTGATACTGGTGGATTTGCCGGTACCGGCGTCTCCGAACAGCAGTACATTATTGGCCGGAAGACCTTTTACAAAGGCCTCTGTATTATCAACCAGCTTTTTCTTCTGAATTTCATAGCCTACCAGGTCCTTCAAAAGCACCTGCTCTGTATTGTTGACCGGCAGGAATTCCACGCCGTTCGTCACCGCCTTGATGCGGAAGGCCTTATTCAGACCGAACATACCCACACCGTAAGCTTTGTAAAAATCCGTCACCACGTCAAAAAATTCATCCTCATTCGCTGTTTTCTCCAGCCGTTCACTGAGGACCTGGACCTTCTCACTAACATTCTTATTGTACATCAATTCTTTCTTACCAATAGCCTTGTACTGTGAGAGCCTTGTAAAGCAATCAATGCCCAGACGTTCTTCAATTTCAGAAAAATCAAAGTCAAACAAAGCCTTAAATGCCTTAAAATCCCCTTTGGCAAAGAAGTTGACACTGCCGTCGTTGGCCCCGACTTTCTCACAGGTTAAACTGAAAGGATTCTCATCTGTGATCAACAGATAAGTCAGATAATTGTGCCAGAGATTCTTATCGAAACCATAATCTGTTGCAACTTCTAAAATTCTTTTTACCTGAGTATATATATCTGTAACCAGCTCTTCTTTTGATGATAATTTGTTATCAAAACTTTTGACAATGAGCAAATGTAGTATGGATGATAAGATTCAATTGTGGGCGAAGGCGCTTCCTAATCTGACAGA
>OIXG01002790.1_pt1 | contig 12493 bp, 13 predicted proteins | sample 1587731 | NCBI WGS metagenome assembly OIXG01 (sample SAMEA3888908, study PRJEB22519) | human gut metagenome | biome: human gut; feature: human-associated habitat; material: faeces | place: Denmark | collected 2010
TTAGCCTTGTCAAAGGCGGGAAAGAACACGAAGTGTTCGAAATGCGAATGTGTGGGTGGGGGGTCCTGAATAGTTACAAAAATATTTTGCTCATACCAGCGCACTTGCAACCCATATTCTCAAAACATTCTTTAGAACATAGGATTACATCTTGGTTCTGGGCGGCACCCGCTCCTACCGGTTCTCGACATCAAAGGTAATATCCAAAAAGTACTGGTCCTCGCTGCCCTCGTTCAGCTCCGTTTCGATCTGCTCCTGAATCTGTTTTTTCTTTCGTTCCAGGGGTTCGGGGAGGACAAGGTCGAAGGTAAGGCGAATCTCTGACTCACATTTGCTCACGCGAAAATCGTGCAGCGTGATCTGCGGATCTATTTTTTCGATACAGGCAAGAACTTTTTGCTTCCGTGCATCTGCTTCCTTGTCGTCGGTGATAACCGGGTCATAATGGATCACGAGATGCGTATCAAATTTTTTCAGGCATTCCCGCTCCATGCGGTCGATTACCTCGTGGCTTACGAGTGCATCGACATTTTTGTCAATCTCAACGTGAATGCTTGCAAAGCACTGCCCCGGTCCGTAGTCATGCACCATGAGGTCATGACAGCCGATAACCATTTCGCAGGACTGAATGTATTTTGTAAGTTTGTCATGCAGTTCCGTATCTGCGCCTTCGCCAAGAAGCGGTGAAATAGTTTCTCTGGCAAGCGAAATTCCACTGTAGAGAACAAATAGCGAAACGACAAGTCCCATAAATCCGTCAATCTGATACCCCATGCCATGTTCAGCCAGTGTAGCGACCAAAACCGCACTCGTCGCGATCACGTCATTGCGGCTGTCGTCCGCAATTGCTTTTAATGTCATTGAGTTTATTTTTCTTCCCATCTTATAGTTGTAGACCGCCATTCCCATCTTAATCACGATGGAAAAAAGGAGAACACAAAGGACAGCCCCGGAAAATTCGACCGGGGAAGGGTGAAGAATCTTTTCCACCGAACTTTTGGCAAGCTCAAAGCCGATAAATAAGATCATCACAGCAACGGTCAGGCTCGCCAGATATTCGGAACGGGCATGCCCGTAAGGGTGTACTTTGTCTGCCGGTTTTTCCGCAATTTTAAATCCGATCAGCGTAACGATCGAACTTGCCGCATCCGATAAATTGTTCAGTCCGTCTGCCGCGATCGACATAGAACCGGCAAGATTTCCGATAATAATTTTGCTTCCCGCCAAAATAAAATTGCAGAAAATTCCCACAATTCCCGATATTTTTCCTATTGATGTACGTTTTTTCGACTTTTCTTCCTGCTGCATCTCATTTCCTCCAATCCTTATTTTCTCCTGCAAATTCCATATTTTTCCTGCATTCGTACCAATTTTTTCCGCATCGGCTTCCAGGCAAAATAGACAAAAACAATCGTACTGACGCCATGTACGACATCAAACAAAAATCCACTCGCTTCCATCATCCAAAATCCACTCCACGTCGGCGTATTCGTCACCAGTAACAGCGACGCAAAATTGAGGATTGGGCCATACACAAATACCGTCGCCAAAAATCCGATGATCATTGGCAGAATTTTCCCCTGCATCGAGCGGCAGAAGCCCCCAATGACGCCGATAAGTCCCCAGCTAAGCATCTGAAACGGAGTCCATGGTCCCTGTGAAAACATAAAATTTGACAAAAAACCGGAAAGCATGCCGACGAGCATTCCCGGCACACTGCCAAAACAGCTTCCGGTAATGAGAACCAAAGCCGAAACCGGCTTAAACTGGGGAATCCAGAAAAACACACCGCGCGAGATGGCGATAATCGCCGAAAGCACTGTGATCATGATCATGTCTTTCATACGCACCCGTCGCGCAAGATATAATAAAAAGCCGGCAAATCCCAGTAAGATCAACACCGCGCAAGGCACATAATAATGGCTACATAACCAGTCCCGCATCTTCCATCTCCTTTGTATTAATGCAATCAAACAACATACTGACCTGCGGTTTATACACCAAATTCTGCATCAGAACCTCGTGCGGCTCGCCTTCACTTGCCACATCGCCCTCAAACAAAAAGACAACATAATCCGCGATCTCGCCCACCAGATCAATATCATGTGTGATAATGATAATCTGCTTTTTCTCTCGGAACATATTTACCACTTTTTGGAAATTTTCTTTCATCCGTGGATCCATTCCTTTCGTCGGTTCATCCAATATGACGACATCAGCGTGTTTCATAAGAAATTTCAGCGATGCCGTAAGATGCTGTTCACCCCCGGAGCAGTCCAGCGGATTTCTGTCCGCGATCGACGCGATCATTTCCTGCAGTTCTTCCGGAATATCATCTTCCACATCGAGTTCATCCCTTACTGTGTCTTTGGTAAAAATAGTAAGTACATCCTGTGGCATCATCACACAGCGCTTTATCATTTTTTTACCAAAATATCCGCTGAACATTTTCCCAAGCGTCGTTTTTCCTGCGCCATTGGGACCGATCCAGCAATTCACTCCGGCTGCGATCGTTATCTGCGGAATATTGAGAACATTTTCGTTACCATATGCTTTCCGGATATTTCGCACCTTCTGCCACACCCTTACTTCTCCGGGCTCCGTGTGAATCTCCGTTTTTTCTGCCAGTTTTCTAATCTTCTGCCGCACTTCCGTCAATGGCATCTGCGGAGCATCCAAAATCCGGCGCTGCCACGGCAGAAACCGTCTCTGATAACTGCCTGTCATCCCTTCGGAAAGCCAGAGCACTTTGTCCGCCTTTTCATATATATATTCACTATCGTGCTCGACAATGACAAAGGAAATTCCCATTTCCTCATGCACGCGCACAACCATTTCCCAAAACATCCGCGCTGAGATCGGATCCAGCTGCGACGTCGGCTCATCGAGCACAACCATCTCCGGATCCATACAGATCACCGACGCCAGCGCCAGTTTCTGCTTCTGTCCGCCGGAAAGTTCCGCCACGCCTTTATGAAACCAACTTTCAATACCAAAATACGTCGCGATTTCCGCTACCCGGTTACGGATCGTCTTTGCTGGCATGGCAATATTTTCCAACCCAAATGCTAATTCATGCCAAACTTTATCACATACGAGCTGGTTATCCGGATTCTGTCCGACGTAACCGATCGTCCCCGCCGGCACCTCGTCAATCGGCATTCCGCGGTAACATACAGTTCCCTCCAATGTTCCTACACGATTGATCCGCGGAATCATTTCCCGAAGCAATGTCGTTTTTCCTGAACCGGAAGGCCCCATAATAAGAGTGATCCCCTCTTCAATTTTCCATTTTATATCAGAGAGAATAGGAGTTCCCCCGATCTCTTTTTTTTCAATCGCAATCTCTATCATAGTTCCTCTCTTTCGGTCTGCCACCAGATCAACGCGCACAATGCTAACGTAATGAAAATATTTGCCACTCCAAAATGGATCTCGATCCGCGGAATCAGCAGGCAGAATGGTTCGCTTACCCTTTGCAGCACGACAATTCCCACAAATGCTGCCATAATCAGGATATCCGCCGGCAAAAGCCGGAATGGAGTATAACTTGTCCGCAATTTGCTTCCATACGCCCGGCATTCCATCGCATCCGCGATCTCCAGTCCGTTTTCCAATGCCCAGTTGATCAAGATGGAAATCGAACGGATTGCTGAAATCATGCGGTTCCACAGTCCTCTTGCCGGCTCCATGGACATTTGAAAATGATAGATCTCGACCAATTTATCCGTGTAACGATTCACGGAACGAATCGCCATGGATAGCACGATTGCCGCGGGCGGAAACAAGTATTTGAACACGATTACCATTTTCTCTGATGTCATTGCGCGCCCCATGCGGTAAGTCCAGCGGCACAAGAGCCAGAGCTGGACACCGGCAAAGACGCCATACGCCAGCGACTCCATTGTCACAATATTATCATTCAGATAAAATAGGTAGGTCTCCCCTTGGTGGTTGACGAGTACATTTACAATAACTGACAATGCGGTCATCCCCAAAAGTGCCAGCACACTTTTTACAGATGGTGCAATGACAAATTCAAGTATCAGAAAAAGAACTGACACAGAGGGATTTCGCGTCAAACATAAAAGCACGATTGCCGCCAGAAATTTTACAAATTCTACCAAAGGATGTCTCATTTACCTTCTCCGCTCATAAAATCACTTCCAAGGTCTGCGCCCAGTCCATTGCAGGTGTAACGCCATTGAATCGCTTCTCCCGCTTTCAATACATACCGCGAGCATCCGTAATTTGGATACCAGCCGTCAACATTGTACATCCATCCTGACAAATTGCCGCAGTCAAACTCATACAAGTTGCCAATGCCTTCGATGTAATTGGATCCATACAGCGGTGTATAAGAATTTTCCATCTGAATGGAATAGGCCTTGCAGACCTGCTCAAGGATATCGTACACCGTCTGACCTTTTTTGCATTTTACCTTTGTCGTCTTCAAAATCCAGCCGTCGCCGACATATTTTTCTTTTCCCTTTTCAAGATTATCCATATTTTGTAAAACCGTCAGGCAATCAATGGAAATCGTCACATAAAATTCTTCGTCGTTATCGACTTTCTGGTCTTCCTGGTTGACCGGAAGCGGTTTTCCGGATGGCACAGGATCGGTCTGGAACTTATCTTTGTCTGTCGCCGTTCCATCGCTCGTCTTGCGGTCATCGTCTTTTTTTGTCTCATCTTCCTGCCGCAGTTGCTCGTTTTTCGGAACCGTTATAACTACTTTCGGATAATCCGTATTCTGCTTTGCTTCCTGTTCTTTCTTTTTTCCGATTTCTTCCTTTGTCTGTGGCGCTTTTGTCTGTTTTGGCGTCGTTTTGCTTTTCTTTTCTTTTGTCTTTTTTTCTGTCTTTTTCTCTGTCTTTTTCTCTTCCGGCGCTGTTTTCCCCGTTGTCTGCGTCTTCGGTTTCGCTGTCTCTGCCGCCTTTTTTCCTGTTTTTTCTGTTTTCTTCCCTTTTTGTTTTGCCTGTTCTTTTTGTTTTGCCTGTTCTTTTTGTTCTTCCTTCGGCTGTTCCGTCTCCGCTGTCTCTGTCGCAGCCTCTTCCTCCGATAAAATCTGTTCTTCCCCGATCTCCACCGGCTGAAGTGCCTCCATCGCCCGTTTCTGCTCATCCTTCACGGAATGAATCGAAGTGCCGGCAATCGCTGCCGCAATGACAAGAAGAACGATCACAGCAGACAAAATAGTCTTCCAATTCCGCTTAAAAAATCTCATAACATTCTCCTTTTAATACAGCTGCACATTTCACTACAAAATGCGCAGCCGTGGTTGTACTGAATTTACTTCACTGTGATTTTGACCGTCTTTTTGACTGTCTTTTTGCCCTTCTTATATTTTATCACAACTTTATATGTTTTTCCAGCCTTCGCCTTCTTCTTGGCTTTAATTACCAGTTTTCCGTTCTTAACCGTAACTTTCAATGCCTTTTTGTTATACGAAGACACTTTGCATTTGACTTTCTTTCCGTTTACTATTGCTTTGATCGTAATCTTTTTGCCTTTTTCCACTGCTGCCTTTTTCACAATCTTGGAAATAACGGTAGTTTCCGGTGCCTTTGTAATAGCCGGTTTTTTCGCAGTTTCCGGAGTTTTTGTAGGCTCCGGTGCTTTTGTAGCCTCAGGTGTTTTCATAGGCTCCGGTGCTTTTGTAGGCTCCGGTGCTTTCGTAGGCTCCGGTGCTTTTGGTGTCGCGGTTGGTACAATGTCCGGATTTTCCGGCTTTGTTGTAGTTGCCGGTGTCGGAATTACCGGTATCTTGGTAGCTACTGCTGTCGGTGTCGGCATCTTGGTAGCTACTGCTGTCGGTGCCGGTGTCTTGGTAGCTACTGCTGTCGGTGCCGGTGTCACTGGTGTTGCCGGAGCTTTGGTAGGTACCGCAGAAGCCGGTGTTGTAGGTGCCGCGGATGGTGTCATCGTTGGTACAGCTGTCGGTGCCGCCGTTTCACCAGCATCCGGATTTTCGGACTGAACCGGTGTAACCGTTGGAACTGCCGGTTCACTTGGTGCTGTCGTCGGTGTTTCTGTCACTTCCGGTGTCGCTATCGGTGTTACAGTCGGTGTAGTATCCGGGATATCACGGAATCCATTCTGATACAATTTCTGCCCTTTTTTCTGGCACCAAAGTGCAACCATCGCATAACCTGCCTGCTCTGTCGCCATCTGATTATATTTCATTACTCCATTTTGTTCTGCATGTGCGTATCCACGATACTCTGAATACGTAACGTTATCTTTTACACAGTCCGCACTAAAGCTCTTTAATGCATCCACAAGGGTATTTCCATTTTTGATAAAACGCTCGTCTGTCGTCGGATCGATACCAAGCATGGTAAGTCCACAGATCACCTGTGAAATCGACTCTGCATTTACAGAACCCCAGGAAGAATATCCCCCCTGAGCATTCTGTTTACTGCTCATTACGGTAAGTGCACTTTCAACTGCATCGTTTACTTCCGGAAGATAGGTATATTTACTAAGTGCCTGAACCGCCATCATGGTAATATCCGGATCTGCTGACGTGCCGGATAATGCCCAGCCACCGCCTGGAATTTTTTTTGATAATATATAGTTCAGATAATCATCACGAAGTGTGGTCGTATTTTCTTCCATCACATCCGTAACTTTTGTCTCACCTTCTGATTTATATCCGGCATAATCCAATGCGATCAGTGCATAAACCGGTCCATTGATTCCCTGCCAAATTGTATCCTTATAATCTTGTGACTCTTCTGTCTTATCTCCGCCTACATTATCACCGGCAAGCGGTGCACAAAGATTCCATCCATAAAAATCCGTCACATCTGCGCCTGCAGAATACAGTCCGATAATTGCTCTGGAATTTTCTGTCAATTTTCTACTGTGCAGCTTATTCTGTGCTTTCAATGTTTCACTCATACCATCCAGTGATGTTTTCACTGCAGCCAGATATTTTGTTTTCCACTCCTCTGTCATGCGGCCGGCACGTCCCAGTACCAAAGCAGCCCATTCACCGCCTACGGAGCCAAATGCCGGGTCGGATACGACAAATTCCATCGTATCGCAGACTTCATTTACTTCCTGACTGTAGTCTCCTGTTACTTGTGTCACGCTCTCCGCGTCAGCTTTAGGCACATAACCAATTCCGCTCACGACAAGCGCAGCAGCCAATGCAATGGCTACTCGTTTTTTTGCTCCTTTTACTCTCATTGAGTACCTCCTTAATTTTGTCCCAATCGGGGTAACATTGTATCTATGTAACTATTCAGGATCAATGTGTGGAAATCAATGAATCGTTGTGCTTGCACGTAAGAGACTTTGATTTCCATACAGTTAGATCCCAATAGTTACGTATTTATAAACAACTCAGGTCTGACTCTGACAGTGGGGGCAACCGCGATGACTTTCACATACATTCCGAGAAGCTTATATCGATTTTAGGCGCAATCACGCTTTTATACTATAACATTTCACGCAAAAAAAGTAAAGAGCGGATAACTCTTTACTTTTTCTGCACAATGGTCCTGAATAGTTACTTTCAAACTATTTAACTCATAAACATTTGTGCCCAGTAACGCTTCATTCCCGTTGTTGTCTCGACATATCCTATTCCCATATAACGATATTTCGCAGACAAAATATTCGCACGATGTCCCGGAGAATTCATCCAGCCACTTACGACTTGTTCCGGTGTTTTCTGCCCTGCCGCAATATTTTCGCCACAGGCATAATAAGAGGCAATGCCTACTTCTTTAAATACAGTAAAACATCTCTCACCGCTTGGCCGAGTATGGGAAAATGATTCCACAAGCTCATTTGCACGAATTGCGGTAGCCTGACTCAATTTGCTATGCAAATTCAATGCCTGCAAATTTTCCTTTGACCTTTCAACATTGACACGGCGCAATACTTCTTTTTCGTAATTTGCCGCCTGCTCCGTGATCGTTACCTGTGGAGCAAGGGTTGGCTCCGGTGTCGCTGCCGGTGTCGCTGCCGGTGTCGAAGTCGGCGCCGGTGTTTCCTCCGTTTTTTGTAAAGCTTCTTTTATCGTAATCTTATAAACGATTTTTTTCTTCCCTGTTTTTGCCTGCAAGCGAACAGTTCCCTTCTTTTTTGCCAGAATGAAAACCGATTTTTTTTCGCCTTTGTAAAGCCGAATTTTGTTCTTTCCGGAAAGTGTTTTCCAGGCCACTCGCTTCTTCGCATTTTTAATAGTTAAACGTTTAAGCTCTCTGACACGCATTGTAAACCTCTTCTGTACCGTTTTTGCCTCTGCGGGTTCCGGCACAAGAATACTCAGCACCAATGACAGTGTCAATAAGAGCGCTGCTATTTTCTTCATATCTTTTCCTTTCCGCGAACTCAGATTTTTTCAAATACCATCGTCGCCTGAATTCGATCTCCGCCTAAAAATCCTCCGCTCTGCGCCGAAGCCGTCGTAATCGTGTGCAGACGATACCCCTTTGCTGCCTGCTCATTTAACACTTCTTCGAGCGCGGACAGATTTCCGGAACCGGTTCCTAAAAATTTTTCTTTCAATGTTACCTGTAAAACTACGTACTGCAGCCCGTCCTTTCCGGATGCTGTCGAATATGTAGAAGAATCTCCGTAATTTGCCATATGTATTTCCTCCTTTTTCTTATTGGTCTTTTATTACTACACTTTTAAGTATACAGGAAAATGAGTGGAGATGCAAGCGAAAGGGGTTGAGAAATAGAGGGAAAGGGGGATTACTGCCTTAAACACAGTTCTCTTACACTTTCTTCAATAGAAACATACTCATAATTCATAAACTCTTCCCTCTCTGTCGTTCCGGTCAATACCGCCATGAAATCCACGCCCGCGCTCTGGTTTCTCATTTTTCACATCATCGCCACCTATTATCACATCGATAACACTCATGGCATTGTTTTTTTCCACTATCTGCTCAATCCTATAATGATACTTTGTTGTAACAATCCCCAAAAGAATTTTGTTATCTCGAAGTTTTTTCAGCATCGCTAGTACCCCCTCATAAAGCCGGGTATTGTCCACCATGACTTCATCCGCTTTTTCTTTAAAATACTGAGTAAACTTCTGTGCTGTCTCTTCGTCTTGTATCCCCGTCAATTCAAACAATGTATCTTTCAACGAGAGCCCAATTGTCCTTTGAATGGTCTTCGTGTCCTGCGCTCGAAATCCAAGTTTTTCCAACGCATGGTTAATACTTAATACGATTTCATTTGTAGAATCGCCTAATGTATAATCAAAATCAAAAATTACTGCTTTGTACATTTTTTTACCTCGGGTTCTTGATCTGTATCACTATTCCGATTATTCACACGGACGAATAGGAAACTTCCCATACTGATCATTTGCATTCCACTCCGCAATCGAAAGAACTTCTACCTTTTCAATTAGCCTCTTGCCTTTTCCAATATTTTCCTGAAGTGTAAAAGGTAGTTTTCCCTTTAATCGATTCCTTACCATCTTCCTCGAAGATGAATCGCCATACGGATATTCTAAAATGTACACATACTCTTTGGGCTTTTCCTTTCCTAACAACGTAAGATAATGTAAAGAATCATAAAACTTTTTCGCTACTTTATTCAGAACTTTCTCATCCTTTGGTTTAAACGCTTCCGGTTTTTTTGCTCCCTGCACCTTTGCATTCTTATATTCGACAAGAAATAACTTGTCCTTTGTTTCCATAATCCAATCGACATCACTTAGAGAACACTTAGCCGTATGGTATTTTGCATTTATTTCGTCCGTAGCCCACACCGCATTTGACCAATCGATACTGTAATATCCATTTTCCTCCGTAAATATTTTATCCATAGACTATTCCCCCAAATCATAGATTTCATCTAACAACGCATCAAACGATTCAATAATAAGATTATTTTTCAGTTCACCAAACTTTTTTGCTGATGAATACTCAACAATTTCATCCACACGTCTAAAAGAATGAAACATAAGCGAATTATTCTCTTTTCTTCTTGTTTCAAAATACTTTGCAAGCATATAATCATGTGTAGAAATAAAAATCTGAACCCCGCTTTTCTGCAATTCATACAGCAATTCTACTATGACTGACAAATAGGCGGGATTAATATTTGCCTCCGGCTCATCCCAAAAAAGAACTGAACCTTTCTCCAAGGTTCCATTTTTAACAAGTTGCCATAACAACGCCATCTTGCGAACCCCTTCAGCAACCAGGTTAAATTCCTGCTTCGAATTCCCCTTTTTCAAATAGAACTCATCTTTCTTGCTATCATAAAAAACCGTACCATTGATGATCTTTTCGATTGCTTTCAATCTATTATCCCGATCCGCACTATTACGCCCAACGGAAATATCCACCTTAGCTGAATTAATGATATCAATATAGGTATCATCAAAGCGCACGTTATCTTTTTCCACAGCAGCTGTAAGATTATAACCATTTGACAAAATTTCTTTTGCAGGAATAAAAATGCTGCTAATCTCACAAAATGTTTTTTCCCAAGTTTCCTCCCCTTTTACTAGTGCATCCCACTTCTTTGTTTTATTATTAAAATCCACTGTTAAGTTTTTTGTGGAGGTATCTTCATCCATCTTTGCACAGATTTTCACATTTGCGTTGTGATTTCCTCGATTTCTTGTAATAAGTCTGGAAATCTTAAACTCATCCGGTAGCATTGTACGAACAATCTTATTTGAAAATGACACTTTGGGATTTGCTGCCTGACAAGCTGAATACAACACCTTCAAGATATGTGTCTTTCCTGTACCATTTTCACCAATAAATATATTGATTCCTTTATCAAAACTTATCTCTGCATCTTTGAATACAGTGAAATTTTCCAACTTAATCTGTGTAATATTCAATATAAACACCTCCGACTAATCTTATATAGATAATTGTAACATAGTTCACAACATATGCAAAGTAAAAATCCCCCATTTCTGACTCCATTTTCTATACACTATATTTCATAGCCACATCAATCAAACGCAGCCCTGAAACAATATCATCACACGCCTTAATCAACCGCCGCCTGCATATATAAGCCATTACTGTTTGATTTGTATGCTCCTTAAATTTACAGATAAAATGCTCTTCAATAAATTGTAATATACGATCCATAACTATCACCTTCCCTGTTCATGTGGTAGTTATATTATAAAATTTATTTTCAATATATGCTGTTCCTGAATTGCTGAATTTGAACGGAAATTATCTTCGTTGGAGCATTGAAACTTCTTTTCGCGACTTGAAACATACCATTGGCGCCACTAATTTACACTCTAAAAAAACAGAGTCTGTTGCATTTGAACTTTTGAGCAGGCTCATTTTGTATAATTTCTGTTCCATAATTATTTTGCATGTACCAGTAAAAAGTAAGAATCGCAAATAGGAATACCAAGTCAATTTTTCGCTCGCAATGAAAATCTGTTTTGATTTTCTAAGAGGAGTCGCACCACCAAATATAGAAAGCTTGATAAATAAGTATATTCTACCTATCAGGCCTGATAGGAACTATGCCCGCCAGCATAGAGTCCAAAAACCGCTCAGCTTCTCTTACCGTTTTGTATAACCTGGAGTAGCTGCCAAACTTAGTATACACTATTTTAGAGACAGATGGAAGTCTGTCTTAAAGTCATGCCCGATAATTATTTGCTCTGTTTTGAACGAAGTCTGTTTATGTTTTTCTGTTTTATCACATCCTTTTAACGATAGATACACACAAATCCATTAATTTGTGATAAGCTTAACTAAGTGACATTGGGCCTGAATAGTTACTTTTCAACAAAAAACCATATATTTATATCATCATTTTGGGTCCCAGCAGAAATCAATCAATTCAAACCACAATTTGCATCAGCTGTTTTGACCCCGACAATAGTTTTGTGTCTCAAACCACATGAATCCACTTTCTTTTATGGTTTATTTTCGCTTTTTTATACGCAGACCAAAGCAAAGCCAAAAAACTTTTGGTCTATTTCTAAAAATTTTTCATAGAATCAAATCCAACATATCTCCCAGACAATTACAACTCCTCCCTGCACCCTCACAACGCCTTTCCCAGACAATCACAAGCCGGCTACCCACACACCATATTCCACCAGCAATCACAAGCCGCCTCACATCTCATACGCCACAAATGCCACAGCACCACAAATAAGCGTAACCGCTGCAAAAAAGGCCCGAAACGCATGCGTTCCGGGCCTTTGATATCCATATTTTTGCAGATAACTGCTTATCGTTTACTAAACTGAGGAGCTCTACGTGCTTTCTTGAGACCGTATTTCTTACGCTCTTTCATACGTGGGTCACGTGTGAGGTATCCGGCTTTCTTCAATGTAGGTCTGAGATCCAAGTCATATTTGTTCAATGCTCTTGCGATACCATGACGAATGGCACCAGCCTGACCTGTAAATCCGCCACCTTTTACATTTACGATTACGTCAAATTTGTCTGCCATGTTTGTAGCTTCCAAAGGCTGACGTACGATGATTTTCAATGTTTCAAGTCCGAAGT
>OIXG01002798.1_pt1 | contig 12460 bp, 13 predicted proteins | sample 1587731 | NCBI WGS metagenome assembly OIXG01 (sample SAMEA3888908, study PRJEB22519) | human gut metagenome | biome: human gut; feature: human-associated habitat; material: faeces | place: Denmark | collected 2010
ATATCGGGTGCAACGGTTACGGTGGAAACACCTGATATGGAGTCGGTGCTCGGCGCAAGAGTTACAAACAAGGACGGAAGAACGGCGCCCATACAAATAGAGGCACCTAAAAAAACATTAAGCGAAAGCCCGCAAAACAGAGGTTCTAATCCGTTTGCATCGGTAAATATACGTATAAGTCACCCGGGGTATTATACATATTACATACAAGACGCGCAGATTTTTGACGGCGAAACAACAATTCAAAACGCGGAGCTTGTTCCGCTGCCACAAAATTCGGAATATAATATGCGTCTAAACGAGTACTTTGTTACTCCGCAGCCGCTTTAATGGGGGAGGGGTATTATGGCGGTAAGTCCTATTATACCATATGTGCCGCAGTACATAACGGTGCATTTGGGAGCACCGGATGCAAACGCGGCAAATGTAACGGTAACATTTCCCGATTACATAAAAAACGTTGCGTCAAGCGAAGTATATCCAACTTGGAGAGAAGATGCAATTGTAGCAAATATACTTGCACAGATTTCTTTTGCGCTTAACCGTGTGTATACAGAGTTTTATACAAGCAGAGGATATGATTTTAATATAACGTCGTCAACGGCATACGACCAAAAATATATAGACGGAAGAAATATTTTTGAAAATATAGACCGAATTGTGGACCGTATTTTTACATCGTATATACGGCGTATAGGAAATATTGAACCGCTTGCGGCTAAATATTGCAACGGCACAACCGTAACGTGCAGGGGGCTGTCACAGTGGGGCAGTCAGGAGCTTGCGCAAAACGGGTATACGGCGTTTGAAATACTAAAGTATTATTACGGTAATAACATTGAAATTGTAAATAATGCGCCAATTTCGGAAATAAATTCACAGTATCCCGGAACGCCTTTGCGGCTCGGCGACCGCGGAACAAGCGTTGCGGTACTTCAAACTCAATTAAATGATGTAAGTATAAATTATCCGTCAATTCCCACACTTACGGTTGACGGTATTTTTGGCGAGTCAACTGAGAATGCGGTAAAGCAAATGCAATCGATATTTAATCTCGTTCCCGACGGCATTGTAGGCGAGGCAACGTGGAACAGGCTTTTGTATTTGTATGTGGGAATAAACAAACTTGCCGAGCTTGATTCGGAGGGCGATTTACTGCTCGGTACAAGTTTTGAGGCATCAGATTTGTTAAGAATAGGCGATCAAGGCGATAAAGTAAGAATACTTCAATATTTTTTGGGAGTATTAAGCCAATATTACGATACAATACCCTTTGTTGACTATGACGGAATATTCGGGGAAAAAACTCTTAATGCGGTAAATGCTTTTCAGCGTGAGTTTGGACTTCCGCAAACAGGCGTTGTGGGTCCGCAAACGTGGGAGGCTATGTATAATGCCGTTATGGGTATAGAAAACAACGATACCGTAAGACAGTACGATTCGCAAATACGAAATATTATTTTTGGCGACAAGAATTTTAATTCAGTTAATTTAAACTACGGCAGTTCGGATTTTGATGAGAACGGGGGCGGTACAAGTGAAACCTAACAGTAACGATGTTGCAAGCACTCAAACTTTTCTGCGAAACATATCGAGATACTATAAAGATATTTCAAGCGTTATACCCGACGGAATATTTGGGCGCCAAACCGAAAAATCCGTTAAAGAATTTCAACAGTATTTCGGGCTTCCCGTTACGGGTGTTGTAAATTTTGATACTTGGAACAAACTTGTTGAAACGGATAGGTTTGTTACGGAATATTTTGCCGGCGCAAATTGCGTTCTTGTATATCCCGAAACGAACGAGGATATATACCCCGGTCAGCAAAGTGATTTTTTGTTTGTTGTTCAGGCAATGCTATATGCGCTGTCAAAGGTGTTTGCCAATATATTGGCTCCGCAAGTTACCGGTGTTCACGATACATCATCAGTATCGTCGGTTAAATCGGTTCAAAATATATCCGGACTTCCGTCAAGCGGCATAATTAACGTAGATTTTTTTAATGCGTTATCTACATTATACGAAACATATATTAGCCGTGACAGGGTTGAAAACGCAAAGGGGAACGGTAAAAAAAACGGATAATGTAAGGCAAAAGTGAGTTAAACCCACATTGCCTATAAAACGGCAGTGCATTTTTTTGCACTGCCGTTTTATATTATCTGTTATCTATGGGTATATATTTTTTGGTTTTTTTGCATATGCTTTTGTATGCGGGGCGTATTATTCTTCCGCCGGATATTACCTCTTCCATTCTGTGTGCGCACCAGCCAACTGTTCGTGCTATTGCAAACAGCGGTGTAAACATATCCTCTGGTATATTTAACATTCTGTATATAAAGCCCGAATAAAAATCAACATTTGCGCATATAGCTTTAGTATCGCCTTTTACTTCGGCAAAAATTTTGGGGGCAATACGCTCAATAGTATCGTATAGGTTAAACATTTCCTGCATATTGCGTTCTTTACTCAATACCCGTGCCTTTTCTTTTAAAAGTACGGCGCGCGGGTCGGATGTTGTGTATACGGCGTGTCCCATACCGTATATAAGTCCCGAGCGGTCATATGCCTGTTTGTTTAATATTTTTATAAGATAATCGCGAACTTGCTTTTCGTTGGATATATCGTCAACATTTGCGCAAATATCGTCTATCATTCCCGTTACGGCAATATTTGCACCGCCGTGTTTGGGACCTTTGAGCGAACATATGGCACCTCCTATTGCCGAGTATGTGTCGGTGCCTGTAGACGAAAGCACGCGGCAGGTAAAGGTTGAGTTGTTGCCGCCGCCGTGTTCGGCGTGAATCATAAGCGCCAGGTCAAGTATTTCGGCATCGAGAGGCGTAAACTCTTTGCGTGAGCTCAACATTCTCAAAAGATTTTCGGCTGTTGAAAGCTCTGCTTTTGGCTGATGAAGTATAAGCGATTTTTTGTCGAAGTGATGTTTTTTTGCGCTGTATCCGTATACCGCAATCATAGGCATACGCGCAAGCAATATAAGCGATTGGCGCATAATGTTTTCAATATCGGTTGCATCGGGATTTTCGTCGTACGAATATAAGGTTAAAACACTTCTTGCCATTTTGTTCATTATATTGCGGCTGGGTGCTTTAAGTATCATATCTTCAACAAAATATTCGGGCAGGTATCGGTTTTCTGCCAAAAATTCGCAGAAAGTTTCAAGCTGGCCGCGAGTGGGCAGTGCCCCAAACATTAAAAGATATGCTGTTTCTTCAAATCCAAATCTTTTATTTATTCCGGGATTTTTTGCTAAATCGTTTATATAGTAACCGCGGTACGAAAGTTCACCCGGTATGGCGATTTTTTCGTCTTCGCTCATTATATATCCGTGAACTTCGCAAATTCCGGTAAGGCCCGCCAAAACACCCGTACCGTCCTGGTTTCTCAAACCGCGCTTTAAATTAGGCGAACTGTATGTATTGACGGGGATATTATAGTATGAATACGCTTGTTTTGTAAGCTGATTTATTACATTTGCCGTGTCCATAATATTAATCCTCCTTTGTAAAATAATATCAATTATACCACAAAGCTGTGTTTAAATCAAGTTTTTAGCTCAAAAATCAAAAAAACTGTAATTATGTTATAAAAAGGGGATATTTAATATAAATGAAAATGTATATTTATTGTGTTTTGTTTTTAATATTTTCTCTTGTTGCGGTTCCCATACTAACCGTGCACTTTAATATAAAAGATAAAAACACTGATGATAACACGGTTACATTATATGTTAAAGACAGCGGCAAAACAGTAAAAATATATGTTGAAAAATATATAGAGGGTGTGGTTGCCGCCGAAATGCCGGCGGAGTTTAATTTGGAGGCATTAAAGGCACAAGCGGTTGCGGCGCGCACGTATATGTATCAAAAAAAGGACACATCATCACATTTAAACGGCGCGGATGTATGTTCGGACTTTGCACACTGTCAGGCATACAAGCTCGATGAAACGCTTAAAAAGCAATGGGGTGCAAATTATAAAAAATATAAATCAAAAATAAGCGACGCGGTAAACTCCACCAAAGGTTTAATAATGGAGTATAACGGCAAACCTATAAGTGCGGTTTTTCATTCAACAAGCAGCGGTAAAACGCAAAATGCCGAAGATGTATGGGGTAATAAAGTGCCGTATCTTAAAAGCGTGGTAAGCGACGGCGACGATTTAAGCCCAAAATACAAATCAACCGTAGTATTGAGCAAAGACGAAGTAAAACAAAAACTAAATATTACCGACGATGGTTTCAGTATTTCGGATATTGTATATTCCGACGGAGAAAGCGTAAGCGAAATAAAAATATGCGGCAAAAAATTCAGCGGTACGCAAATACGCACGGCGCTTGGGCTTAATTCGGCCTGCTTTGATATTGACGCGGTTGACGGCAATGTAAAATTTACCGTTCGCGGTTACGGACACGGTGTGGGTATGAGCCAATATGGTGCAAATTATATGGCGTCACAGGGGAAAAATTACAAAGAAATTTTAAAAAAGTATTACAGCGGCATAAAAATAAAAAAGCGGTAGGCAAACGAGACTCGAATACGCATTGCCTAGGCAAACGAGACTCGAACACGCATTGCCTAAGGCAATAATATTTAAAACAAAAAATTTTATAAACCTTTTATAAAATTAATATAAGCCGAAAATATACTCCCAACTCTTGACAAACATTAAAAAAAGATATACAATTTTAATAACACAAAACATATATGGGAATAATATATGTTAATTTTATAAGGAGAGATAAAAAGATGAGTGAACAATGTACACACGATTGCTCAAGCTGCGGCGAGGACTGTGCTTCACGCACAAAAGAAAGTCTTATTGAAAAGCCGAACGATTTGAGCAGTATTAATAAAGTTATAGCCGTTGTAAGCGGCAAAGGCGGAGTGGGAAAGTCAACCGTTACATCGGCAATGAGCGTGCTTATGAGCCGAAAGGGATACCGTACGGCAGTTCTTGACGCAGATATTACGGGGCCGTCAATACCAAAAGCATTCGGTATTACCGAAAAAGCGCGCGGTAACGAATACGGTATTTTTCCCGCAATAACCGATACGGGCATACAGGCAATGAGTATTAATTTGCTTCTTGAAAACGATACCGACCCCGTAGTATGGAGAGGTCCCGTTATTTCGGGTACTGTTAAGCAGTTTTGGACGGACGTTATATGGGATAATGTAGACTATATGTTTATAGATATGCCACCCGGAACAGGTGACGTTGCGCTTACCGTATTTCAGTCTGTTCCCGTTGACGGAATTATAATTGTTACAAGTCCGCAGCAGCTTGTTGAAATGATTGTTGAAAAGGCTGTTAAAATGGCGCAAATGATGAATATTCCCATACTTGGAATAGTAGAGAATATGTCGTATTTTGAATGTCCCAACTGCAATAAAAAACACAGTATTTTCGGAGAAAGCCATATAGACGATATTGCAAAAAGACTTAATATTGACACGGTTTCCAAACTTCCCGTAAATGCTGATATTGCAACGCTCTCCGACAGCGGACTTATAGAACACATAACCTGTACCGAACTTGATAATATGGCGGATAAAATTGAAAAATTAAGCAAATAAGGACAGATAAAAATGAAAAACGGAAGTATTTTTGACGGATATTTGATTTGTACAGATATAGATCATACTTTGGTAGATGATTTTGGGAATATAAGCAAAGAAAATGCGCAGGCAATTAAATATTTTCAGCAAAACGGCGGTCTTTTTACCGTATCGACGGGGCGCGTATATACACATTTGGACAACTTTACCGACTCGTTTAAGGTAAATACTTATGTAATACAAATTAACGGGACGTCAATATTTGATACGGTTAATAAAAAGTCGGTTTTTTCGTGCCCTATGGATATTAAAACAATAAATACCGTGAGCTGTGCGCTTTTAAAAAAATTTTCAAACAATTTAATTCTTTCACGCGCATGCACCGAACATAAAATGTTTGGGTATAATGAACGCATAGAAAATTTAAACGAAGATGTTTTTAAAGCGGTATTTGTGTTTGACAACGAAAAAAACTGCCTTAAAGCCGAAAAATATATTGAAGATAATTTTTCGGATATTTGTGCGTTTAACAGAAGCTGGCGCGAGGGGCTTGAGATAATAAACCCCAACAGCGGTAAGGGCGTTTGCGTTAAAAAACTTAAACAGCTTTTGGGTGACAAGGCTCGCTGTGCCGTGTGCGTAGGTGATTTTGAAAACGATATTACAATGCTTAAAGAAGCGGATATCGGGTATGCGGTATCAAATGCTATAGACACGGTTAAAAATGTTGCCGATAAAATTACCGTTTCAAATAATGAAAGTGCAATTGCGGATGTAATACACGATTTAAAAAAAACAATAATCAAGGAATGATACAAATGTCAAAACAAGTTAAAACAAATGCAATGAGAATGCTTGACAAAGCAAAAATTGAATACACACCGATATTCTATACTGTTGACGATAACGATCTTTCTGGGGTGACAATAGCGCATAAAGCGGGTTTGCCGTGCGATATGGTTTTTAAAACATTGGTTGCAAAGGGCGACAAAACGGGCCCCATTGTTATGTGTATACCCGTTGATAAGGAGATTGACCTAAAAAAGGCGGCAAAGGAAACGGGCAATAAAAGTATTGAAATGATACACGTAAAAGACCTTTTATCTCTTACGGGATATATTAGAGGCGGCTGTTCGCCTATAGGTATGAAAAAGAAATTTGCAACCTTTTTTAACGACAGTGTTATGCAGCACGAAAAAATAACAATAAGCGCCGGAATAAAAGGCTGTCAGCTGCTTGTAAACGCAAATGAGCTTACAAAATTTGTTGACGCCAAAATATGCGGTATTATTCAGACGGGAGTGTAATTGTATGACGGGAACGGGAACTGTTGTTGCCGTAAACGGCAAAAATGCGGTTGTGGAGGTTGTGTGCAAATCCGCCTGCGGACATAACTGTACCGAATGCGGTGCGTGCAATGCTCCCGTAATAAATACCGAAGCCGAAAACCCTATAGGCGCACAGGTTGGCGATAAAGTGGAGTTTTGTTCACCCACACCGCAAATTTTGGGCGCGGCTTTTATGCTGTATATTTTTCCTTTAATTGCCGTTATTTCGGTATGTGCGGCAACGGAGTACTTTTTTTCAAATACAGCGGTTAACATTGCCGCTTTTTTTGGTGCGGCTGCATTATGGATTTTTGCGGCAAGATATTTTGGAAAAAACAAAATAAAGAAAAGTGTAATTGTAAAATTATTAAAGGATTGACAAAAATTTATTTATGTATTAAAATATAAGTATAAGAATGTATGGGAGGAAGTTATATGACAAATTTTGCACCGTATGCAGTACTTTGCGCTGCTGTTATTGCTATTATTTATGCAGCCTGTCAGTTTTTTGCCGTTAAAGGTAAGCCCGAGGGCACACCGCAAATGGCGTCGATTGCACAAAAAATAAGAAAAGGCGCTATGGCTTACTTAAAGCGTCAGTACAAAACCGTGGGTGTTTTTTTTGCAGTTATGTTTGTTATTTTAATTATTCTTGCAAGCACGGGATATTTAACCTGGTTTGTTCCGTTTGCCTTTTTAACGGGCGGATTTTTCTCGGGACTTTCGGGTTTTATAGGTATGAAAATTGCAACATATGCTAATACCAGAACTGCCAACGGAGCGCGCGACAGCCTTAACAAAGGACTTAAAATTGCTTTTGCTTCAGGTTCGGTAATGGGTCTTACTGTTGTGGGACTCGGACTTTTGGATATAAGCGTATGGTTTATACTTTTAAAATATGCTTTTAAACTTGAAATAAATGATGTTATGAGTGCAATGCTTACATTTGGTATGGGTGCAAGCTCAATGGCGCTTTTTGCACGTGTAGGCGGCGGTATTTTTACAAAAGCCGCAGATGTCGGAGCCGACCTTGTAGGTAAAGTAGAGGCGGGCATTCCCGAAGATGACCCCAGAAATCCCGCATGTATTGCCGATAATGTTGGTGATAACGTAGGCGACGTTGCCGGAATGGGTGCCGACCTTTATGAAAGTTACGTAGGTTCGGTTATATCAAGCGGTGCGCTTGCAACGGCGGCGGGACTCGGTTTTAACGGAGTAATTATTCCTATGCTTATTGCCGCAATAGGTATATTGGCATCTATTATAGGCACATTTTTTATTAGTACAAAAGAGGGTGCCGACCAAAAAATGCTCCTCGGCTCTTTAAGACGCGGAACATATATAAGTTCAATTATATCGGCTGTTGTGTCGGGAGTGCTTATATACAATATTCTTCCCGATAACAGAGGTGTATTTTGGGCAGTTATATCGGGACTTTTGGCCGGTGTATTAATAGGATTTTTTACGGAGTATTATACATCGGATTCGTATAAACCCACAAAAAAACTTGCAAAGTCATCCGAAACGGGCAGTGCAACAATAATAATTGACGGTATAGCACTTGGTATGCTTTCAACCGCAATGCCCGTTGTTATAATAGGTATATCGGTACTTATAAGTTACTTTGCCGCAGGCGGAAGCGAAAGCTTTGCGCTCGGTCTTTACGGAGTAGGTATTTCGGCTGTAGGTATGCTTTCAACACTCGGAATAACTCTTGCGACCGACGCATACGGTCCTGTTGCCGATAATGCCGGCGGTATAGCCGAAATGAGCGGATTGCCCGAAGTTGTAAGAGAGCGAACCGACTCGCTTGACTCGCTCGGTAATACAACAGCCGCAACGGGTAAAGGTTTTGCAATAGGCTCGGCGGCGCTTACCGCACTTGCACTTATTGTATCGTACACAGATAAAATAAGCGGACTCGGATATTCGCTTGAGCTTAATCTTACAAATCCAACGGTTTTGGTTGGCTTGTTTGTGGGAGCAATGCTTCCGTTCCTTTTCAGTGCATTTACTATGCAGGCTGTAGGGCGTGCAGCTCAAAAAATTGTTGTTGAAGTTCGCAGACAGTTTAAAGAAATTAAAGGCTTAATGGACGGTAAAGCCGAGGCTGACTACGAAACTTGCGTTGATATATGCACGCGTTCGTCACTTAAAGAAATGATACTTCCCGCCGCACTCGGAATTGTAGCGCCAATCATTGTGGGTCTTGTACTTGGACCCAACGGTGTTGTAGGTATGCTCGCAGGCGCTCTTGTTTCGGGATTTGTGCTTGCCGTTATGATGGCAAACTCGGGCGGCAGCTGGGATAATGCCAAAAAATATATTGAGGCGGGTAATTATAACGGAAAAGGTTCCGAAAATCATAAAGCCGCTGTAGTGGGCGATACTGTAGGCGACCCGTTTAAGGATACCGCAGGACCGTCGGTTAATATACTTATTAAACTTTTGAGTATGGTATCTATAGTGTTTGCGGCACTTATAGTTAATTTCCACTTGTTTTAATAAATAATTAAAAATATACAGGGTATTGTTTTTACAATGAGAACAATACCCTGTTTTTAGCTTTTAATAATTTATGCATAAAAGTAAAAAATGTGGTAAAATAAGTACGGGGGACGGTGATCTGTATGTGGATTGCATTTGCTGTACTTTCGGCTTTTTTTGCGGGAATTACGGCTATACTTTCAAAAATAGGTATTAAAAGTATTAATTCCGATTTGGGAACGGCAATACGAACGGTTGTTGTTTTTGCTTTTGCATGGCTTATGGTTTTTGTTGCGGGTGTACAGGGCGAAATAATGACGGTAAAAACAAAAACACTTGTGTTTCTTATAATGTCGGGCTTTGCAACGGGTGCGTCGTGGCTTTGTTATTTTAAGGCGCTTAAATACGGCGACGTAAATAAAGTTGCGCCTATAGATAAATCAAGTACTATTCTTACTATACTGCTTGCATTTGTTTTTTTGCGTGAAAAAATAACTCCGCTTAAAATACTTTGCGTTATACTTATAGCAAGCGGTACATATTTAATGATTGAAAAACGGGATACCGTAACCGACTCTCAAAAAAGGCCGAATTGGTTTATTTTGGCGGTGATGTCGGCAATCTTTGCGGCGCTTGCATCTATATTGGGCAAAATAGGGATATCGGATATTGACTCTACGCTCGGAACGGCAATAAGAACATCTGTTGTATTGGTAATGGCGTGGGTTATTGTTAAAATTAAAGATGGAACGAAAGATACAAAAAACATAAATGCCAAAACATCTTTTTATCTTGTTATTTCGGGAGTCACAACAGGGCTTTCTTGGCTTTGCTATTATAGAGCACTCCGTGACGGTCCGGCAAGCATAGTTGTTCCCATAGATAAGTTAAGTATATTGGTTACAATTGCATTTTCGTATATTGTATTTAAAGAAAAACTTACAAAAAAAGCAACTCTCGGTCTTATATTGCTTGTTGGCGGAACATTGCTGCTGCTTTTGTAAAATAGTTTCCAACCCAAAAGTCTTTTTTGCGTGTAATGTATAGGCAATGCGTGTTCGAGTCTCGTTTGCCTAAAAGATAAAAACAGGGAGGTGCGGTGAATGTTAATGAAAATAAAGTAGTTAAACGTTGCCAAAACGGTGATAAGTCTGCATTTGATGAGCTTATACGTGTTTTTTATCCGTATGTTACAAAGTATCTTTTTAAGCTTACGGGCAATGAAATACTTACCGAAGATTTAACACAGGATGTATTTTTAAAAATAATATGAGACTAACTATTAAAAATCTATAGTTTTTTTTAAGTACAAAGATTTTTTAAAAAAAGTACAAAGAAATTTTTAACGAAAAAATTGCATAGCAAACAGACCTTTTAAAAGTAATGTTTTAAAAAGTCTAAAAAAAATAAAAAGATAAAAAAGTTAAAAAAATTAAAGAAAATTTATACAAACTCTTGACAAGTAAACGATTGTTCACTATAATATATAAGTGAACAGTCGTTTACTGATGTTGGGAGGTTTTTTTATGAACAATACAAAAGAAAAAATTTTAAATACAGCTTTAAGGCTCTTTGCGCAAAACGGCTATGAGGCAGTTTCGGTAAGTAATATTGCAGGTGAACTCGGCATAACCAAGGGAGCGCTTTATAAGCACTATAAAAACAAAAAAGATATTTTTGACAGTATTGTTGAAAGAATGTATAAAACGGACGCTGAAAGATCGCAGAAATATAATGTTCCGCAAGACGATTATAATTCAGATCCCAACGCTTACAAAAGTACATCTTTGGACAGTGTTAAAAATTTTACCTTTGCACAGTTTAAATTTTGGACAGAGGATGAATTTGCGTCGTATTTTCGCAGAATGTGTGTATTGGAGCAATACCGTAATGCGGAAATTGCCGAACTTTATGTTAATTGCATAGGTTTTGGCCCTGTTTATTATTTAAAAGATATTTTTGGAGAAATGATAAAAAAAGGTATATTAAAAAGCGGAAATTCATACAGCCTTGCGGTTGAGTTTTATGCGCCTATGTATTTGTTTATAGATATGTATGACCATTTTCCCGACAAGTATAAATTAACGGAAATGTTAAAAGACCATATAAAAAATTTTTTAAAAAAATATATAGCAGAGGAGAGATTATTATGAAATATATAAAAAGTGAAAAGTATGACACACCAGAACTACAGTCAAAAATAATGGGACCCAATCCCGTTAAATTGGAAGAAGAACTTATGATTAACAATAAAACACCGAGCGGCGCGGTTGTATGCGATTTAAGAAGCGGTCAGGGGCTTACAAGCGTGTTCCTTGCCAAGGAATACGGCTTTACCGTTTACGCGGCCGATCTCTGGAGCGATCCCGAGGAAAACCGGAAGTTTTTCGACTCGCTCGGCGTTGCGCGCGATAAGCTCATCCCCGTCAAGGCCGATGCGCAGGCGCTGCCGTTTGAAAAGGAGTTTTTCGACGCGGTAGTCAGCACCGATTCCTATAACTATTTCGGCCGCGACGAGAGATACCTTGACGATAAGCTGCTTCCGTTTATAAAGCCGGGCGGATATATCTACATTGCGATACCAGGCATGAAAAATGACTGCCACGATGCCCTGCCGAAGGAGCTTCTGTTGTCGTGGACGCCGGAGCAGCTTGACTACATGCATGATGTTGACTACTGGACCGACATGGTCGGCAAATGCAGCGGCGCGGAGGTTGTTTCCGTCAGTGAAATGGAGAGCAACGACGAGGTCTGGGCCGACTGGCTCAAGCAGGATAACGAATACGCCGTAGGCGACAGAAAATCCATGGAAGCCGGCGGCGGAAAATACCTCAACTTCATTGCAATAGTACTGAGGAAAAAATAACCGATACAGCAAACTGCGTGACCAAATGGCCACGCAGTTTTTCTCATTTCACTCTCAATTTTTCCGCAAGCGCTTCGTCGGTCACGGCTAAAATCTCAATACAAAGCAAAGCGGCGTTGACAGCTCCTCCGATAGCGACTGTTGCAACCGGAATGCCGCTCGGCATCTGAACAGTCGAAAGAAGTGCGTCAACACC
>OIXG01002801.1_pt1 | contig 12445 bp, 11 predicted proteins | sample 1587731 | NCBI WGS metagenome assembly OIXG01 (sample SAMEA3888908, study PRJEB22519) | human gut metagenome | biome: human gut; feature: human-associated habitat; material: faeces | place: Denmark | collected 2010
AATCAAGAACGGCAAGTATATCAAGAAGCCCGCCGAAAATGAAAAATGAGCCGCAGATATTATCAGCGACTCTAACTCGAAATAATGGGGTCTATTCCACCTCGCGGGTGCGAATGGGCGCACTGCCCCCTTGTCACGGATCTACCTAAATCGTCGATTCGACAAACGATGACGAGGAATGACAATAAACTGCAAAAAAACATATGATTTGGAGTATTGAAATGGAGATTCTTGTAGATGAAATTTTAAATGACGGGGTTCACAGATGGAGTGGAAGTATCGACGGAAAAGCATGGACTCTATTCTGTGGAAATGCAGCGGCTGCACTGAGCCACATTCCAGATGAAAGTGTTCACTGCATAATTACCTCTCCACCGTACTACAGTCTGCGGGATTATGGTGTGGACGGACAAATTGGACTTGAAGATACTGTAAATGAGTATGTAATGTCCTTATGCGGTGTAATGGATCAATTATATAGAGTTCTTCGTAAAGATGGGTTGCTGTTTTTGAATTTAGGCGATACATATTATTCTGGAAAGGGTGCATCCCATGGAAAAGATTCAAAAAGTCATAAGCGTCGCTTCGGATTGCGTCCGGTTGATAAAAGCGGCGGGCTTGGAGAAAATATTGAAAGGAAATCCATAATCGGTATACCGTGGAGAGTCGCGATCGAAATGACATCAAGGAAGTGGGTACTCAGAGCGCCTATAATATGGCACAGAGATAAGGCACTTCCAGAATCAGTTCGCGATCGCCCGCACAGAAGCTATGAATATATATTTATGTTTGCTAAAGATAGAAAATACTATTTCAATAGGCAGCCCCTTGTAGATAAGCAGATAGATGAAGATGTGTGGACAATTACTCCGCGTCCATCAGGTACAGAAATAGAAACGGCACCATATCCAGACGAATTAGTCTCACGTTGTTTAGATATTGGATGCCCAGATGATGGGATTGTGCTTGATCCATTTGCGGGTAGTGGTACAACAATGAATGTTGCGTTAAAAAGCGGGAGATCCGCAATCGGTGTTGACATCAGCGAAAATTTCTGCCAGTACATTTTGGAACACTTGGAGGGCTAAATATGATATACCTATCTGCTGAGTATATTCTTAGCGCTATTCAGCAATTAGAAGCTGTTCACACTTTTATTGGCATTACATTTTTGACCTGTAAAAAGCATGAGCTTCCGGTTGGCATACCAACTGAATTTTTGATGGACAGTAATACCAAGCATTTTATGACGAGCGTTCATAAAATTTGCCCATCTTCGGATTTTTATTTCCAACCGTATCAAACGATTCGCGGAAAGCAGTGGCTTGCAGCTAAATATCCATCTTCAGGTCTTCAAGCAATTAACACGCAAACATTCAGTTCTGCGTTTATCCATGATAGAAAAAGCAAGTTGTGGGCATGGACAAATGATTATGTCGAGCAGATTAAAAGAGTAGCCATTCCTAAAGAAGAGAAAAAAGCATCGATCTATGCTATGGCAGTCTGGGTATTAAAGGATTATAAATGGAAAGATACCGCTACCTTAGAGGACGTTGTCAGTAGATTTATAACAGACTATCATCTGACGAATGAGGAAATCAACTCGCTGTTTTCTTGTGAACAGGCATTCCCAAATGTGCCCGCTTTTCAAAATGAACCTGTGTCATGGAATCAATTATCCAATAGCCTATCAAGCCCGCCAGATGCAGTTCCTGAACAGGAAGGAACTTTATCGAAGATCGAATTGATAAATGTCGGTCCGTGCGACCACATAGAAATGGCACTTTCGCCTAGATTGAATATTGTCACAGGAGATAATGGCTTAGGGAAAACCTTTCTCATGGATTGCGCTTGGTGGGCACTTACCAACACATGGACGGGCAATGAAGCTCGACCAAAGTATGCAGAAGGCAGTAAAAGAGCATCAATTAGTTTTGCAATCGCAGGAAAATCTAAGCTCTCCAAAGAAAAAAGAGTGTTATATGACAACAAGAATTTAACGTGGAAACGTTCTGCAGATACAGCTACTATTCCAGGTCTTATTATATATGCTTTGGTCGATGGCTCCTATGCTGTGTGGGATCCTTCAAAGAATATTACCCGATTAACCGGGGCAAATGTTTTTACAAGGCAACAAGTATGGAATGGCTATGAAAGTAATATCGAAGGACTGATAAGAGACTGGGTAAAGTGGCAGAATACACCCGAAAAATATCCTTTTGAGATTTTTAAGAAAGTGCTGGCAGAAATGTCACCACCGGATATGGGCGCCCTTATACCCGGGGATACGGTTAGAATTCCTAATGACAGCCGGGAAATTCCAACAATCAAATATCCATATGGCACAGTGCCGGTTACAAATTCATCAGCCGGTGTTGGAAGAATTATTACTCTTGCATATCTCATCGTATGGGCTTGGAACGAACATAAAGAAAACTGCAAACTGCGAGGAATAAAACCAGATTCGCGTATCGTAGTTATGGTTGATGAATTAGAGGCACATTTGCACCCTAAATGGCAACGAACAATTTTACCTGCGTTAATTGAAGTCCAAAAGTATTTAGCAGATGAACTCGAAGTGCAATTTATCATTGCTACTCACTCTCCGCTTATTATGGCTTCATCGGAGTCAGTTTTTGATATTGATACCGATAAACTATTTCAGATCAGGCTTGTGGCGGAAACTTCAGATGCTGTTGTTACAGAAGAGAATTTTATAAAATATGGTCAGGTAAACGCGTGGCTGACATCACCAATTTTTAATTTAAATCAAGCTAGAGCAACAGGGGCAGAACAAGCAATTAATGAAGCAAAAACACTTCAGTTAGAGGATGATCCGTCCGATGTAGAAGTACAAGCGGTGCATCAAAAATTGTTGCAGAGCTTGGCTCAAAATGATCCTTTCTGGCCGCGATGGATTTACTTTGCAGAGCAGCACGGGGTGACGCTATGATTCATGTTGACTTAAAACCGGAGCCAGTTGACTTTGACGTTAGAGTGAGACAACCTGGAAATGCATTTTTGAGTACCACTCCAACACCGAATAGTAAGCAGTGGAGCAAAAACAACTATTGGTCCAGATGTAGTGCGCAGCTTTACCAAGCATACGGCGGTGTGTGCGCGTATAGTGGTGAGTGGTTTTCACGAACAATAGCTTCTGTTTCAGTTGACCATTTTTACCCTAAAAGTTCGCATCAGGAAATGGCTTACGAATGGGATAATTACAGATTGACAACCCAAGTAATGAATGGATATAAAGGCGATAAAATTGTACTCGATCCATTTGAAATCAAAAATGGAGATTTAGTAATAGATTTTCCATCTTGTCTCGTAAAGCCAAGAAAAGATATGACTCCTGCCGAAAAAAGCAAGGCAAAAGCAACAATTCAAATTCTGCATCTTAATGACGAGGATCAGGCTAACCGCAGATGCGAGATTGTTATGGAGTACATATGTGGAAATATTAGTCAAGCTTTTTTGGAATCGAAGTATCCCTTTATTGCTGAGGAATTACAACGTCAAGACTTATATGAAAAGATCAAGGAGATAATCAAGGTTCCTGTTACTACTCCTGCCTGAGTGCAAAAATCTTTGAAATAAGTTCGCGCAAAAGTTTCAAAATCCGGGTTGACATCTGCTCGGATTTTGATTATACTATACTTAACCCGAATTGGAGGTTGAACAGCATGAAACAACTGGGTATGCGCCTTCGCGCATTGCGGGAAGGCATTGGTTTATCCCAATCAAAATTCGCCGATGTGATCGGCTCTACACAGTCCAGCATTAACCGCTATGAGAATGGCCAGGCAACGCCGACTGTCGACCTTCTGCGCAAGTATGCGGACTATTTTGACGTTTCAATGGACTATATTTTTGCCCGCTGCGATGATCCGCACGGCAAGTTGTATGAGGCAAAACCTCCGGTTGACGCGAACAATCCTGAACTGAGGAAGTTTGTTGAGATGTGCTTCGATCCGGAATCACCGATGAACGAAAAACTGAAAGAGGCAATGCTGAAAATGCTTGGGGAGGCGAAGACATGAGCAGTGAATTAACCCATAATCCGGGACAGTTCGATGAAGTCATCCATATCATCGACAACGCCCGCAGCCGCGCCATGAAAGCAGTCAATGCAGAGCTTATTCAGATGTATTGGAGCGTCGGTGCGTATTTGTCAGAGCTTTGTTCTGCATCAAGCTTTGGCGATAAGATCATTGACGAAGTTGCCGCATACATTGCGCAAGAGAACCCCAACATCAAAGGTTTCAATCGTCGCGGTCTCTATCGTATGAAGCAATTCTACGAGACTTACAAGGACGATGAATTTGTGACACCACTGGTGACACAAATCAGCTGGACAAACCATCTGCTTATTATGTCTGGCTCCAAGACGGCAGATGAACGGCATTTTTACATGGCGCTCTGTGCGAAGGAACATTATTCCAAACGCGAGTTGGAGCGTCAGATCGGCACATCGTACTATGAGCGTTCAATGATTTCTGCCAAGAAGCCGATGCCTGAATCCGTTTCGCATGATGTGCGTGAAAGCATCCTCGATACCTATGTGCTTGAGTTTCTGGACTTGCCGGAGCAATTTTCTGAAAAGAATCTCCGTAAAGCAATCATCGAAAATCTGAAGCAGTTTATACTTGAATTTGGCCGGGACTTTACCTTTATCGGTGAGGAGTACCGCGTTCAGGTTGGCAATACAGATTTCTTTATTGACCTGCTGTTTTATAACCGTGCGCTCTCCTGCCTTGTCCCGATCGAACTGAAAATCGGGAAATTCAAGCCAGAACACATCGGGCAGATCAATTTTTATCTCGAAGCGCTTGACCGCGATGTGAAGAAGCCAAACGAAAATCCAAGTGTAGGCGTTATTCTTTGCGCCAGCAAGGATGACGCAGTTGTCGAATATGCTCTAAGCCGCAGTATGTCGCCCACACTCGTTGCAGATTATAGGCTTTGTCTTCCTGACAAGACGCTCCTGCAAAATAAGCTGCGTGAATTGACAGAACTTGCGTTGGAAAGTGGCGAAAGCGATGAGGGTGATGAAGCGTGAATGCTGTTATCTATGCCCGCTATTCCTCAGATAGTCAGCGTGAAGAATCCATTGAAGGTCAGCTCCGCGAGTGCCGGGAATATGCCGAGCGCAATGATATGACCGTCGTTGGAACGTATATCGACCGGGCATTATCTGCAAAAACGGCAGATCGACCGGAGTTCCAGCGCATGATCAAGGACAGCGCAAAAGAGCTGTTTGAGATCGTACTTGTATGGAAACTCGACCGCTTTTCCCGCGACCGTTACGACAGCGCACACTACAAGCACATTCTGAAAAAGAATGGTGTGAAGGTTGTTTCTGCGAAAGAGCATATCTCCGAAGGTCCGGAAGGAATCATCCTGGAAGCAATGCTGGAAGGCTATGCCGAGTTCTATTCTGCCGAGTTATCAGAAAAGATCCATCGTGGACAGAAAGAGAACGCGCTGAAAGGGAAAAACAACGGCGGTGGCGTTCCTCTCGGCTATCTGTTGGACAAGAAAGCGCAGAAGCTTGTGATTGATCCCGTGACCGCACCATTAGTGGTTGAGATATTTGAAAAGTATGCTGACGGCAAAACGGTTCGTTCCATTGTTGAGGATTTCAATGCCCGTGGGCTCAGAACGAAGAAGGGACAACCGTTCAATATCAATAGTTTCAGCGCTCTGCTGAAAAACCGCAAATACATTGGCGAGTATCGTTATCAGGATGTTGTAATTGAGGGCGGTGTTCCCGCCATCATTCCGGAAAACCTCTTCAACCGTGTGCAGGAACGCATGGAGAAGAACCGCCATGCTCCCGCAATGGCAAAAGCAAAAGAGGACTATCTGCTGACAACAAAGCTGTTCTGCGGCAAGTGTGAGCGCATGATGGTTGGTGAAAGCGGCAAGAGCCATACCGGCGCTATGCACTATTATTACAAATGCAGCGGTGCGAAGCGCCTGAAGGATTGCGACAAGAAGGCTGTTCGCAAAGACTGGATTGAACGTGTTGTTGTCCGCCTGACCATGCAGCGCGTCATGGATGAAGAGAAGATTAACAGGCTCATCGATGCAATTCTTGTTATGCAGGAGCAGGAAGACACAACAACCCCTGCGCTTCGCTCACAGCTTGCGGAAACCGAGTCCTTCATTGGAAACATTCTGAAAGCAATCGAGCAGGGCATTTTCACGCCGTCCACTAAACAGCGGCTTGATGAGCTGGAAGCACGGAAGGAAGAAATCCTTGTGAATATCCAGACTGCTGAACTGCAAAAGCCAAAGCTGACCCGCGAACAGATGACGGCATGGTTTGAACAGTTCCGTCATGGGGATCCGGAAAACCGGGATTTTCTTTATTTTCAAGGCTTGCGCGCATTTTCACGCTTGCACAAATTTGTGTATTATGCGCGTTTCTGCGCACTGTGCGTCAGATTTAAAACGCCATTTTACATACAGATTTACAGACGCACGGTGCCATGATGCAATATTCCCCCAAAAGCAATTACTTAATGCAAGCTTTATGGTTTTCGGGGTATGATAGCCGTATCAATGCTTGTCAGCAAAAGAAAGGATGGATCGAAGCCATGAAAATACAGCGGAGGGGCGCGGCACTGATGCTCTGCGCCGCGCTTATCGCTTCCGCGCTCGCGGGCTGCGGCGGGAAGGACGGCCCGGCCGAGCAGCGTCCGGCGGCAGACACGGTCGAATATACGAACCTGAGTGACGACGCATCGCGGCAGCTTTTGGAAAGGCTGCTCTCCGACGCGGGGGTGTCGGAGGAGCGCGCAGAGGGCTTTTTCAGCCGCGTGGACCGCTTCAACGACAGCGTGAGCGCGGAGTGGCTCACGCAGGGCTTTGAAGCAGCGGGGATAACGGAGACAAAGTACGACCCGTATGAGATGCAGGATCTGTGGATGGCGAAGAATGGAGCCTTTCCGGGCTATAACTGCCGCATCACCGCCATGAGCCTGTTCGGGGACTTCCTCTCTTTTGGGGAGGACACCGACCTCGACGCGGGCGAGGATGTGCTGTTCGTGGACGAGGAAACGCTGAAGGCCGATCCGGGGGCGCTGGGCGGGAGCAGTCTGAACGATTTCCGCGCGCTGTATGCCTCCATGAAGGCGGAGGACAGCACGGAGGTCAGGCGCCATGTGCGGACCGTGCAGGCGCAGTGGAGAAAGCGCGGCGTGAGCTTCCGCGACAGCGAGAGGATACGCCTCATCACGGTGTTCTTCCACGATAAGCCGAGCGAGGAGGAGTCCCTGCTCTTTGTCGGGCATGTGGGCGTGCTGCTGTGCGCGGAGGACGGGACGCTCTATTTCATCGAAAAGGTGGCGTTCCAGGAGCCGTACCGACTGCTGCGCTTTACTGACCGGACGGCGCTGAGCGACTACCTCATGGGCAAGTATGACATCTCGTGGGGGCAGGACACCGCCCGGCCCTTTATCATGGAGAACGACGCGCTGATGGAGGGATGGCGTCCGGGCGCGGAGAACAACGGCTCCGCGCCCGGCTGATGAGGGCTTAGCGCGCCTCTGACAGGTATTCCTCTGCGTAGTGGACAGCCACCGCGCCGTCCGATACGGCGGTGACCACCTGCCGCAGCGCCTTGGTGCGCACGTCGCCCACGGCGAACACGCCGGGAAGATTCGTGCGGGTGGATTCGTCCGCGATGATGTAGCCGGATTTGTCCAGCGCCAGCTCATCCCGGAACAGCTCCGTGGCCGGAGCGCGTCCCACGCTGATGAACACGCCGTCGCAGGGGAGCTCCCGCTCCGCGCCGGTTTGGACATCCCGCAGGCGAAGGCCGGTGAGGCGGTCGCCGTGCAGCAGCGCGGAGACTGTGCTGTTCCAGCAGAATTCTACATTGGGCGCTGCCATCAGTGGCGCATGATAGACCTTCGTTGCACGTAGGCTGTCGCGGCGGTGGATGAGATAGACCTTTTTTGCAATACGGGAGAGGGTGAGGGCGTCCGCCGCGGCGGAGTTACCGCCGCCCACCACCGCCACGGTTTTGCCGCGATAGGGCGCGCCGTCGCAAGCGGCGCAATAGTGAACGCCCTTTCCTGTGAGCGCTTCTTCGCCGGGAACGCCCAAGGGACGAGGCGACGCGCCGGTGGCGATAACCACCGTGCGGCTCTGAAAAACGCCCTCGCTGGTCTCCAGCGTCTTGATTCTTTCGGAAAGGCTTGCCTTGTAGACCTCCACCAGCTCCGTCACCGCGCCGAAGCGTTCCGCGCTCTGCTGCATTTTTTCGCCCAGCGTAAAGCCGTCGATGCCGTCCTCAAAGCCGGGGTAGTTGTCGATCTGCTCGGTCAGCGCCATCTGTCCGCCGGCAGAGAGCTTTTCCAGCACCAGCACGGAAAGCCCCGCGCGGGCGGCATAGAGGGCGGCAGTGTATCCGGCGGGGCCGCCGCCGATGACGATCATATCATATATTTGTTCCATAATCGTGTCCTCACTGCGCCAGCGTTTCCCGGATAAATGTCTCAATGGCCGCCTTGGAGGCAGGCGCGACAATGGAGCCGAGCACCTCGCCGTTCTTAAAGAGCATCAGCGTGGGGATGGTGTCGATGCCGAAACTCTCGATGAGCTGCGGCTCCTCGTCGTAGTTGATCTTCCCGGCGACGAGCGTATCGGCATACTGCTCGCCCACCTTGTCAAAGGCAGGGGCGATGCGGCGGCAGTAGGGGCACCACTGCGCCCAGAAGTCCACCAGCACGGGCTTGTCCGCGTGCAGGACGGTGCTTTCAAAGTTATCGGTCGTGATGGTAAGCATAGTCATATCCTCCTATTTGTGTTCAAAAAGTTCTTTCTCAATGTCCACGACGGTGAGGCGCGAGAGATAGGCGGCGCACTGCTCGTTCAGCTGCCGGTAAAGCGCGTCCATCACGCCGGCCATGCCGGAGCAGATGACGCAGTCCCGGTCGATGTCGCCGCTGCGCCATGCGCAATCCACAAAGCGGGCATTCACCGCCTCCGCCACCTGCCGGAGAGTAAGGCTCACGGGGTCGGCGCAGAGGCGGTAGCCGCCGTCCGAGCCCTCGCGGGTCTCCACGAGCCCCGCCTTTTTCAGCCCCGCCAGCACCCGGCGGACGCGGGTGGGGTTGGTGCAGATGTTCTCCGCCAGCGCCTCGCTGCTCAACGAGCGTCCGCTGTGACTCAGGCAGACCAGCGCGTGGACCGCTAAGTTAAAGGAACTGTCCATGTTCATCCCTCCTTTGCGAGCGAGCTTTCCGAGGGCAGGGGCTCGCTTTTGAGAAACTGTGCTTATTATGAATACAGTTTATACTGTGATAATAGCAGATACAGTTTGTGCTGTCAAGTGTTTTTTATGCGCTCACCGTTTTTTTCGCCGCCGCGCGATCTCCCCTTCGGCGATAGAAGAGCCGCGGCCTTCGGCGCAAAAACCGCTCACCCCGCAGCGCGGAGTGAGCGGTTTTTGTGTGCTATTTTTCTGCCGCGGCGCTCAGAACAGGTGGAAGCCCGCGATCACGCCCGAGAACACAATGGAGACCATTGAGAGGAGCTTAATAAGAATATTAATGGAAGGGCCGGCGGTATCCTTGAAGGGGTCGCCCACGGTGTCGCCGACCACGGCAGCCTTGTGCTGCTCGCTGCCCTTGCCGCCGTGATGGCCGGACTCGATATACTTCTTGGCATTGTCCCACGCGCCGCCGGAGTTCGCCATGAAGATGGCGAGGATAAAGCCCGTGACCAGCGCGCAGCAGAGCATACCGACCACGCCGCTGCCGCCGAGCACAAGGCCGACGACGATGGGGGAGATGATGGCCAGCAGTGTCGGCGCGACCATTTCCTTCAGGCTCGCGCGGGAGCAGAGGTCCACGCAGCGGGCATAGTCGGGATCGGCGTGGCCCTCCATGATGCCCGCGATCTCGCGGAACTGGCGGCGCACCTCGACCACGACGCTCTGCGCGGCGCGACCGACGGCGTTCATCGTCATCGCGGAGAACACGAACGGCAGGCAGGCGCCGACGAAGATGCCGACAAGCACGGTCGGCTCCATGAGGGAGAGGCTGTAATCGCCGCCTACGGCGTCGAGCTTTTCAATGAAGTTGGCGATGAAGGCGAGCGCGGTCAGCGCGGCGGAGCCGATGGCAAAGCCCTTGCCGGTCGCGGCGGTGGTGTTGCCGAGGGAGTCGAGCGCGTCGGTGCGCTCGCGCACCTCCTCGGGAAGGCCCGCCATCTGCGCGATGCCGCCCGCGTTATCGGCCACGGGGCCGTAGGCGTCGGTGGAGAGGGTGATGCCGAGGGTGGAGAGCATACCGACCGCGGCGAGGGAGATGCCGTAGAGACCCAGCTCCGTGTTGCCTGCATATCCAAGCGTGGAGCAGAAGTAGGCAACGAGAATGGCGATGCCCACAATGATGATCGGCAGTGCGGTGGAGAGCATTCCAAGCCCCACGCCGCTGATGATGATGGTGGCGGAGCCGGTTTCGCTGCTGGCTGCCAGCGCCTGCGTCGGCTTATAGGTGTCGGAGGTATAATATTCCGTCACGCGTCCGATCAGCACGCCCGCAAGCAGGCCCGCCAAAATGGCGAGCCACAGCCCGTAGAACGCACTGCCCAGCAGCGCGCGCACGACAAAGAAGCTGACGAGCGCCACAGTGACGGCGGAGAAGTTCGTGCCGCGGCCGAGGGCCTTGAGCAGATACTTCTGATCGGCGTCCTCCTTCGTTTTAACGAGGTAGGTGCCGACGATGGAGCACAACACGCCGACGGCGGCGATGATGAGAGGAATGGCGACCGCATACACGCGGTCGATCTGCGGGATCTGGTTAAAGGCCAGCACGCCCAGCGCGCAGGTGGAGGTGACGGAGCCGACATAGCTTTCATAGAGGTCGGCGCCCATGCCTGCAACGTCGCCCACATTGTCGCCCACATTGTCGGCGATGGCGGCGGGGTTGCGCGGATCGTCCTCGGGGATGCCCGCCTCGACCTTGCCGACCAAGTCCGCGCCGACATCGGCAGCCTTGGTGAAGATGCCGCCGCCCACGCGGGCGAAGAGCGCCATCGAGGAGGCGCCCATACCGAAGGTGATCATCGCGGCGGTGATCTCCTCGAGCGAGGAGCGAAAGACGAGCTTCATCACCGCGTACCAGAGGGAAATATCAAGGAGCCCCAGACCGACGACCGTGAAGCCCATGACGCTGCCCGCGGAAAAAGCGATGCGCAATCCGCGGTTGAGCCCCTCCTGCGCGGCGGCGGCCGTGCGGCAGTTGGCGCGCGTGGCGATCGTCATGCCGATGAAACCGGACAGCCCGGAGAAAAATCCGCCGGTCACAAAGGCGAAGGGCACGAACCAGGTGACGAAGCCGCCCGCCGCCATGGCGCAGAGCACGACGAACATACAGGCAAAGAAAATGGCGACCGTGCGGTACTGCCGCTTGAGGAATGCAGACGCACCCGTGCGGATGGCGCGGGATATTTTCTGCATCAGCGGCGTACCCTCGGAAAAGGCGAGGACTTTTTTGCTTTGCAGCCACGCGAAAACCAGCGCGATCACGCTGGCGGCAAGGCTGACTACATACAGATTTTCCATCTTCATTCTCTCTCCTCGGTCAAAAAATTCAGAAAAACCGTCCTTTCAACGGTTGATTTAATTTTGCACGATAGCAAAAGAAAGCGCAATTCGCCGAATAGACAAAATGAATAGATGGATTTAAAATTTTATATATAGATATTTACAATAAACGGAAATAAAAAACATCGGAAGCGCGGAAGAGAAAAGCGTTGGGACGCAGATGCTCCGCGCCCCAACGATACTATTATACGATAAAGCGATAAATCGGTCAAGTGAAAATTCGGGATCGTGCGGAATTTCATTAGCTCAAACAGTTTTTCGCTGCTTTTTTCTGCTGTTTTGCGAATTGCGGTCTCCGCAAAAAGATGCTATCCTTTAAGTACAAAAAGAAAGGGTGAGTCCAATGTACAGTGAGGATACCCCCGAGCCATGGCGGCACGGGGAAGACGGCTGCAAGGGATCTGAGAAAAACACTCCAATGTTCCCCGCATCATGAGAACCGCGCAACGGTGCATTGCATAGCAGAGAGCACCCCAGCACAGGAAAGATCTTGTATGCCGTGACTCCGCAGAAAGAGAGGTAGTCAATGATGTTAGATATTAAGAACCATGGATGACCCTTGGCCGTGAAACGCAGGAGATCGGCCAAGGGTCATCGTTGTTTTTGATAAGCGTTATGTGCAGCGGCTTTCGAGCCGCCGTTTTTTTTACCCTGCGAAAAAAGCTGAACGCGGCGCAGATCCGCGAATTTCTGAAAATCTACGCCCAATAAGCGATAAGCTGGATGCGCTTTGCGTTGTCAATTGGCGCGCCCCTGCTCAGTCATTCCCCTTGCCGGTGGAGCGGAGCATCACATCGTGATAGCCGCCCTCGACGATGC
>OIXG01002802.1_pt1 | contig 12443 bp, 10 predicted proteins | sample 1587731 | NCBI WGS metagenome assembly OIXG01 (sample SAMEA3888908, study PRJEB22519) | human gut metagenome | biome: human gut; feature: human-associated habitat; material: faeces | place: Denmark | collected 2010
CCGCGCTCAGCAGCGGGATCTGGCCGATCTGCTTGAGGTAGTTCTTCACAGGGTCGTCCAGCAGCTCATCCATGGCAGCTTTGAGGTCCGCCGGGTTCTCCTCCGCGCTCTCCTCCTCTTCCTCGCTGATGCTCATGTCATCGCTGTTGTTCTCGGCGTTTTCCACCTCGGCAATGATGCTGTCCACGTCCAGGCTGGTATCCGCCTCGGTCTCGTTGTCCAGGATCTTGATGCCGCGCTCCTCCAGGAGGGTGTAGAGCGTTTCCACGTCCATTCTGCACTGTGCAGCCAAATCTTTGGCCTCCTGTGCCGACAGGGTGCCCTCACCTTTGGTCAACAGTTCCTTTAAAGTCATGCCCATTTCGCTCTCTCCTTTTCGCTTTGGGAAAACCCCGTCCGGGGTGTTGCTCTTAAAATCCGCGGACAAAACTGCATCAGATCACCAGCCCGCCGTTGACACCAAACACTTGTCCGGTGATGTATCCGGCGTCCTCTCCGGCAAGGTAGAGCAGCAGTTTTGCCACTTCGTCCGCGCTGCCCAGGCGGCCCACAGGGGTCTCCTCAGCCAGAGCGGCCTTATCTTCGGCGGTAAATGCCGCCATCATATCGGTGTCGATGACACCCGGGGCCACACAGTTGACGGTGATGCCGCTGGGGCCCTCTTCCTTGGCCAGCGCCTTGGTCAGGCCGATGAGGCCCGCCTTGGCGGCTGAGTAATGTACCTCGCAGCTGCCGCCCGTCTGGCCCCACATGCTGCTCACCGTCAGGATGCGGCCCGCCTTGCGGCGGATCATCCCGGGGAGCACCAGCTGGCACAGGTTGAACGCGCCGGTCAGGTTGACATCCAGCATGTGCTGCCACTCTTCCGGCGTGATGTCGGTAAAAAGCTTCTGCTGGGCAATGCCCGCGTTGCTCACCAGTACATCCACCCGGCCCAGCGCCTGCTCCACCGCATGGAACGCCAGCTCACAGCTGGCCCGGCTGGCCACATCGCACTGAACGATGGTGCAGCCCGGCAGGGCTTTTTCCAGCGCCGCAGCGGCCTCCGCATTTTTGTGGTAGAGCACCGCCACCCGGTAGCCTGCCTCATAAAAGGCTTTGGCGGTGGCCGCACCGATGCCCCGGTCTCCGCCGGAGATCAGCACCGTCCGCCCGTTTGTCCGGATCGCCGGCACAGGTGCTTCCGGGGCCGCCGCGGGCTCCTCCGGCGCTTTCACTTCCGCCGGGGCCAGCTCCGGCACAGGCTCTGCCTGCACAGGTTCCCGCTCCTGTTGGGGCATCTCCCGCGGCTTCCTGGCCGGGATGACGATGGTGGGTTCGTCGTCCGGGAAATCCGGGACTTCCGGCTCTTTCGCCTTTCCAGCCGGTTCCGGGGCCTCAGGGGCTTCCGGGGCAGGCTGCAGAGGCTTGCCGGGCAGTTTCACCGTCTCGGCGTTGTCCTCCGCCATGTCAAATGTCAATTCAAATTCGTCGTCGTACAAGAGTCAAACCCTCCTGTCGCTTGTTTCTCTGTAAGGCATTTTCCAGCCTTGCAGGGGGTGGTGGTCGGCCCTGCGCCCAGCGGAGCTGCACTCTGCTTTCTTCTTCCGGTCATGTCCGGTCCTGCGGTGCGCCCGCTGGCTCCTGCGCGTGGTTTCGACAAGTTACCATTGAATAATATAGCACAAATTGCCGAAAAAAGAAAGTGGGAACCCGTGCTTTTTTCACGCAGTTCCCACTTTTTTCATCATTTGGACTTGTTTTGTCCCTGTACCGGCGGTTTCCACTTCGGCCTTGCAGCCCGCTGCTCCCGCAGGCGGAGGAAAAACGCCTGCAAAAGAGCCTGCGCTTCCTCGGCCCGGAGGCCCCGCTCCACCACCGGGTGGTGGTTGAACGGCAGGGCAAACAGGTCTGTCACCGAGCCGCAGCAGCCCGCCTTGGTGTCGGCCGCGCCGTACACCACCCGTTTGACCCGGCTGTTGAGGATGGCCCCGCTGCACATGGGGCAGGGCTCCAGCGTGACGAACAGCTCACACTGCCACAGCCGCCAGCCGCCCAGCTTTTTGCAGGCCGCGTCAATGGCCAGCAGCTCCGCGTGGTGGAGGGCGTTTTTCTCGGTCTCCCGGGTGTTGTGGGCGGCGGCAATGATCTCGCCGTCCTTTGCGATGACGGCTCCCACCGGCACCTCGCCCAGCGCCGCGGCCTTTTCGGCTTCGGCCAGGGCTGCCCCCATCAGTTCGTAATCGGTCATCCCAGTCCCCTCTCTGCCAGACATCCGGCCAGCACGATGCAGTTGTTGAGGCAGTGGAGCCCCATGCCGGGCCAGAGCCGCCCGGTGTGCTCCACGGCCCAGCCAAACACCAGCCCCATGGCAAAAGCGTAAATTTTCGCCTCCGCGCTGCCATGGGCAGCGGCAAACAGCACCGCCTGCCCCGCCAGCGCCACGCCGGGCCCCAGCGGGCGGAGCAGCCGCTGTACCCCGCCCCGGAAAATCAATTCCTCTCCCAGCGGCAGCACGGCACAGACCCGCAGAACCGTCCAGCCCATCTTCTCCGGCTCCTCCGGCAGAGTCATGCTTCCGCCGGGCAGCAGCAGACTGCCGGCCACGGCCACCGCAGCCCAGAGGGCCGCCGCCTGCCCGAACGCCTTCCAGAACGCCGGGCCTTTTTCGATCTTGTTCATGGCGCTGCCTCCTGTCGGCGGACATTGTACCACACCCGCCCCTTGGGTGCAAGCAGTTTTGCGCCTGCACGAAGAAATCTGCTTCAAAAGATTGACTTTCCGGTTGGTGTTCTGCTATAATTTTACCGACTTTTTACTTATTTCTGTTGTTTTACAACCGTTCCGGGCGGCTTCCGCCCATGGAGGTATTTTATGATCCGCATTCTCACCGATTCCGCATCCGATATCCTGCCCGCAGAGGCCGCGCAGCTGGGCGTGACAGTCATCCCCCTCAACGTCACGCTGGAGGACGGCACCGTCTTCCGGGACGGCCTTGACAAGACCCCCTCTGAATATTATGCACAGCTGGCCGCCTGCAAGAAGCTGCCCACCACCAGCCAGCCCAGCCCGGAGCTGTTTGAGCGCTTCTTCGCCGAGGCAGCGGCCGCAGGCGATGAGGTCATTGGCATCTTTCTTTCCCATGAGCTTTCCGGCACTTGCCAGTGCGCTAAGCTCGCGGCAGACCTGGCCAACGTGGACAACGTGCTGTTTGTGGACAGCACCAATGTCTGCCTGGGCGAGGGCCTGCTGGTGCGGCTGGCCGTCCAGCTGCGGGACGCTGGCAAGACGGCCGTGCAGATCGCAGCCACGCTGGAGCACGCCAAGGAGCATCTGCATCTGGTGGCCGCCATCGACGACCTGAAATATCTGCGCAAGGGCGGGCGTCTGCCCGCCGCTGCTGCCGTAGCAGGCGGGATGCTGGGCATCAAGCCCCTCATCACCATCAAAGAGGGCAAAGTGGCTCTGGCTGGCAAGGCCCGGGGCCTGCCCGGCGCCTACGTTGCCCTCTTCAAAAAGATCGAAGAGATGGGCGGCATCCACCCCACGCTGCCCGCGCTGGCAGGCTACACCGTCGCCCCCCGCGAGGTGGCCCCCATCCAGACCTACCTGCAGGATAATCTGCACCGTCCCGAGGCCCTGACCCGCCAGATCGGCTGCGTTATTGGCACCCACGCCGGCCCCGGCGCGTTCGGCCTGGCGTTCTTTGATGAAGCACTGGTCATCGAATAAAAATAGGATCCATGAAAAAAGCGAGGAGCCTGACTCCTCGCTTTTTTGCGTCTACGCTTCTTGTTTTACAGTACCGCATCCGAAATGAGCTTGCCCAGCAGGAGCACCAGCACCACCAGCATCATGGGGCGGATGAACTTTGCCCCCTTGCGGAGGGCGAAGTGGGAGCCCAGCAGGTTGCCCGCGATGCCGCTGATGGCACAGGGGATGCCGATGGAAAAGACCACCAGCCCGCTCATGAGGTAAGTAAAGAGGCTGGCATAGTTGCTGGCCAGGTTGAGCACCTTGCCGTTGCCGTTGGCGGTGCGCAGATCAAACTTCATCAGGCTGGAAAAGGCGATGATGGCAAAGGTGCCCGTGCCGGGCCCCACCAGACCATCGTACAGGCCGATGCCAAGCCCGATGCCCAGCGCCAGCGCCGCTTTTTTCAGGTTCATGGTACCGTCATCCCGGTTTTCGTCCGGGAGGTTGCGCTGCCACAGGATGATGACCGCCGCAATGGGCAGGATGATGAACATGGTGGTCTTCAACACCTCATCGCTGAGCAGCAGGACAATGTGCGCCCCCAGCGCGCTGCCCGCAAAGCTGCCGATGGCCGCCAGAATGCCCACCTTGACGTTCATGGCACCATTTTTGAAGAAATTGGCCGTGGCAAAGGTGGTGCCGCAGGCAGCACTGAACTTATTGGTGGCATAGGTGTAGTGCGGCGGCAGCCCTGCAAACAGATAGGCCGGCAGGCTGATGAGCCCGCCGCCGCCCGCCGCGGAATCCACAAACCCTGCAAATCCGGTCATAAAGACAAGAAACACCATCATGACCGGGGAAATTGTAATACCCATTGTTATAATTCCTCTTTATTATCCTAAATTTTCCATCAGACTCCCCTGATCGAGGAGCTCCGCGACGTCCCCGCTGTCAGCGGGTTTGGAGCGGTGAGAGGTTTTCTTTTCAATTCCGATACAGCTTGCCCTCACAGGCCAGGATCTGGTCAAAGATCATCCGGGAGACCCTTGCACCATACACCATGGCCGGGTGGCCGTCGTACTCGATGATATCATGGAAGTCTTTGTTCATCAGCACGATGACGTATTCGCCGTAGGGGGTATGGATGATGCCGCCGTCGTTGCGGCAGGCGTTCATGCTGCCGCTCTTGCTGGCCACCCAGATCAGCTCCGGCTCGCCGGTCTCCTCGCAGTCCAGGTAGAACTGGGGGAAATCGTGGGTGAGCATGGTGTTGTAGTGCTGCTGGCGGAAGATGGCCAGCATCTCGGCGCTGGCCTCGGCGCTGACGAGGGTGCCCTTGGCCACCTGCGCAAACAGGGAGGCGTAATCCCGGGGCGTGGTGGTGCCCAGCTTCTCATAGCGGTCAAAGTGGAGGGGGTTGTGGAGCACGGTGTGGGCAAAGCCCAGCTCTTTGATGCAGGCGTTGATGGTGTCCAGCCCCAGATAATCAATGACCATGTTGGTGGCGATGTTATCCGAGCAAATGATCATCATGGTGGCCGTGTCTTTCACCTTGAGCTTTGCTCCCACGCCCAGAGCCCGCAGCATTCCGGAGCCGTCCACAAAGTGCTCCGGTCGATACTCGATCTCCTCGGTCAGGCTGGCCTTGCCCCGGCTGGCCTGTAAATACAGCACCGCCAGGATATAGGCCTTGATGGTGGAGGCCGTTTCAAACTCCTCGTCGGCTCCTATCTCCACGGTGTGGCCCTGCAGGTCGTCCACAAAGACGCTCATTTTGCCCTGATAGGAGTACAGCTCGGCAGCGATTCGCTTTTCCAGCGTCATATTCTGATCCATTTTGGAATATCCTCTCTTATTTTTACAGATTGTCCTCAAAGAAGCGCTGTGCGTTCCGGTAGAAGACGCGCTCCACCTCGTCCTCGGTGAAGCCCTCGCGGCGGAGCGCCTCGGCCAGCAGGGGCAGCTTGGAGCAGTCGTCCATCTCCAGCTCGCCGCCGATGCCGTCAAAATCGCTGCCCAGACCAAGGATCTCAATGCCGCCCACTTTCTTAAAGTGCGCCGCGTGCTTTGCCATCAGGGCCACGGTGCTGCGGCAGAGAGACTCTTCCGGCTGGTTGTCCAGGAAGCCAGAGCAGTAGTTCAGGCCCACCAGGCCGCCCCGCTCTGCCATGGCCCGGATCATCTCATCGGTCAGGTTGCGGCAGTGGGGTGCCAGAGCGCGGCAGTTGGAATGGCTGGCTGCAAAGGGACGGGTGCTGTGCTCGGCGATGTCCCAGAATCCCTTATCCGAGAGGTGGCTTACATCTGCAATGATGTGCAGCCGCTCCATCTCGGCCAGGAACTCGAAGCCCTTTTCTTTCAGGCCAGTCTTCGTATTGGGTTGGCAGGGCCAGACGGTATCCGTGCCGGCTCCCGGCACCACATTGGGGCTGGCCAGCTCGTTTTCGTGGTTCCAGGTCAGGGTCATCATCCGGACGCCCAGCTCATGCATGAGCCGCAGCACGCCCAGGCTGCCCTTGCAGCAGCCGCCCTCTTCAATGGTCAGCATTCCGCTGATCTTGCCCGCCTCCGCATTCTTGCGGAGATCCTCCGGCTGATACACCGGCGCGATAAAATCGCTGTACTTTGCCATGATCCGCTTGAAGATGTCGATCTCCTCCAGCGCCGCCACCAGCGGGTCCTGCCCCGGGCGGGCCAGGTTGACAAAGGCTGCAAAGCACTGCAGCATGTAGTCCCCTTTTTGCAGCTTTTTCAGGTCGATCTGTAAATCGTTTTCCGCAAAGCTCTTGGGCTGGCCTGCCTCCTCGGCATACCGCAGCTCACTGAGCGTGTCGCAATGTAAATCAAAGACTTTCATCATATCCGCCTTCCGTTCTCAAAAGATACTTCCCACCGCATTCAGGCACTGGACCAAATCTTCCCGGTAGAGCGGGTCCGCCGGGTCCAGACTGTTGAGCACCACGCCGCCGCTGGCCGCGGCTCCCGTGGAGTGGATATACCGCCCGCCGCCAAGGTAGAGCGCTACATGCCCCGGGAAGAAGAGGGCGTCGCCCGGCTTCTTTTCCTCAAAAGGCACCTCGTGCATGGGCCAGCCCTCCACGATGCTGGCATCCCGGTAAATGAGGACGCCGCACTGCATGTAGGCGCTGCTGACAAGGCCCGAGCAGTCAATGCCCCGGCCGGATTTGCCGCCCCAGCGGTACTCCGTGCCCATGTATTTCTTGGCCTGCTCACAGACGGCGGCACGGAACCCCTCCTCGCTGCCGCCGTACCAACGGTTCAGGGCTTCCTGCACCAGCTCTGCGGCGGGGATGCCTTTCTGCTTTGCCAGCGCCTCGTCAAAAGGCAGACCCTCTTCCTGCGAGAACACAGCGCTCATCTCATACCGCACCGGTTCCAGCGCCACATCCCGGACATAGCCAACGCGGCCATCCACCAGCCGCACCTTGGCCCAGCCCTTGTGGGCCTCGGCCTCCTCGGGCGCTTCCGCCACCCGGCGCAGCAGGCCGCCCCGCTCCAGCTCCATCATCCGGACGCCCTGCACCTTGGGCAGGTTGAGGACATCGGTGGCCCGTCCCGCCAGGACCATCGGCTCCGCGAGGTAGTCCCGCAGGGGAGCTTCCTCGATAAACTGCAGCTCCCGGGTAAAAACATAGCCGTGATAGCCGTAAAAGCTGACCACCTCGGCCACATCCGGGGCCAGATGGACTCCGGCCGCCGTCACGCCGCCGGGGGCAGTGCGCACCTGACAGGCCTGCCCGTAAAGCCCTTCATCGCCAATGGTGGAGACCGGCCCCGTTTCGCCCTCCTTGATGGGCTGAGGCAGATCGTAAATGGTGCCTACCGGCACGGAAAACAATGCGTATTTCATGTTTCGCTCCCCTCCAGCAGCTGCAGCAGCTCGTCCGGCCGCATGGACAGGATGGCGCCATCCGCCGTCCCGGTCACGGTATCGGCCAGCGACTGCTTGGCCTGCTGCAATTCCACGATTTTTTCTTCAATGGTATCCTGCGCAATGAGTTTATACACCTGCACCGGGTTCTGCTGCCCGATGCGGTAAGCGCGGTCAGTGGCCTGATTCTGAGCCGCCACGTTCCACCACGGGTCGTAGTGGATGACGATGTCGGCCGCCGTCAGGTTGAGGCCGGTGCCGCCTGCCCGCAGCGAGATGAGGAAGACACTCACCTCGCCGCCGTTGAACCGGCGGACCAGCTCCGCCCGCACGGGCTTGGGCGTGGAGCCCTGTAACGTGAAGTGGCTGATGCCCTCTTCGTCCAGCCGTTTGGCCAGCAGCTCCAGCATGGAGGTAAACTGGCTGAACAGCAGGATACGGTGTCCGCCCTCCACAGCGGAGGCCACCAGCTCGATGCAGGCGTCCAGCTTGGCGCTGCCGCCCTCCCAGCCGTCCACGATGAGGCGGGGGTCACAGCAGATCTCCCGCAGCCGCATGAGAACGGCGAACACCGCCATTTTGTCCTCCGGCTTTGCCGCCTGCAGCTTGTCCCGGGCGTCCACCACCGCTGCCAGATAGAGCTTGCGCTGCTCCTCCTCCAGCTCAATGCGGTGGATGTTCTCGGTCTTGGGGGGCAGCTCTTTCAGCACGTCGGCTTTCATCCGGCGGAGGAGGAACGGCCCGGTCAGCTGGTTCAGCCGGCGGGCGGCAGCCTTGTCGTCCTCCTGCACGATGGGCTTTTCAAACCGGGTGCAGAAGCTCTTATAAGGCGGCAGATAGCCCGGCATCAGGAACGAGAAGATGCTCCACAGCTCTCCCAGCCGGTTTTCCACCGGGGTGCCCGTCAGTGCAAACCGCACCCGGCTGTTGATCTGGCAGACAGCCTTGTATTTCTGGGTGGTGTGGTTCTTGATGGCTTGGGCCTCATCCAGGATGCAGGCGTAAAACGCCTGCCCGGCGTACAACTCTTCATCCCGCCGGAGCAGGTCGTAACTGGTCACCACCACATCGGCGCTGCCCCACTGTTTTGCCAGCGCGGCCCGGTGGGCGGCGTCGCCGTCCACGACCAGGCAGTGTAATTCCGGCGTGAACTTCTGGCATTCCTCGGCCCAGTTGAGCACCAGCGACGCCGGGCAGACGATGAGGCTGGGCAGAACGCCCTCGTCTTTCGGTTTGCCGGGCCGTTCCTGCCCGTTTTCTTTCATGGCCAGCAGGTAGCTCAGCACCTGCACCGTCTTGCCCAGGCCCATATCGTCTGCCAGGATGCCGCCCATGCCGTAGCCATCCAGCGTCCGCAGCCAGCGGTAGCCGTCCCGCTGGTATTTTCGCAATACTTTTTGTAAGGATGCAGGCGGAGTATACTCACTGTCTTTCACCGCATGGAAGCTCCGGCTGATCCGCCGGAACGCGTCGTCCCGGTTGAAGCGGATGCCGTTCTGGCCCGAGAGGGCCCAGTCCAGGCTGGGAGCCCGGTACAACGGCAGCTGGGTGTGGCCCTGCCCGAGCTTCGCGCCCGAGAGTTCCAGCGTCTCGTTCAGCTCGTCCAACCCCTCCAGCGAGTCGTCCAGCCGGAGCAGCCGCCCGTCTTTCAGGCGGTGATACCGCTTTTTCTGGTGGAGAGATTTGAGCAAGGCCCGCAGCTCCCCCACCGGGAACTCCCCGGTGTCCACTTCCAGGTCCAGCACGCTCCCATGCACCGACACACCCACCGCAATCTTGGGCGGGGCGGCCTGCAGATTGCGGAATGCATCGCTCAGGTAGACCTCCCCCTCTGTCAGCAGGGCAGGCACGCCCTCTTCCAGAAAGGTGTAGACCATTTCTTCGTCGTCGGTGCTGTACTGGGCGGCATTGCCGTCCCCGCCGGGCTGCAAGTAGGTTCCCAGCAGCCGCGCGGCCCGCTTTTCGGCCCTGGCATCCCGCAGCAGGCCACCCGGGGCCGGGGCAAAGGGTGTCACTTTTTCCTCCCCGTACAAAAACTCGGCGTGGGCCGAGACGGCTCCCATCCGGGGCGCGTCCAGATAAAACTGCACCACCGGTTCCAACGGAATTTGATTCAGCAGCAGCCGCTCCGGATCCTCGATGGTCACGTTCCGGCCCAACTCCGGCAGGACAAAACTGCAAAAATCCGCTGCATCCTGTGTCGTGAAAAACAGGCTGCTGCCGCATAGCGTCTTGAGGGCCGGTAAAACGCGCCCGCTCTGGACACGGTCCAGCTTCCAGAGCGTTTCGTCGCTGAACAGGTAATCATGGTCCAGCCCTGCCACAAACCCCAGCGAGGGCGTTACACTGACCTGCACGCCGCCCCGGCGCTTTTCCACCTGCATGGTCAGGGCGGGCAGACCCGTTTTTAAGGCATAACCGCCCACCTGCCCCGTCGGCTCATAGAGATGGACCAGCTCGTCCAGCCCCTCGCCGCTCAGGGCCATGCCGCCTGCCACCGGGCTCCTGGCCGCTGTGGCGTAGCCGCGCAGCTTCTGGAGGTTTTGCTCCAGACTTTCCCGCACGCTCTGCTGGCGGCGCAGCACGGCCAATAGCTGCTGTGCCTCCGGGGCAAAGGCCTCTTTCCGGTGCAGAAAGGTCAGCGCTTTGCCGTAGCTCACCACCCGGCCCTGTTCCACAGCGTTCAGCAAGTCCGGGATGCTCTTGACGAGGTACTGCCGCCCGCCATCCGAAATACGGAGCCGCAGCCAGGGCTGCTCCCCGGAGAGCAGGGTCAGTTCCGGTTCCAGCTCGGCAAACTCCCGGCGCTGCCCCTCTTCGGGTGCAGGGAGCGGCAGCTCAGCCAGTGTATTTTCCTGATAGGTCCGCAGCAGCTGACGGGCGGCGGCATCCGTTTCCGGCTCATCGCCCCGCCATTTCTTTCCAAAAAGCATTTCCAGGCTGGAAGCATAGCTGTCTTTCCGGGCAGCACTCTCCTGCGCAAACTCTGTTCCCCGCACCACGCCCGGGATATTGTCCAGCTGGGTTTTCTGCGCAGGCTCCACCGCGGCAGGCTGCGTTTTACCCTCTTCATCCAGCATCAAAAGGGCACCGATGTGCTTACAGCAGGGGCCCTCGCCGTTTTCGTTATACGGGCAGGTACAGCTGGCGCTCACAAAGCTGCCATTTTCCCGCAGCCAGGCCTGCGTATGGTAGCGGTTTCGTCCGCCGCCGCGCACATCGGCCGTCAGATGCCGCACGCCGTTTTCGCTGGTCTCACAGTCCAGGTCTTCCACCCGGTCCAGATACGCCTTGGCCCGCGCAAAGATGGTACTGCCCAGCAGATAGCGGATCTCTTCCATGTCCATGCCCGTTTCCTCCCTCTGCAATGCTCTATTGGTTAAGCATACCTCACCCACCGGCCAGATGCAAGGGATTTGAGCGAAAAAATACGCCGCCTCCATTGAAGAAGCAGCGTATCGGGTAAAGTTTTGAACCAATTTTTGTTGGAGTGTGGAAAAGTCGGTGTGTTAGATGTAGTCACTGTATGGAGCGAACTGTTTTTCCGCATACGAAACAGCACTCTCGATGCTGGATTTCTTTTTCAATATATCTTTAATTGCCGCCAGTTGAGTTGAAGCCTTTTCGTTTTCTGTGCAAATATATCCGCCCACTATACTTTCTACCAGGCCAAGTGTAAGACTGTTTTTATTTTCAAAATTTATTGTAATGCTATTTTTGCCTTTTGCTGAAATGATTCCCTTTTCGTTACGCAGATATCTAACCGCAGTTCCCACATTCAGAATCGCACCAATGTTGTCTATCGCTTGTTCCAATTTTGCTTGTTGTTCCTGTGCTCGTTGCAAATTAGCCAGCAGTTCCTGCGCTTTCTCTTTTTTCTCCTGCATCAACTCCCGTTCTTTTGTTTTTGGCCGTACATAAGTAATGCCTTTGAACAGATTATAAGTCGAACAGCAGTAGATGATGTCGAACGCCAAAATGTGTTTTTCTGTATCTGGATGGAATGTGGCTGGGTCTACGCCCCAACCGTTTTCAAAGCGACTTGAATCAGTAGCCATCAATGCGGCGTCCGCTTTCATCGCTTTTACCAGCTCATCGCACATCCGGTAATATGTTTTCAGTTTTACATGGTCGCCCATGCCAAAGTCATCATAAAACTCTATACAGTCTGCAAAGCGCCAGACATGGGATGCCTTATAAATATAGTTATGGTCTGGGTCATACAAAAACAGATAACCTGTCACCGAGTGAAAATCATCTTTGTACCGGAAAACGCCGTTTTCGTATTGATTATTCAGCTGATGGCTTTGTTCCAGAAATGCTTCGATTTTCTTTTGCCGGACTTGCAAATCTCCGCCGTCATCACTAAACAGTTCTTGAAACATCTTTCTGACCTTTTCCACTTCGCCCCATTTGTCTGCAAAGCGAATCAGGCCACCAAACGGCTGTGTGTAGCTGTCAATGAAATTTCCTGTTTTCTTCCGGATTTCTTTTAGCTTCCGAATAAATTCTGCGTCCTCACTTTTCAGGGCGTCATCCATCATTGGACGAAAAATCTTTGCAATCTGCCATTTATAATATTCCCGATATTCCGTATTATTTACTTCTTCAAATTTTTCAATATAATTCTTAAAAATCTGCTGCAAATGATTTTCATTCATGGAATTTGACCTCCTGTTTCCAAAGTAAATATGATGTTTGGTTCAATTATAGCAGATTTTAGTATAAATCACAAATATGACAAAACGCCCCAAGATTTCTCTCAGAGCGTTTCCCTGCAAAAGCAAAACCCCCGAGGAAGATCCTCGAGGGCTTTTGATCAAGTCGGCGACTACCTATTTTCACGCGCCGTTTCCAGCGAACTATCTTGGGCACG
>OIXG01002808.1_pt1 | contig 12416 bp, 10 predicted proteins | sample 1587731 | NCBI WGS metagenome assembly OIXG01 (sample SAMEA3888908, study PRJEB22519) | human gut metagenome | biome: human gut; feature: human-associated habitat; material: faeces | place: Denmark | collected 2010
CAACACACTCTTTAACCTTTACTGCACGGAAATCTGACTTGCTGAATGTATCAAAGTCTACCATTTCCTCAAACAAAGGCTCAATCTTTACTTTAGAAAAATCAATCTTTTCAGACTCAGTTTTTACATTTTTTTCAGGTGCTTCAGAAGCTGTATTATTTACATCATTTTTCTTATTTACACCATCTAAGGATTTCATTGTCGGGAACAGGATGACCTCCCGGATGGTGTCCGCGCCGGTGAGCAGCATGACGCAGCGGTCGATGCCCATACCCATGCCGCCCGTGGGAGGCATACCGTATTCCATGGCGGTGAGGAAATCCTCGTCCAGCATTTCGGTCTCGTCATCGCCCCGCTCCCGCTGCTCCACCTGCTTCTCAAAGCGCTGGCGCTGGTCGATGGGGTCGTTCAGCTCGGAATAGGCGTTGGCCAGCTCGCTGTGGCAGATAAACAGCTCGAAGCGCTCCGTCAGCCGGGGATCGGCAGGGCTGCGCTTGGTCAGGGGGCTGACCTCCACAGGATACATGGTAATGAAGGTGGGCTGGATCAGCTTTTCCTCCACCTTCTGATCGAAGCAGGCGTACAGGGCGTTGCCCCAGGTCTTTTCGGCGGCATCCGCCAGCTCCACGCCCACGGCCTTAGCCGCGGCCACGGCCTCGGCGTCATCGGTGATGGCGCCGAAGTCCACGCCCACATACTCCTTGACGGCGTCCACCATGGTCAGCCGGCGCCAGCCGGGAGTCAGGTCGATCTGCTCGCCCATCCACTCCACCTGATAGCTGCCGTTGATCTCCTTGGCAGCGCCTGCCAGAATGCCCTCGGCAATGTCCATCATGGTGTGGAAGTCGGCGTAAGCCTGATACATCTCCACGGTGGTGAATTCGGGGTTGTGCTTGGGGTCCATGCCCTCGTTGCGGAAAATGCGGCCGATCTCATACACACGGTCCATGCCGCCCACGATGAGCCGCTTCAGCGGCAGCTCCGTGGCGATGCGCATGTACATATCAATGTCCAGCGTGTTGTGATGGGTGATGAAGGGCCGGGCGGCGGCGCCGCCGGCGATGGTGTTCAGGACGGGGGTCTCCACTTCCATGTAACCCATGTTGTCCAGATAGTTCCGCATGAACTTAATGAACTGAGAACGGATAACGAAGTTCTTCTTCACCTCGGGGTTCACCATCAGGTCCACATAGCGCTGACGGAACCGCAGTTCCTTATCCTGCAGGCCGTGGAACTTCTCCGGCAGGGGCAGGAGGGACTTGGACAGCAGGGTGATGTTATGCGCCCGGACGCTCATCTCGCCCCGCTGGGTGCGGAACGCCTCGCCCTCGACGCCCACGATGTCGCCGATGTCGAACTTCTTGAACTTCTTATAGACCTCTTCGTCCATCTCGTCCTGACGGGCGTAGAGCTGGATGCGGCCGTCCCGGTCCTGCAAATCGCAGAAAGACACCTTGCCCATGCCCCGCTTGCTCATGAGGCGGCCTGCCACCTTGACGGGCTTGCCCTCCATGGCGTCGAAGTTGTCCTTGATCTGCTGGGAGGTCGCATCCCAGTCAAAGCGGGTGATCACAAAGGGGTTCTGGCCCTCCGCCTGGAGATTGGCCAGCTTTTCCCGGCGAATACGGGTCTGCTCGGACAGGCTCAGCTCCGGCTGGGCCTGGGGATTCTTCTGTTCAGCCATAGTCCTTCTCCTTAGTGTTCGATCTTCACAACGGTGTAGTGGATGTTGCCGAAGGGAGCTTCCACCACCACGTCCTGTCCCTCCTTGGCGCCCAGGAAGGCCTTGCCGAAGGGGGATTCCTCAGAGATGATGCCGTGCATGGGATCGGACTCCTGAGAGCCCACGATCTTGTAGCTGGCCTCCTTGCCGTCGGTGCCCTTAACCGTGACGGTGCAGCCGATGGTGATGGTGTCGGAGGGGGCCGTTTCATCCACGATCACCACATGCTGCAAAATGACTTCCAACTCGGCAATGCGGGAGTACAGCTTGCCCTGCTCGTTCTTGGCCTCGTCGTACTCGCTGTTTTCGCTGAGGTCGCCGAAGCCGCGGGCGATCTTGATCTGCTCCGCCACCTCGTCGGACCGGGTGGTCTTCAGATAATTCAGTTCCTGCTCCAGCTCGTCCTTACGAGCTTGGCTCATTTTGTATTCTTTTTCCATTTCGGCTGTTCCTTTCATTATCCTGAAGTGTATAACACTCCTAATTTACCATGGTTTTATATTGTAATAGGTATCTTCCGGATTGTCAAGGGCAAAAGGCCCTGATTTCGGGAATAGCCCCCTTGTTTTCCGTTTCTCCCAGCCGCACGGACACCTGCCCCGGCCGCAGAGCGCCGGTCCGCCACAGGACCGACAGAAGCTGGCCCCGGTCAAGGCCCTCCGGCAGCCTTGCCTCCACCTCCGGCGGCAGCAGGAGCCGGGGCAGGGGCAGCGATTCGTCATACAGCGGCAAAAAGCCGCCGTCCTGCGCTTCCGTAGGGTCAAAGGCCATATGGAGAGACACTTGTTCCTGCTCCATCTTCGGGTTCAGCACGATGGACACGCCGTATTCCCGCCGCAGACGGCGGCACAGCTCCTCCCCGCCGAAGGGGACCTTCAATATGAGATACCGGTGACGCAGAGCCAACTCCGTCACCGTCCGCACCACCTCGCCGGAGAGGGCGTCTGCCGTGATCAGCACCCGCGCCCCGGCGGGGTTTTCCCCCCGAAACCGCAGCAGCTCTCCGCACCAGTCCGCGGCGATGGCCCGCCGAAGCGACAGAGTCTCTACCGGGCGCAGCCCCTCCGGCAGAGCCTCCGCTGAGGCCCCGGCAGGCAGCACCACCTGCTCCACCCTCTGCCGCAGCAGCTTTTTTCCGGCGGTACGGAGCCTCCGCCGCTCCGTTAAGTGGTTCCTACGCCGGTCCTGAGCCATCCAGGCGCAGAGAAACCGGATATGCAGAACGCTGACCTCCTTTAACGTAACAGGACGGTTCCAATGCCCGCTTGGTTCCCAAAGCATCATTCCTACCATAACGATCAACCTCCTGCCCCATGGTATGGGACAGGAGGTCGATTCAGAACGGTTCGCCGTTCCTTACTTCTTTTTCAGTTCGCTGAGGATACAAAGCCCCATGGCCAGCACAGGCAGCAGTCCCCGCAGGCACAGGATCTGCCAATCGCCGGAACCGAGATTTACGTCTATCAGAAGTCCCACGAACCACGCAGCCAGTGTGGAGATAATCGCTTTCAGATACATTCGCAAATCCTCCTTTATTTGCCCACCGAGGTGCCGGAGAGGGTGTAGCCCGTCAGATACCCCTTCTTCGGCGCCGCGCCGTGGCTCAGGGGATTGATCCGCACATTGTTTTCCACCACCTCAAAGTGGAGGTGGGGCCCAGTGGAGTGTCCGGTGGAGCCGGTGATGCCGATGGTCTGCCCCTGCTTGACGTAGGTTCCCACGCTGACCTTGATGCTGCTCATGTGAGCGTACAGGGTGGTGTTGCCCACACCGTGAGAAATGACCACATAGTTGCCGTAGGAGCTGGACCGCTGGGCGATGATGACCGTGCCCGCCTTGGCGGCGTACACCGGACTGGTGTAACCCACCCGGCCGATGTCGGTGCCCTTGTGGTTGGTGGAGCCAACGCCGCCGGGGGAATTACGCCCGCCTACGGTGGAGGTGATATACCGGCTGTCCACCGGCCAGATATAGCCGCCGGGGTTGGTGTTGTATTTCTTTCCCTCCGCCGCCATCTGTTCTTCCAACTTCTTCTGCATTTGCTTGACCTGCTGCTCGATGCGGCGCTCCTCGGCCTCCAGCTCCTTCAGCGTGGCCTGATACTCGGCGGCGTTGTCGTCGATCTCCTTGACCAGCTTGTTGGCCTCGTCCCGCTGGGCGCTGAGCTGCTTTTTCTGGGTCTCCAGTTCTGCTTTGGCGGCTTCCAGCGCCGCCTTATTGGCTTCCAGACCGGCTTTCTTCTCCGCAATCTCCGCCTGCAGGGTCTGAAGGTCCTGAATCACCCGCCGGTCATAGTCCATGACCTCGTTGATAAAGTCCAGACTGCCCAGCAGGTCGGAAAAGCTGTTGGCCTTGAACAGCACCGACCAATAGCTGATGGTGCCCCGCTCCTCCATTTCCCGGACCCGCTTGCAGAACAGCTCGTATTGAGCCTCCTCCCGCTGCTGGGCGTCCGCCAGTTCGGTTTCCGCCTGAGAAATAAGGGCGTTGTAGTCGGAGATCTGAGCCTCCGTGTTGCTGATCTTGGCGTTGGTGTTGGCGATCTGGTCATCCAGAAGGGTCTTTTTCTGCACCGCCGCCGCCTTGTCATTCTTCAGACTGTTGAGCTTGCTCTGGATCTCCTTTTGCTTTTTATCCAAGCTGGCGGCGTTCCCCTTCAGGGCGTCGATATCCGCCTGGGTGACCTTGGCGGCCATAGCCGGGGCCACATTCACCGACAGGCACAGCACCGCGCAGAGCAGCGCGGCGCAGATGCGGACATAGCGCTTGCTTTTCTTCATGCCCGCCCTCCTTTACACCTGGAGGAACCGCCGGATGGCGGAAAGGCTGCCGCCTACGCCAATGAGGATGCCGGCCCCCAGAAATACACCGCCCACTGGCTTCCAAAGCTGCTGGAAGGGCACGATGGAAAGGAGCTGTAAGGTGTCATTGTTGGCAACGCCCTGCGCAATGGCTTCATACAAGCCCCATTGCAGCAAAAAGGCAAGGATCGCACCGGTAAGGCCCAGCATGAAGCCCTCATACACAAAGGGCCAGCGGATAAAGCCGTTGGTCGCGCCCACCATTTTCATAATGGCGATCTCATCCCGCCGGTCAAAGGTGGTGAGCTTGATGGTGTTGGAAATAATGAACATGGACACAACGAACAGCACTGCGATCAGCGTCAGGCAGATGACCGTGGCGATATTCCGGACTGTGATGAAGCCGTTGGTCAGCTCCGCATAGGCGTTGATGCCGCCGATGCCGGGAATGGCCTTGATGAGTTCCACTGTCTGGCTCTGGAGCTTCAGCTCCTTGACCTTGATGGCGAATCGGTCCCGGAGGATGTTGGGGTCCAGATCCTGAAAATATTCCTCATCCGGGTGCTCACTGATGAAGGACTGCATGGCCTCCTCACGGGAGATAAAGGTGACGGACGCCACATTGTCCACCGCTTCCAGTTTCTTTTGCAGGGCCTTGGCCTGTGCCTCCGTATAGCTGTCATCCACAAATGCTAAAATCTCATTGTCCTGCTCCGCCTGCTTCAAGTTGGCGTCCGCGTTGACGGCCACCAGCGTAAAGGTGCCCATGATCAGCAGGCACGCCACGGTAATGCCGATGGCGGCGAAGGACATGAAGCCGTGGCTGAACATATTGGATAGACCCTCGTGGAAGAAATATCCGAAATCGTGTTTACTCATGGATATGCCCTCCCACATAGCCGCCTACGCTGTCGTTGATGATGCGGCCCTGGTCAATGGTAATGACCCGCTTGCCGAATTTGTTTACCAGATCCTTTTCGTGGGTCACCACCACCACGGTGGTGCCAAGCTGGTTGATCTTCACCAGCAGCGTCATGATCTCCATGGAGCGCTCCGGATCCAGATTGCCGGTAGGCTCGTCGGCGATGATGGTAGCAGGGTTGTTCACCAGCGCCCGGGCGATGGCCACGCGCTGCTGCTCGCCGCCGGAAAGCTCGCTGGGGAAATTCTCCGCCTTCTTTTCCAGACCCACCAGCTGCAAAACGTATGTAATGCGCTGTTTGATCTCTTTTTTCGGCATTCCCACAGCCCGCATGACAAATTCCAGATTTTCATAGACCGTTTTTTTCTCGATCAGGCGGAAATCCTGGAAAATAACCCCCAGCGTCCGGCGCATCATGGGGACTTGCCGCTCCGCAATGTTGCTGACGGAAAAGCCGTTGATCATGATACGGCCTGCTGTGGGGACCTCCTCTCCGGTGAGCATTTTGATAATGGTAGATTTTCCGGACCCGGAGGGGCCCACTAAAAATACAAATTCGCCGTCCTCAATGGCGGCGCTGATACCCCGGATGGCACGGGTCCCGTTGGGATATTCCATTTCCACGTCTTTCAGGCGGATCATCAAGCAGTCTCCTTATTCTTTGTCCAATCGGCCTGTCCACATGGGATCAGGTCGACATAATACTACACATAGCCACATTATATACGGCTTTTCGGGACATTGCAACGTTTCCTTGCAGATTCCTTTCAAAGTTTTTCCCGGGAAATTTTTCCGGTTCCCCGCCGCCCCCGCTCCTTGGAAAGCTGTTTTTTGCTTTGAGAACAGTCTCCGTTCCGACAAAAAACCGGGAAGCCTGACGGCTTCCCGGTTTCAGCGTGTCGAAAAAGTCTTTTCTCCCCGCTGAGCAAGTTTTCAGAACTTCATAAAAGTTCTGAAAACTAAGGATTTCAATGGCGCAGGACACCCTTCTTGGGTTTCCCGCGCACACCCTTCCTTACCGTCGCGGAGAATTTACTACTTTATCGACAGCCTCAAACCGGGAAGCCTGACGGCTTCCCGGTTTCTCACATGTAAAAGTATCAGGAATCAATGCCCCGGCTGGTCAGATATTTCTTGACCATCAGCGCCACCTTGAAGGTGATGGCATCGTCAAACTCCCGGAGATCCAGACCGGTGAGCTTCTTGATCTTCTCCAGACGGTACACCAGCGTATTCCGGTGGACAAACAGCTTCCGGGCGGTCTCGGAAACGTTCAGGTTGTTCTCAAAGAACTTGTGGATGGTGAACAGAGTTTCCTTATCCAGCGCGTCGATGGGGTTCTTCTTGAAAACCTCCTGGAGGAACATCTCGCACAGGGTAGTAGGCAGCTGATAGATCAGGCGGCCGATACCCAGATTTTCATAGTTGATGATGTACTTTTCGGTGTCAAAGACCTTGCCTACCTCGATGGCGATCTGAGCCTCCTTATAGCTCTTGGCCAGATCCCGCAGATGCATGGCGATGGTGCCCATGCCCACCACCACGGTGCTTTCACCGTTGACCCGGAGGGCCTCCTCGATCTGGGCGGCAGTCTTGTTCAGTTCCTTGCTGCCCGCGCCGTCCGGCAGCTGGCGGATCAGAACCACATCCCCCTCGCCGACGCTGAGGACAAAGTCATTCTGACGGTCCGGGAACATGGCCTGAATGGTCTCCGTGGGAACGGATTCCCCCTTCTGCAAGGCCCGGATGGCGAAGATGCCCCGGCTGACGTCGGTGGCCACCCGCAGTTCCTTGGCCCGCATATAAATATCGCCCAGCATGATGTTGTCGGAGATGATATCCTTGACGAAGGACCCCCTGTCATGCTTTTCCTCGTAATAGCTCTTGGCTGCGTTCAGCGCTACCGTCGCCATAGAGCAGATGGTCTTGCTGATCTCATTATCGCCAAAGGCGAAAACGGCGTAATCAAACTGGTTTCCCCAGCCGCTGAGCGCCTTGAAGGTCTTGCCGTCAAAGCAGACCATGCTGCCGGCAGCGCCGTTTACCGCCGCCACATACTCGCTCCAGCGCTGGCCGATCATAGACAGCTCGCTGCAGGCAATGACAACGCCCTCACCGTCGATCACGCCGACGGTTCGATCCGTGTTTTCCTTCAATTGCAGAACTACGTTCTGAAAGATTCTTCCGGACATGGCTGTTCCTCCTCAACACGAAAACTATGGATCACGCAGGGCCTACCCGCGCATACCTATTGTGCAATCTGTCAGTAAGGTCATTATAGCGATTATTTTGTCGGATTGCAAGATGTTTTTTCTTTTTTCAACAAAAAATCACTTTCCTTTTTGTTGAAGTTTCGAGGTTTTCCTGTCTCCTCCGTCAGTTTTGCTAATGCCAGCCATTCCTCTGTGGTCAGCAAACGGTACGTGCCCCGCTCCAGAGCCGGGTCCAACAGCAAATTGCCCATGCGGACCCGCTCCAAATACAGCACCGGCTTTCCCAGATACGCCAGCATCCGTTTGATTTGGTGAAATTTTCCCTCCCGCAAAATCACATAGGCCTCGCTCTCCTCGCCGGAGGTCAGGATCCGCAATTCCGCCGGTTGGCAGATCAAACCGTCATCCAGGTGCAAGCCTTCCGCAAAAGCGGCACTGTCCGCCGCACTAAGACGTCCCGCCACCCGGACATAGTATTCCTTATCCACATGCTTTTTCGGAGACAGCAGCTCGTGAGCCAGTCCGCCCTCATTGGTCAGCAGCAGCAAGCCTTCCGTGTCCTTATCCAGCCGTCCCACCGGGAACAGGCCCTGCCGCTGCAGATCCTGCGGAAGCAGGTCCAGCACCGTTGCTCCCCGGCCGTCCTCCGTGGCGGACAGATACCCCGCCGGCTTGTTCAGCATGACCCAGGTATACCGGCGCCAGTTCAGCTTTTCTCCGTTAACCGCGATCACAGCCTGCTCCGGGTCTGCTTTTTCTTCAACTGACCGGGCCGGTACATCGTCCACTGTCACCCGTCCCTGGCGAACCAGGTCCTTTACTTCCCTGCGGGACCACCGCCCCGTAGAGGCGATGATCTTATCCAGCCGCTGCGCCGCCATAACTGATCCTCCCACGCTGTTTTTTTCAATTTTATCATAATCGGATGGAAAATGGAATAGAAACAAACAGGAGGGATGATGACCATGATGATCCAAGCAATTCGACTGACACGAAAAAAGGCCGCGCTGGCGGTCATTCTCGCAGGGGCCGTTCTGGCGGCGCTGATCCTGCTGCTGGGGCAGCACGGCGGTAACGTGGGTGCGTCAGAGCAGCCCTGTCTTTCCAGCAACGGAGAGCGGGTGGCATATCTGCGGGAACTGGGCTGGGAGATCGACCCGGAGCCGCTGACCACGCTGCAATTTCTGCTGCCGCCCAAACTCAGCGGGGACTACATCACCTACAACGATCTGCAAAAATCCCAAGGCTTCGACTTAGAGACCTGCTGCGGCAAGCAGGTGACCCGTTACACCTACACCGTCACCAACTATCCCCAGCGGCCCGACGGCGTTCAGCTCAACCTCTACATCTGTGAGGATCTTCCGGTGGCGGGGGACGTGGTCTGCACCGGGACCGACGGATTTCAGGACACATTGGTTTTCCCACAGCAAACGGATGCCTCCTGATAGCTGACTGCTCCACAGGACCCCCCACTTCCGACCGGGCAGCCAGCAGTTTATTGCCGCTATCATCGCCCATATCGAGCAAACCGCCAAAATGCCTAATCCATTTTGTGTTCCAGCATCCTCTGATCCCCTTGAAAATACAGAATCCCGAGGCTGTCGGGAACACAAAATTGAATTGGGCGTAAAAAAGACCTGCCGCTAAGCGGCAGGCCTTTCTATTGGTGCGAATTATTCGTCGATCTCGATAACAACGCCGGAACCAACGGTACGGCCACCCTCACGGATAGCGAAACGCAGGCCCTTTTCAATGGCGATGGGGGTGATCAGTTCGACCTTCATGTCCACGTTATCGCCGGGCATGCACATCTCGGTGCCCTCGGGCAGAGTGATGACGCCGGTCACGTCGGTGGTACGGAAGTAGAACTGAGGACGATAGTTGTTGAAGAAAGGAGTGTGACGGCCACCCTCGTCCTTGGTCAGAACGTAAACCTGGCCAACGAACTTGGTGTGGGGATGAATGGAGCCGGGCTTGGACAGAACCTGACCGCGCTCCACGCCCTGACGGTCGATACCACGCAGCAGAGCGCCGATGTTGTCGCCGGCCTCGGCGTAGTCCAGCAGCTTGTGGAACATCTCGATACCGGTAACAACGGTCTTCTTCTTCTCGTCGGACAGACCAACGATTTCCACTTCCTCGGACAGCTTCAGCTGGCCACGCTCCACACGGCCGGTAGCAACGGTACCACGGCCGGAGATGGTGAAGACGTCCTCAACGGGCATCAGGAAGGGCATATCGGCCTTACGGTCGGGAGTGGGGATATAATCGTCAACAGCGTCCATCAGCTCCTTGATGCAGGCATACTCGGGAGCGTTGGGATCGGTGGACTCGGAGATCAGGGCGTTCAGAGCGGAGCCCTTGATGATGGGGATCTCGTCGCCGGGGAAGTTGTAGGTGGTCAGCAGCTCGCGGACTTCCATCTCCACCAGCTCCAGCAGCTCCTCATCGTCAACCTGATCGCACTTGTTCAGGAACACAACCATGGCGGGCACACCAACCTGACGGGCCAGCAGGATGTGCTCACGGGTCTGAGCCATGGGGCCGTCGGTAGCAGCGATGACCAGGATAGCGCCGTCCATCTGGGCAGCACCGGTGATCATGTTCTTGATATAGTCGGCGTGGCCCGGGCAGTCAACGTGAGCATAGTGACGCTTTTCAGTCTCATACTCAACGTGAGCGGTGTTGATGGTGATGCCGCGTTCCTTCTCTTCGGGAGCCTTATCGATGCTGTCATAAGCCTCGAACTCGGCCTTGCCCTGCAGGGACAGCCACTTGGTGATAGCGGCGGTCAGAGTGGTCTTACCATGGTCGACGTGACCGATGGTACCGATGTTAACATGGGGCTTGGTTCTTTCAAACTTCTGCTTAGCCATTTGAAAATCCTCCTGTCAGTTAAATGAATGATAATGGATTGATATGGACGGTGCGTTTCATAGCACCGTATATTTTACAATATCCCGCCGGGAAAAGCAAGACCTGAATTAGTCGGCTTTCTTGCCCCGCTCCTCCACGATCTTGTCGCGGATGCTCTTGGGAATCTCGGCGTAGCTGTGGGGCTCCATGGTGTACTGGCCACGGCCCTGGGTGTTGGAACGCAGATCGGTAGCATAGCCAAACATATTGGCCAGAGGCACCAGAGCGTCCACCTGCTGTGCACCGGGACGGGCCTCCTGTCCCTGGATCTGGCCGCGGCGGGAGGTCAGGTCGCCGATGACGGTGCCCAGATACTCGTCGGGCACGATGACGGAAACCTTCATGATGGGCTCCAGCAGGACGGGATCTGCCTTGCGCATAGCCTCCTTGAAGGCCATGGAGCCGGCGATCTTGAACGCCATTTCGGAGGAGTCCACTTCGTGATAAGAACCGTCATACAGGGTGACCTTGACGTCCACCACAGGGAAGCCGGCGATAACGCCGGACTGCAGGGCACCCTGGATACCGGCGTCGACAGCGGGGATGAATTCCTTGGGGATGGCACCGCCCACCACCGCGTTGACAAACTCATAGCCCTTGCCGGACTCGTTGGGCTCCACGGTGATCTTGACATGGCCATACTGGCCGGAACCGCCGCTCTGGCGCTTGTACTTGGTCTCCTGGTCCACCTTCTTGCGGACAGTCTCCTTGTAAGCCACCTGGGGAGCGCCCACATTGGCCTCCACCTTGAACTCACGGAGCAGACGATCAACAATGATCTCCAGATGGAGCTCGCCCATACCAGCAATGATGGTCTGGCCGGTCTCCTCATCGGTATAGGTCTTGAAGGTGGGGTCCTCTTCCGCCAGTTTCACCAGTGCCAGACCCATCTTCTCCTGACCAGCCTTGGTCTTGGGCTCGATGGCGACACGGATCACGGGCTCGGGGAAGTCCATGGACTCCAGGATCACGGGGGCCTTTTCGTCGCACAGGGTATCACCGGTGGTGGTGTTCTTCAGGCCCACGGCGGCGGCAATATCGCCGGCCCAGACCTCTTCGATATCCTCGCGGTGGTTGGCGTGCATCTGCAGGATACGGCCCATGCGCTCCTTCTGGTTCTTCACGCTGTTGAGAACGGAGGAACCGGTGGTCAGGTGACCGGAGTACACACGGAAGAAGCTCAGACGGCCCACATAGGGGTCGGTCATGATCTTGAAGGCCAGAGCGGAGAAGGGCTCATCATCTCTGGGATGACGGTCCTCTTCCTCATCGGTCTTGGGGTTGGTGCCCTTGATGGCGGGCACGTCGTTGGGAGCGGGCATATAGTCCACGATGGCATCCAGCAGCTTCTGCACACCCTTGTTGCGGTAGGAAGTACCGCAGGTGACGGGCACCATTTCGTTGGCGATGGTCGCCTGACGGATGGCCTTGCGGATGCGGTCCTGGGCGATCTCCTTGCCCTCCAGATAATCCTCCATAATGGAGTCATCGAACATGGAGACGGCGTCCAGCAGCTTCTCGCGGTACTCGTTGGCCAGGTCCACCATATCGGCGGGGATCGGCTCAACGCGCATGTCCTTGCCCATTTCATCATAGTAGATGTCGGCGTCCATCTCCACCAGGTCGATGATGCCCTTGAAGGTATCCTCGGAGCCGATGGGGAGCTGGATGGGCACGGCGTTGCACTTGAGACGGTCGTGGATCATGTGCAGAACGTTGTAGAAGTCCGCGCCCATGATGTCCATCTTGTTGACGTAGATCATGCGGGGGACCTTGTACTCGTCAGCCTGACGCCAAACGGTCTCGGACTGGGGCTCAACACCACCCTTGGCGCACAGAAC
>OIXG01002810.1_pt1 | contig 12413 bp, 10 predicted proteins | sample 1587731 | NCBI WGS metagenome assembly OIXG01 (sample SAMEA3888908, study PRJEB22519) | human gut metagenome | biome: human gut; feature: human-associated habitat; material: faeces | place: Denmark | collected 2010
GGCCCAATGGGACGGATGGGACACATGACGTGAAAGTGCGGGTTGGAAATGCCGCTGTCCTCCTTGTCTGGCTGATGCACGGCGAAGTCCGCCACCATGCCCCGGTTCACGAAATTGTCCAATAAGAATTGCCTTGCAATATCGATGTTCTCCTGCATGGAAAACTCATTCTGCAAGGCAATGTCAAAGCTATATGCAAGCTGTGCTTTCTTGCCGCGCTCGGCTTTCTCCACGGCGTTCCAGAGCGTTTCGCGGTCTGCGTATTCCTGCGGCACATGGGACGGCAGCAGAATTTCAGAGCAGATCACGCCGCCTTTTCGGGTGTAGTCGCTGATCTCGCCGTAGTATTCGCTGTGCAGCTTTTCCCCGGCACGGTAGGCGGCAGCAGCCACGGCAGATTGCCCCGCGCTGCGCTTGATCTGCGTCACATGAAAATGAAAGAGTGCGATATTCAATCACCTCCTGCATGGCGGCTGACAGCTTCCATGAGAAACCTTTGCGCGTCTGGCAGAGCAAAGACCTGTTCCACAAAAGCATAAAACGCAGTTTCGCTCAAATCTTTTGTCTGAGGTGCGACGCTCTCAATCGCCGCGCCGCGAGTGATAAGCCGGTGCGCCCGCTTGCGGCGATCACTCTTTTCATAGTAGGCGGCGCGGTTTTCAAGCCGCTGGATTTTGTGCTGCTCCTGTGCAAGCTGCCGCTCGATGTTTTCTTTCTCGGCATTCAGCTCAGCAAGGGTTTTCTGTTTTGGCATGGTTAACCTCCTTCGATTTGATAAGATAGATGGATAGAAAAAGACCGCCTACGTTTTCGGTAGACGGTTTGGGTAACGATATGGAATTTTCAGACTTTGCGGCGGGAACGGTCTGTGCCAGCAGACCGTTTTCGCTGCAAAGTGCGCTGGGATAGCTGCTATGGCAGCGCAAGGGAGGCACTCCCTTGTTCGGAATGAAGTGACGCAAAACAGCCCGGACATTCAAATGTCCGGGCTGTCTGCCTCGCAGAGCGCACATACTCCCGTCAGGAGAGTATAGAAGTGCGCCCTTGTTACCAAGGGATTCTTTTGCTGTCCTACGCTTTTCGCAAGAAGCCTTGCTGGAATGCACCGGGGAACTGGAACTTCTTTTCTTCGCTGCCAAAGGAAATCACGATCATACCTTTCTGTATGCTGACCACAGTTCCGGTTCCAAACGCCTTATGTACTACGCCGACGCCGGGTGCAATGTCGGAAACATCCACAGGCACAGGCTCCGGCTTCTTCGGAACGACTGGCGCGGGAGGCACATAGGCAGGACGATAAGTAGGCGCTGCATGGGTAGTTCTGTTTTGTATAATCGGCTTCTTGGACTCTTGGCGAGAAGCAGCCTTTTTCTTTGGCACTTCCTGAATTTCCTCGTCATCGCCATCCGGCACGGAGAAATAGGGCTTGTCCGGCAGATCATCCTCACGGGGCGCGGATGCGACCTCAGAAGTCAAAAGTTGCCCCGCCATCATGTCGTAATCCTCACGCGACACAACGGTACTGTAAAGACCGACGCCCTCACCGGCATGGCGATCAATGCCGGTATAAGAAAGGCTTGCGTCCTCATAACGCTTGAACTTGTAAACAGCATCGTTCATCAGGGCTTCATTGAACACATTGAGAGATACCAGCAGTTCAAAATCTTTCACATCAAGACCGGTCACTTTCTTAAAAAGCTCCGGTTCAAGCTGTGTGATTACATCTTTCAAACTGTATTCCCGGTAGTCTGTCAAATACATAAACACCGGAACGCGGGTTGCAAATTTGATGAGCTTCTCCTGAATCAGTTTGCGTTTGGACTTGTATTCCTTCTCGGCATCCGAAAGCTCCTTTTTCTCCTTTTGAGAAAGCTCTTTGCCCTCTTTCTTTGCCTTTTTGACGGACTCAGATTTGTTAATAATAGTCTGAATATCTGTGTTCAGACTACGGAAGCCTTCAATCCGCATCAGCGCGTCCATAGCGTCCTGATTGGCAAGCAGGCGCGCCAGCGTCTCGTTATCCACGTTTACCAGCAGAGCGGATTCCCAGCGCTTTGCCAACAGCGTGGCAGAGGTGCCAGCCATGGCAATATCCAGAATTTCGGCTGCATTTACCTGCCGCATGGCACTGCCATCATAGGCAAGCACCGGCAGGAAATTGATGAACTCACCGACTTTCTTTTCGGGGTTGCTCTCCGCCACGTTCAACCGGCAGCTATAATCGGAAATCTGCTTCAATGCACGATCCAGCGCGAAGTCAAAGACATAGCATTCTTTCTTAATGATCTCCTTTTTGCCGCTGTCGTTTGTGACCTCCCACGGACTTTGCACACGGAAAGCTGCCTGAAAGTAAGTTTCCGGGCTGGACAGATTGCGGAGCATAAAGATGCCTGTCCACGGCTTGATGGTAACGCCGGTGGTCAGCTTACCGCAGGAGAGCGTGATCGTCTTGGTAGCCAGCGGATCGCTCATCGACTTCCGCACTGGTTCCAATGCTTTCACGCCGATACCTGCCTCTGTACCGGCGCAGATATTCACATGATAATCGTGATAAAATGCGTTCTGCTTTTGCGTCAGCAGATTTGCCATTGCATAGCAGGAAGCCACATTGGGAAGGAACCACAGCGTATGACTCAACACATTTAGAAGGCGCGTATCCGAAAATGGCATAGGCGGCTTTTGCGCCCCCAGCTTCAATTCATCGACTGTTGTTTCCAGATAGGAGCCACGAATCAGATCGAGCCATTTCTGTACATAGTCCTCATAGACGAAATGTGAATCTTTTCCCTTGCCCTCGGCGGAGAAGAAAATGTTCAGGTCAAATTCATCAAATTCGCCCTGCTTGGCAATCTGTTGGATACTGTCGGGGATTTTATAGGTCAGCATGACCATTCGAGGTAGGGCTGCGTAGGGATTATCCTCGCCTACCCAGTTTTCTTTTGCGCGCTGCTCATCGGAATACGTCCAGTTGTAAATCTGTTCTTCGATAAACTCGCCGGAGTTCAAAGCACGGAATGGCGTGCCGGACAGATAAAGATAATAGGTCGTTGTAATGGGCAGCCACGTTTCATCGTAGGCATTGCCGCGATCATATTTGCTCAGATCCTCGTCGTAGCTGTCCTCGTCCTGTTCAAACAGCTTTTTTGCGCTGTCCTTCCACGCGCCGAAATGGTACTCGTCGAAAATTACTAAATCCCAGTTGGTAGTATGCACCCACTCGTTATTGGCTTTGATTCCGCCAGTCATTTTATTCACGCCGAGAAAATCCTGAAAAGAGCCGAAGCAGACAATGGGCTTACTCTTATCCGCCCGCTGATACTGTAAATCCAGTGTATCTTGCAGGTCATTTGCATCGCGGGATATAAACTGCCAGCCCTCAAAATCCACATGGCTGATCAAATCCTCGCGCCATGCCGTTTGAACAGCAGGCTTGAAGGTCAGGATCAGGACACGGGTGAACCCCATTTTCTTTGCAAGCTCATAGGAAGCAAAGGTTTTGCCAAAGCGCATCTTAGCGTTCCACAGGAATTTCGGTGTCCGCATGGAGCCTTCTTCATAGGCAGAGCGGTAATAGGCGATTGTCCGGTTAACCGCGTCCTCCTGCTCCGGGCGCATACGGAAGGTCTGCGTTCGGTTTTCATCGTTGGTGATATGATTGCGAACGGCGATAATTGCCGCACGCACATCGTCCGCCGTACATTTGAACCACTCGCCGCCCATGCCGGTGATCTGCTTACGGCGGAGCATCTTGTGAACGTCCTTATCGGTGAACGAACCGCCATCCGGGTACATGGCAGACTCCCGCAGGACAATACGATAGGGTACGCTTCCGTCTGGCCGCTTGGTGGGGTACTGCTGCGCCACACGCTTGTCCACATCTACCGAGGTATAACCGACTTTCAGAAGCCCTTTGTACTGCGGGTTGGTGTCCTCATAGGCATAGATCATCGGATGGGATGCAGGGCGCTGGGGAAAGAATGTTATTTCAGGCATCAGTTATCACCACCTTTAATCCATAGTCGGTATCGAGTTTTCAATTACTTGAATTTCCTGTTGCGAAAGACCATATTTTTTATACAGTAACGGATCTGTCCACTTTTTTGAAAAATCCTGTAGTGGAACGAACTCGTAAGCTTTAGGCGGCATATCCTGCGTTGATGTTTTTGTAGAGACAAGAAAACGGAAAAATTTTGTCTTGATATAACAAATCACATTATTTGCCTGCTCTTCGGTCAAGGAACCTTCTGATGGAAGCACTACGACATAAGTATTAGAACTGCATGAGTTCGGCTCGCTCAACTTAGGCTTTCCGACAATCGATCCTCCTGGGTTTCCCGAACGTGGAATTATAACTTTGTAATGGTGTACTGCATCTGCATTTTTAGGTACGGCATTCTGTGCAACATAGCAAGCGCCGCCGTGAATATAAACCTTTACATCATCCTTGTGTAAAGGCTTTCGTGACATAAATACGTAATCCTTTCCATCAGCAGTCTGTATGCGTCCATATTCATCTTTTTGAGTCCATTCAACCTTGGTATGAAATCCGTAGAACCTACCTGCATTTAACCATTCGGAAAAGCTCTTTTCATTACAGGCACGCACTTTATGCAATATTGAAATCTGAGTGTCGTTGCGAATAAAGGTTTCCATTCCGTTTTCCAACAAAGGTCTATCAGTTATTTCAACGGCTTGTCCATTATGAGAATGCACTTGACAGAGTCCGCGGCACTCACGATCCCACAGGAAGTAGCATACACCGCCCTTAATCTCCACACCCGGAAAACAGTCAGAAGCATTTGGAAAATCGTGAATCACTCTAATCCTATCGTCGTGTAACATCGTATTTCTGAATGAGTCCAATCCACGACCACCCATAAACCATCTTGCTGGAATAATCATCGTTAAGTAACGTGGATTTAGCTTTTTGGCTTGCTCGACAAAGAGCTGATATATGGGTGTTGCACTGGCGCTATTTCCGCCGTCAGACAACTGATACGGCGGGTTCCCGATAATTACATCAAACTTCATCTTGAAAATATCCTCCGGCTTGGTGGTGTGGATCAGTTCGTAGGCGTGGGACTCTAAATCTTCTCCACGCTTTTCTGCGCCGTACTCTTTCTCAGATGCACCGCAGAATACGCATTTTCCGTCCTTCCAGCGGTGTCGGATATTCTTATAGCGAACGTTGCCCTGTACGTTGTCAAAGTGCGAAACAGAATAGATGCTGTTGGGGTACTTGGAGCAGTAAACGCTCCGGCGTGCCAGCAGACTGGTCAACTCCGTAATGGCGATACCGAAAAGCTGCTTGTGGAAAATATGGTCGATCCGCTCCTGCAAATCAGGGATCACCAACTCCAATCCCACCAGCAGCCGCTTGGCAATCTCCCGCAGGAACACGCCGGATTTGCAGGCAAGATCAAGGAACGTGGTATTCGGATCGCAGAAAAGCTCTTTGGGCAAAAGATCGAGCATCGCATTTGCCACTTCCGGGGGCGTAAACACCTCATCGTTGGAGAGGTTGGCAATACAGGACAGTACATCCGGATTGTATGCCGAAATATATAAATCGTTACTCATACTGTGCCAGCCTCCTGTAATCTGTCAGCGGATATTCCCGCACCGGGGCAGGAATAAACGCCTGTACTTCCTCGTCGTACTCCCAGCCGATCTGGAAAATGTTCATCTGTTCCTCATGCCCGCTGAGAAGCTCGTCCAGCGCATAGTCGCGGCGTTTGATTTGATTGCCCGTGACCAGATTCCACTCGGCAAAAATGATGGGGTTGCCGTCTGCCTGCTGCATGGTGAGGGCATCGCCGCAGAGAATGTTCTTGCGCAGGATGAATTTGACTGTTTCGCGGCATTGGTCATTGGCTTGCGCTTTGGCGTTGGCTGTGTATTCCTTGTTCCAGATTTCAAAGAGCTTTTGGCGGCAAATCTCGGTGTTGTCTTCCAAAATATCCACGCCGTAGATGCTGGTGATGGCAAGCACGGCATAGCGTTCATAGTCAAACGGGCTTTTGCCGTACTTGCTCTTGACCACCGCCAGCTTGCGGCGCAGGATTTCCGTGAGGAACGCCCCTTCACCGCAAGCCGGTTCGAGAAAGCGGGAGTCTATGCGCTCCGTTTCCTGCTTTACGAGGTCGCACATTGCTTTTACTTCTCGCTCATTTGTGAAAACCTCGCCGTGATCGGCTACTCGCTGTTTGGATTTGACCTGTTTTTCCGACATTCCACCGCCCCCTGTTCAGCAGGAGGTACAGCCACTTGGCGAAAAGGTGTACCTTCCTGTCAAGCAATTTTTGCGGTTGGCGCGTTTGCTAAAATGCGATGTTTTTCGCAATTCTTCGGTGGCAATCACTTCAAAATCGTGGTATAATTGATCTGTATATAAAAATTGTGTTTTTACAGGAAGGTACACATTTCTGTAAAAACACATCTGTTACGATAATTTGGCTTTTTCGTAAATCTCCGCCCGGTAGCGAAACGAAGACAGCGGCATCCCACACTCTTTTGCTGCCGCTGTCCCCGTGATTTCACCGCTTTTCCATCGCTGATAGACCGCGTGGAAGTTTTCCGGCAGCGGTTTGGGAACCCGCCCGAAGCGGATTCCCTTTGCTTTCGCTGCTGCAATGCCCTCTGCCTGACGCTGACGGATATTGGTGCGTTCGTTCTCGGCAACAAATGAAAGAACCTGCAGCACAATGTCGCTGAGGAAGGTTCCCATCAAATCCTTGCCGCGCCGGGTATCCAGCAGCGGCATATCCAGCACCACAATGTCGATGCCCTTATCTTTTGTGAGCATCCGCCATTGCTCCAAAATTTCCGCGTAGTTGCGTCCCAGACGGTCGATGCTCTTGATATAGAGCAGATCATCTTTTTTCATCTTCCGCAGCAGCTTCTTATATTGCGGGCGGTTGAAATCCTTGCCAGACTGCTTGTCCATGTAAACATTCTTTTCACTAACCCCAACTTCCCGCAGGGCAATCACCTGACGATTCTCATTTTGTTCTTTGGTAGAAACGCGGATGTATCCGTAAGCCGTAGATTTGATATTACTTCACATCCTTCCGCTTCTGCCACACAATGTCATATCCCAGCGCGTCCGCCAGCTCCACCGCCTCGCCGTAGCGAAGCGAACCGCGCTTGAGCTTGCCAGAGAGATTTGGGACGCTGCGGCTCCAGCCGTATTCATCGGAGAGGTAGTCCACCACCTCGGTCATGGTCATGCCGGTGCGGACGATGTAGGACTTGATCTCGTTGCGATAGGTTTCAGATTTTCTCATATTCAAACTTTCCTCCTGTTTTTTCGTTGCGCTCTATGGTAAAATGGGTTTGTCAAATCGTGACACCTATTCGCCATAGGGCGCTGTTTTTTGATGCACGGCTTCCGGCTGGAAATACTGCCAATGATACGTTGGTCACGGGCAACACCCGCAGCTTTTGCCGTTTGATGTGTCTTTGTGTGAAACGGCGAAATGTCAAACCAGACAGCAAACGTCGTTCGCTGTCGGATAGCGCTTTGTTCCGTGCGGATAACCGCACAGAGCAGAAAACTATTTCGCCGTTTTCACTTGCTTTGATTTTGACTTTCGATTTTGCCGCTCTTTCCGAACGTCGTTCCTGCCCGGAGGATCGCTCCCGGCGTTTCGTCCCCGTTGGTACGCTCACGCTTTCGCGGTCATGGCGGTTACTTCGCTGGGGGGCATATCCCGTTCGGACGGTCATGCAATTTTCAAGGTTCAGGTGCGATTGCAAGACCATTTTAGCGAAAAATATAGCCCTCTCCCGTATATCCAAGAGGTCGGAAAACGCGCTGAAAAACGCAGATTTCCACGCTTATGGACAAGACCGGAAAGGGCAGAAATTTGAAGGGAGGACGCCGCTATGCAGCCAAAACTCACCATTCAGGAACGGCTCAAAGACCTGCGCGTGGAGCGCGGTCTGACGCTGGAGCAGCTTTCTGCGGAAACAGGCATTTCAAAATCCGCGCTGGGAAAATACGAAGCCGACGATTTCAAGGACATCAGCCCATTCAGCATGGTGGAACTGGCAAAGTTCTACAGCGTGTCCACCGATTATCTGCTGGGGCTGACAGAACAAAAAAATCACCCAAACACAGAGCTGGACGCTCTGCATTTGGGTGATGATGCAATCGAAGTATTGAGAACGGGCAAGTTCAACCACCGGCTACTGTCGGAGCTGATCTGTCATAAGGATTTTCAGCGCTTCATGCTGGACGCTGAGATTTACGTTGACCGAATTGCGGATATGCGCATCAATGATATGAACGCCGTGCTGGAAGCAGTCCGGCAGATGGCTTTGATGAAGAACGGTGGCAATGAAAATGATCTGCATCTGCGGACGCTGGAGGTTGCGCAGATCAGAGAGGATGAATATTTCGGAAGTCTGATTGCGGGCGATCTGAAAGATATTCTCCGTGATATTCGGAATGAACATCGTCCCGACACCATGACTGCGGATGAAACAACCCTTGTTGCAACCGTGCAGGGGCAGCTACAGGAAGCTATGAACTTCGAGGGTAGTTCTGAGGAAAAGAAAATCCGCGCATACCTTGCGACCATCGGCCTTGACTATGACGCCCTCACGAAGGAAGAATTTGTTTCGCTGATTGGGATTCTTAAAAAGTCCAAGTATATGAAAAATCCTATCAGTCAGCGTGGAAAGGTAAAGCCGCAGATACCGCACGGAAAGCGCAGCAAAAAACGCAGATAGAGAAAGGAGTACACGATGGACGAAATCAAAAACATTATGCGCCAATTCAGGCACGGTGCTATGGACAGTGAATGGAAACAGTTTATTAAATCTATAAAAATCTCCAACATTCACGGTTGGACCGGGCAAGAATTAATTCTTAATTTTCCTGTTGTTGCTATTGTTGGCGAGAATGGCATAGGTAAAAGCACATTTCTAAAAGCCGCGGTATGTGCATATAAAAACAAAAATAGGCAAACATTTTACCCTTCTAAAATGTTTGTAAGCACCCGCTGGGACGAAACCGGACTAGAAAATGCAACCATCGAGTATAAGGTCCGGAGAGGTGACCAAGAAGTTAATCTTCGTTGGAAAAAAACAAACGACTGGGGATTTACACCGAAACAAGGAAAACCTGAACGCAATGTATTTTTCTTGGATATTTCTCGAACACTTCCACTGGATGCAACTGCTGGATATGCAAAAGTGGCTAAACTTGCCAACGAAGAAGTGGGAGCGGTGACAGAACTAACACCAGAAAGCCTTAACAAACTCTCGTATGTTTTAGGTCAACCGTATGACAGAGCTCGATTTGTCGGAACGGATGTAAATGTCGATCGGAAAATTGGACTTCTTACAAAAGCATACGGAGAAATATCACAGTTCCACCAAGGGGCTGGCGAAGACTCCATCCTTGATATGTTCAAGCTTTTACAAGATATACCCAATCAATCATTATTAGTAATTGATGAGGTGGAAAATTCCCTTCATCCGCAAGCACAACGGCGGTTTGTTCGGTATTTATTAGAGCTTTCTCGGGTAAAAAAGCTCCAAATCATTTTATCTACGCACAGCCCTTTTGTTTTAGAAGAGTTACCACCGGTCGCGCGGATAATGCTTATGCAACTCGCTGATCGAAAAGAAATTGTCTATGAAGTGTCAACAAATTTTGCATTAGCAAGCATGGACGATGAAGCCCACCCCGATTTATACGTCTTCTTAGAGGATGATGAAGCGGTTTCTCTATTTTGGGAAATATTAAAGCAGGACGGGGATCATTATGAAGAATATAGCAAAAAAATATCTGCTCGTTCTGTTGGCAGCTGTACAGTTGTAAAGGCACTCAATGAATTGAGCAAAAACGGAAAACTTCCATATCCGAGTCTTTGTGTGGTTGATGGTGACAAAGCTGGGGAAATTCCGGAGTGCCTATCGCTCCCGGGGGCACAAGCGCCAGAGAAACAAATTATTCTTGACCTAAAAGGGAAAGAATGGAACGGTTTAGATGAAAGATTCGGTATTGGGGCTGGTTCACTTTTTAAGTATTTGGACGATGCAATCCTTCTTCTGGATCATCATGACTGGACAGAATATATCGGAAATCGCGTGAAGAAGAGCAAAGATGCCGTTTGGTCAATATTGATTGAAGAATGGTGCAAGCAATGCGCTGATCAGGCAAGTATATTGAGCTTTCTTGAAACAGTCCGTTCAAAATTGGGAGACGAATAATTTCTGCATTAAAATAACGGCAAACAAATAACACTGCTGTACACACTTTTTCTTGTGTACAGCAGTGCTATTTTTCCAACCCTGCCTGACAGATGCTCATTTTGTAATTTCGGTCTAAACCTGTTTTACGAACACCTGTCTAAGGCGCGTCTTTATTTTTTTAAGTAGACCTTACTCCTGAGAGATCGCACCGTTCGGGCAGGTATCCGCGCAGGAACCGCAGTCCAGGCAGGCACCGGCATCGATCTGATACTGGGAATCGCCCTGAGAGATCGCACCGACGGGGCAAGCATCCGCGCAAGCACCGCAGCTGACGCAGGCAGAACTGATTTTGTAAGCCATGAGAGCACCTCCATTTGATTGATATGCCTATTGTACACGGCAAGGAGCGAAAATGCAAGAGAAAGTATGCGGAAAACTTGCTGATTTCGCCAAAAAATTTTGAGAATTTCGCCAAGAAATTGCAGGAAAGCCTGTCTAAAAACCGGCGCGGCGGGAGAAAATGCGCTCGGAGGGGGGAGAATATGGCGGAACAGAAATTTACCCCGCGTGCGGAGAGCGCGCTGCGCCTGGCGCAGGAGGCGGCGCTGGAGCTGGGCCACGGCTATGTCGGCTGTGAGCACCTGCTGCTCGGCCTGCTGCGCGCGGACGGCGGCGCGGCCTGCCGCGCGCTCAATGAGGCGGGCGTCACCGAGGAGTCGCTGCGCGCGCAGCTCGTGCGCACGGTGGGGCAGGGGCTTTCGGGCAGCCTGCCCACGCAGGGGCTGACGCCCCGCGCACGCAGCGCGGTGGAGCTGGCGGTCGCCGAGGCGATGCGCTTCGGAAGTCCGCGCATCGGAACGGAGCATCTGCTGCTGGGGCTGCTGCGCGACAGCGGCAGCATGGCCGCGCGGCTGCTTGCGGCGGAGGGAGCCGACACCAAGCGCCTTTATGCCGCTGTGGTGCAGCGGATCAACGAAACGCCGCGCATGGCGGCGAAGGAGGGAAGTCGGATGCTGCGCGAGAATGAGGGCGGCAAGCGCGGTCGCGGGCTGGCGGAATTTGCCCGCGACCTGACCGCGATGGCGCGTCTGGGGCAGCTTGACCCCGTGATCGGGCGTGAGGCGGAGATCACGCGCGCGATGCAGATCCTCTCGCGCCGCACGAAGAATAACCCCGTGCTCATCGGCGAGCCGGGCGTGGGCAAAACGGCGGTGGCCGAGGGGCTCGCCCAGCGCATTGCCGCGGGGGAGGCGCCGGAGGAGCTGCTCGATAAGCGCCTGCTCGCGCTCGACCTCTCCGCCATGGTCGCGGGGACGAAGTACCGCGGCGAATTTGAGGAGCGTGTGAAGTCGCTCATCGACGAGGTGCGGCGCGAGGGCAATGTCATCCTGTTTCTCGACGAGCTGCACACCATCGTCGGCGCGGGCAGCGCCGAGGGCGCGGTGGACGCGGCGAATATCCTCAAGCCCGCGCTCGGACGCGGAGAAATCCGCGTGGTCGGCGCGACGACGCTTGCCGAGTATCGAAAATATATTGAGAAGGACGCGGCGCTCGAGCGCCGCTTTCAGCCCGTGACGGTCGGTGAACCGACCGAGGAGCAGGCGCTGGAGATCTTGCGCGCGCTGCGTCCGCGCTACGAGAGCCATCATCGGCTGCGTATCTCCGACGAGGCGCTTGCCGCCGCCGTAGCGCTCTCGCGCCGCTATCTCGCGGGGCGCTTTCTGCCCGACAAGGCGGTAGATCTGATGGACGAGGCGGCAAGCCGCGTGCGCATGGGCGAGCGGCCCGATTCGCCGGAGCTGCGCGCGATGGAGCATAAGGCCGCCGAGGCGGAGCGCGACCGCTCCGCCGCTGTGGAGGCGCAGGACTACGCGCGCGCCGCCATGCTGCGCGACGCGGCGCAGAGCTGCCGCGAGCAGGCGAGACGAGAGCGCGAAAGGCTTCGGCGCGCACAGCGCGAGAAACAGAACACGGTGGGCGAGCAGGATGTTGCCGCCGTGGTCTCCGCGTGGACGGGCGTGCCTGTGACACGCCTGACGGAGCGTGAGAGCGAGCGGCTGGCGCATCTGGAAAGAACACTCCACGCGCGCGTGGTGGGGCAGGACGAGGCCGTCACCGCCGTGGCCCGCGCCATCCGCCGCGGCCGTGTGGGTCTGAAGGACCCCAAGCGTCCCATCGGCTCCTTCCTGTTCCTGGGCCCCACCGGC
>OIXG01002812.1_pt1 | contig 12408 bp, 5 predicted proteins | sample 1587731 | NCBI WGS metagenome assembly OIXG01 (sample SAMEA3888908, study PRJEB22519) | human gut metagenome | biome: human gut; feature: human-associated habitat; material: faeces | place: Denmark | collected 2010
CCGCCGGGGTCAGGACGATTTATAAATACGGCGTGGCCTTCAGCGGTAAAAAGGTTGAAGTGGCGGTAGGATGAGGAGAGAGAATTCCAAAGTATCAAATTGATACTTTGGTGAAATCCCAAAGTGCCAACACGGTGGTTCCAAAGTGCCAAATTGGCACTTTGGAGATGTGCTTATATCAAATGCTAAATGAATTAACAAAAAGCGAGGGAGACTGCTTATGAAATCAAATTTTGATTTTCTGAATCGATACTGGCCTGCATTGGCACAGATCGGCGCAACCGCAGAAACCTATGTCTATTCTGATCCCAATGCCTGTATCTATAAACTTGGAATGTTTGCCGAGCGCTTAGTGCAGGAGATCCTTGTCTTTGAACACATTGCGGAGCCGGCTGTTGACAACACCCATGCAAATCGAATTCGCATTTTGAAGCGAGCCGGTTTATTGCCGCACGAAATTGACAACACGCTATATGTTCTTCGCAAGACAAGAAACTCGGCAGTACATATAGGTACGGACTCCGTGGATGAAGCAAAGACATTGCTATCCTTGACATACAATCTTGCTGTTTGGTTTATGGAAACCTATGGAGACTGGGGATATATTGCGCCTGAGTTCGTTATGCCGAGCGAGACCACGCACGAAGATTTGGAATCCGTTATTGCCGAGCAGGAAAGGAAAATCGAGGAATTGACGAAGCAACTGGCCGTGGTCAAGACCGCCGCTTCGGGCAAAACGCAGAAGGAGCGCGCAAAGCGGTCGGAATCTGTCTCCGCTATGATGAATTGGAATGAGGCGCAGACCAGATGCTTGATTGACGAGCAGCTTCGTCTTTCTGGTTGGGAAGCTGATACGCAGAACCTGCGCTACAGCAAAGGAACGCGTCCTGTAAAGGGGAGAAATATTGCCATCAGCGAATGGCCTACCAATTCGGCCTTTTACAAAAACGGGTATGCGGATTATGCATTCTTCGTTGGTGAGAAGCTCGTAGCATTGATGGATGCAAAAAAGATGTCGGAAGATGTGGCATCTACTATCGATGTGCAAGTAAAGGACTATGCTGCACATATTAAGCCGGAGGATATTCCACATACGGTTGGAAACTGGAATGGTTATCAGGTCCCCTTCCTCTTTGCTTCAAATGGCAGGGCGTATTTAGAGCAGCTGCGGACGAAGTCTGGTATTTGGTTTTTGGATGTCCGGGAACAGGAAAATCAACCGTATCCCATTCGAAACTGGTTTAGCCCAAGTGACCTGATGGAAAAGCTTCGTCAAAATACGGAGGCGGCTAACCAGGCGCTGGCTGCGGCAGATAATTCGTTTATGACAGATCCTAATGGGTTGAATCTGCGCGACTACCAGATCAAGGCCATTGATAAGGCAACAGAGGCAATCGTTGACGGCAAGAGAACGGCCTTGCTTGCAATGGCCACCGGAACGGGCAAAACCCGTACTGTTCTGGGACTTATCTACAAGATGCTGGAATCCAAGCGTTTCCGTCGTATTCTTTTCCTTGTGGATCGAGTGTCCCTCGGTGAGCAGGCAATGGACACCTTCAAAGATGTCAAGCTGAAGGAACTGCTGACGCTGGACAAAATATATGAGATCAAAGCGATCGATGACAACCTCATCAATCTGGAAACCAAGGTCAGCATTTCAACGGTGCAGGGGCTTTTGAAACGCACGATTCTGGCAGAAGAACCGGATTTGATGCCCGGTGCATTTGATTTGATTATTGTGGACGAAGCCCACCGAGGATATATTCTTGACCGTGAAATGACGGAAGAAGAAATCCTCTACGATAATCAAGATGATTATATGAGCAAGTACAAGCAGGTTATCGAGTATTTCGATGCGGTGAAAGTTGCCTTGACGGCTACGCCCGCCCTGCACACGACCGAGATTTTCGGGGAGCCGGTCTATACCTATAGCTACCGTGAGGCGGTTATCGATGGCTGGCTGGTGGATCACGATCCTCCGTATCTGATTAATACGGATTTCATTGAAAATGACGCACAGTTCAAGAAGGGTGAAACCTTGGCGCAATATGACCCCAACACCAATGAACTTTTGAACGGTGCAGTTTTGGACGATGAAATGGATTTCGATGTGTCGGAGTTCAACCGCAAAATTGTTCTGCCGGATCACACTCGCAAAGTATTGGAAGAGGTATCGACCTATCTTAATCCGGAAAGTGGAGAAAAGACGCTGATTTTTGCGGTGAATGATGCACACGCTGACCGTATTGTGGATACGCTCCGAGAGATTTACAAGCCCTATGGCATTTCCAATGATGCCATTATGAAAATCACGGGCAAAACTGCCGGCGGCAACAAAAAGAAGATTTTGCAGGTGATCAAGCAGTTCAAGAACAACCAGTACCCCAACATTGCCGTTACGGTCGACCTGCTGACTACCGGAATCGATGTGCCGGCAATTTGCAATTTGGTGTTTATGCGCAAGATCAACAGCCGGATCCTCTTTGAGCAGATGCTGGGACGCGCTACTCGCCTTTGCCCGGAAATCGGAAAGACTCACTTCAATATCTTCGATGCTGTTCGTGTCTATGAGGACTTGGACGACACTTCCAATATGAAGTCAGTCTCCGTCAGCAAATCAATGGCTGAATTGTTGGAGGATTTGTTCCGTCCGGGTGAGGTCAGCAAGCAGCCTGTCAAAGATCGCATTTTGGCAAGATTGCAGCGCAAGAGCAACAATCTGACCGATGAGCAAAAGTATGATGTATCCGAGCGTTTAGGCGGAAAAACAATTCGGGAATATGCGAAAGAATTGAAAAGCGGCACAGAGGAAGCGTTTGTGCAGCGCTGTCGGGAGGATAAGGATTTCCTGCTTTGGTTTGACAACCTGAAGGGCAAAAAGCGCGGACATTACTATTCCGAAAAGGAAGATACTCTTTTGGAAACGACTCGCGGCTATGGTGGCACGGAAAAACCGCAGGATTATCTGGACTCTTTTGTGGCCTATGTTAATGAGAACAAAGACCGTATCGAAGCGATCCGCATAGCCTGCACCCGCCCCAGCGATATGACCCGGGCGCAGCTTCGGGAGTTAAAGCTGGAACTGGATAAGGAGAATTTCACCGAGAGCAGCTTGAATGAAGCGGCCAGTGCGGTGAGCAATGAACGGATCGTGGCAGACATTATCGCCTTTGTTCGTCGGGCTGTACTTAAAACGCCGCTGGTGAACCACGATGACCGCGTGAAAATGGCCTTTTCTAAACTGATTTCGGCGCATCACTTTAACAAAATGCAGCTGGATCTGCTGGAAAAGATCAAGGTATATATGCTTCACGAGAGCATCCTCAATACCGAGACCTTTGAGGCACCGGCGTTCAAGATGGATGGCGGTTTCGCACGCTTTAACAAGAAGTTTGGCGGGCAGCTTGCGGAGATCATCCGCGAGATCAACACTTATATTTACGAAGGAGCAGCTTAAATGAGCACGCAAGATATAGTACAGAAACTTTGGAATCTCTGCAATGTGCTGCGAGATGACGGTATTACTTATCACCAGTATGTGACAGAGCTGACCTACATTCTGTTTTTGAAAATGGCCGATGAGACCGGTGCAGATAAGGATATTCCCGAAGCATATCGTTGGGGCTCTTTGACCAGCCGTTCCGGCATTGACCTGAAAAAGCACTACTATACGCTGCTCAGCAAGCTGGGCGAAGAATCCGTTGGCCGCGTGGCACAGATTTACGCCAACGCATCCTCCAGCATCGAGGAGCCGAAAAACCTCGAAAAAATCATCACGGAGATTGATAAGCTGGACTGGTATGAGGCCAAAGAGGAAGGCCTGGGCGACCTGTATGAAGGACTCTTGGAGAAGAATGCCAACGAGAAGAAGTCCGGTGCCGGTCAGTACTTCACCCCTCGTGTGCTGATCGATGTGATGACGGAGCTCATCAAACCCCAGCTGGGCGACAAGTGCTTTGACCCGGCCTGCGGTACTTTTGGCTTTATGATTGCAGCCAACCGCTATGTCAATGCGCATAACGATATGTATGCACTCTCTGACCGTCAGGCAGATTTCCAGCAGAACAAAGCGTTCAACGGTGTGGAGTTGGTGCACGAAACCCATCGCTTGGCATTGATGAACGCCTATCTGCACAATATGAATGCCAATATCACATTGGGGGATTCCCTCGCACAAAGCGCCAAGGGATTGAAAGATTTTGATGTCATTCTGACCAATCCGCCCTTCGGCACGAAAAAGGGCGGCGAGCGTGCCACCAGAGATGATATTTCTTTCCAGACCTCCAACAAGCAGCTGAACTTTTTGCAGGTGATCTATCGCAGCCTGAAAGCCGACGGCAAGGCCCGCTGCGCCGTGGTACTGCCGGATAATGTGTTGTTTGCTGCCGGAGACGGTGCCAGCGTGCGCCGGGAACTGATGAATTTCTGCAATCTGCATACCATTCTGCGCCTGCCTACCGGCATTTTCTATGCACAGGGCGTCAAGACCAATGTGCTGCTCTTTACCCGCGGGACAACCGAGCAGGATAACACCACCGAGGTTGCGTTCTACGATATGCGCACCAATATGGACAGCTTTGGTAAGACCCGGCAGCTGCGCAAGAGTGATTTCGACGAGTTTGTGGCAGGGTATGAAGACCCGTCCAAGCGCACGGGCGAGCGCTGGAGCAGATTCACTCGTGAGGAGATCGCCAAGAATCCGGATGATAGTCTTGACCTTGGCTTGATCCGCGACGACTCCATCGTGGATTATGACGATCTTCCTGACCCTGTAGAAAGCGGCGAGGAAGCGATTGCAAATTTGGAAGAAGCGGTCGATCTGCTGAAAAGTGTTGTGCGTGAGCTTCGCACTCTGACGGAGGGAAAGTGATGGCAAGAGCAAAAAAAGAAGCCGCCCTCACGCCCGAAGAGCGTTTGCAGGCAGCTTTAGTGCCGGATTGGGAGTGGCCGTATAAATTGCCGGAGAATTGGTGTTGGACATATTTCAAATCAATTTCTACAATTCAGACCGGAAAGAAAGATGCTAATTACGGTAGCGATGAGGGCAAATATCCATTTTTTACTTGTGCAGCTGAGCCAATTCGATGCCACGGATATTCATTCGATTGTAGAGCTATATTGCTTGCCGGAAATGGTGACATCAATAACATAAGTCGTTATAATGGAAAATTTGAAGCCTATCAACGGACATATGTAGTAAAAATTGTAGAACCACTTTGCTTTGATTATATTTTTTATTGGTTTAAATATAGATGGTTCAATTTTAACAAAGGCAAGATGTTCGGGACAGCTATACCATATATTCGTTTAGGAAACCTACAGGAATTCCCTACTCCTATTCCCCCTCTCGCCGAGCAGCAGCGCATTGTTGACCGCATTGAAAGCCTGTTTGCCAAGCTGGATGAGGCCAAGGAAAGGGCACAGGCTGTGTTGGATAGCTTTGAAGCCCGTAAAGCTGCTATTCTGCATAAAGCCTTCACCGGTGAACTGACTGCGAAATGGCGGGAAGAGCACGGCGTGAGGATGGAGAGTTGGGAACAGTGCTCTCTTTCGGATGTTTGTACGGTAAATCCAAAGAAGGTGGATACCAAAGATTTGCCCGACGAACTTGAAGTGTCTTTCTTTCCGATGCCAGCGCTATCTGAAATTTATGGTGAGATCACAGATCCACAAACAAGGCTATTAAAGGAAGTGCGCAGTGGATTTACAAATTTCTCTGAAGGTGATGTTGTATTTGCAAAAATTACACCCTGTATGGAAAATGGTAAATCTGCGGTTGTCGGTAAGTTGGTAAACGATATCGGCTACGGCACTACAGAATTTTTTGTTCTTCGCTGTTCAGACAGGCTATATAATCGTTTTTTGTATCATTTGGTGCGCGATAAGTTATTTAGGGATAAGGCAAAAGCTGTTATGGCAGGAGCTGTTGGGCAACAGCGTGTACCCAAAAGGTATCTTGAAACATATAAATTGAATTTGCCTAAATTTAATGAACAGCGAGAGATTGTTCGCATTCTTGATGGGAGCTTTGCCAAAGAACAGCAGGCCAAAGAAGCCGCTGAAGCGGTCCTTGACCAGATTGATCTGATGAAAAAATCCATTCTCGCCCGTGCCTTTCGCGGTGAACTGGGTACGAATGACCCGAGCGAGGAGAGCGCGGTGGAATTGCTGAAGCAAGTAATCGAACAAGAGGATGGAGATGTGATCAGGCCAAAGGCAAAAGCGAAGCGAATTGCAATTCCCGCAGAAATTAAGCCATTGTTGTCTGGTGCTAATGAAGAAGCAATTGTCAAACTACTATTAAAAGCTGCGCCCCAATCTGTTTCTACACAGACAGTAATGTCCATTAGTAAGAAAAAATTTGAGCTTATGGACGCATTACGCAATCTGGAGAAAAAACAGATTGTGTCGAAAAGTGATTCTGGAGAATACTCACTAGTGAGGTAATATTATGCAAATCAAACGGCTTCAGATCGATGATTATCTTTGTTTGGTTGACTTTGATATAGTATTTGACACCGTATCGGGTGGTAGCTCAACAATTCTGATTGGAGAAAATGGCGCTGGAAAATCGACGATGATTGAGTGTATTCTGAACATTCTGATGTCTTTTGATTCTCCCGCAATAGAAAAACAGATTGACTACAGCTATTCTATGGAGTACAACTATGCGCAAAAGGCGGTATGCATTGTCCAAAGCAATCATAATTATCGTATCACGGTAGATGATGTTTTCTATGAGGGAAGCTATAAAAGGGTGCGCGCTTTTATCCAATCTCATTCTTTGTTCCCTCAACGCATCATTGCGTTTTATTCTGGGGCCAACAATAAGCTCTTGCCTCAAATAGAACGAATTAATAAAAGCTATGTAAGGCAATGCAGAAATACACTTGTGCGCTTTCTTAAAGCAATGAACGATGAATCTGAGCGCTTCTTGCCGAACTTTCCCAAAAGAAAGTACAATTATTGTGATGAGGGAATGACTCCAATATATTTGGCTTCTATTCTCTGTGGTCAGGAGTCTTATGAACAGAATTATCTTGTTGATGCGTGCCATTTCGATGAAGTCCAATGTGTGGATATGGCCATTAATATTAATAAAGTTGAGGGCGTTTTTGGCAGAGGACGGTTCGAAGGAGATGTGCCCATAGGCCTGTACTATTTGACGGATTTCATTGACCATCGGTTTACGGATTTGCTGCGAAGAGGATTACTATATTCTGCTGCAGGAAAGTCCTATTTCGAAATTAAAGGTCTTGAAAAGTTAGGGTTAGATTCTATTGCAATCTTAGAATTTTTTGAGAAACTATACTCTCTGTTTGATGCGAGATTTGAGGTGACCGTCACTCAAGGGAATTCCATAGTGAAATGCAAATCAATGAGCGAAGGGCAGCGCCAACTTATCAAAATCCTTGGTATGCTTGGTATTTGCAAGACGGAAGATTGTCTCGTTTTAATGGACGAACCAGATGCGTATATGAACCCACGCTGGAAGTATGACATCAAAAGCACAATGGATCAATCCTTGAAAGACGCCATAAACGCTCAGGCAATCATTGCAACACACGATCCATTGGTGATCAATGGCGTTCCTAAGGAGTTTATTAGGATATTTACCCAAAACAAAGAACTTGAATCATCCGCAGGATTTTTTGTCACAAGAGTTATCACTCCCGTCGAGGACACTGAGGGAATGGGAATCGACGGGTTGCTACAAAGTGAATATTATGGGTTGCAGACTTCTTACGACCAAAAATCGCATAAGAAATTCTTGCGCAGACAAGAATTATATCTAAAACTTATTGGCGGGAGTGCTACGGACGGAGAAAAAGCAGAGCTTCGTGAAATAACGAGAGATTTGGGATTGCTGCCGCTATCGTATAATTCAATTGATTTTCTATATGATGATTTTTTGACCGTATATAAGAAGTGCGATCTGTATAGTCAAGAGTATCTTACCTACGATCAAGTGTTAGAGCGCAGAGGAAAAATTAAAGAAATTATAGAGGCGTTATACGAAGGGCAAGTATGAGATATATAAAGATAGAAGATCTTCTGGTATTCAGAAGCAGGTGGGGACAAGGGGATACACTCTGGAAAAACAGGGTGCTCAAAAAGGATTTCAGAGATTTCTTTCACAATAAATGCTGGTATACAGAAGTACCCCTTGTCGGGCAAGATGTGCATATTGACCACTTTCGACCCAAGGCAGCGGTAAAGCCTTTTGAGAATTTTAAATATAATCATTTGATTCAAGATGAGGGATATTATTGGCTAGCAAATGATCCGTCGAATTATAGGGCGTGCTGCATCTATGCTAATCGAAAGACTGGTGGCGGCGGTAAAGGAAATTATTTTCCTTTAGCAGATGATGGCGTATATCAATCGGAAAAAGATGAAAATAATGAGCATCCAATGCTGTTAGATCCATGCGTGGCAGAAGATGTTAAGTTGTTGTCTTTTCTGGGTAATCGCGTAGTTCCTGCAACGGACGATGAACTGGGCAAAGAAAGAGTTAGAGTTTCGGCATCTATTTACAATTTAACCAATGCTTACATAAGCACCGAGAGGGGAAAAATTTGGGAGAGCATCGAACAATTGCTTACAGAGTTTGACTCCGGAGATATTAGCAAGTCCAGCTGTATTCGCCAGCTAAGGGACGCTATATCACCCGAAGCGCCCTTTTCAGCTTGTGCAATAGCTTGTGTTAATTCTCTTGCTTCGGACGAAATAAAGAGTGAACTTGATTTGATACTCTAACTCTATGAAATGAGGGATGATAGTGCTGGATCAAACAAATGCAAATATTGAAAGACATATCAAAACCCACACAGAGCGTTCCGATGATGACCGAGCGGCAGTATCTGTTTTGGAAACATTTCTTCGTTCGAATGGAAGAATCAACCCTTCTTTTGCCTCGGATGATAAGTGGCCCAATCACGATGGCACTTTCGAATTTGTTCCCGACCCTGACATTTCTAGGCGGCCCAAGCAGACTTTCCATGTCCAAATAAAGGGAACACGCAATTATACTGAGCGCGAGGGCGTTATTAAGTACACGCTAAAAGATCTCGCTTTTCCTGCTTTTATATGTGGCAGAGTATCCCTTGACCCGGGAATTCTGTTTGTGATTCTCAATCCCGCTGAACGCGGAGATGAGAGAGTTTTTTGGAAGTATATGTCGCCCAGTTTTCTCAACAGTATTGATTTTGCAAAAGACAGTATAACCGTCAGTTTTTCACCGGAAGAGGAAATCTTGAACAATGACGAAAGCGTTTTAGCTTTTTGCGAGAGGTTAGAAAAAATTGTCGAGCGGCATTCCTTTGTAAACCAATTGGAACGGCATAGTTATTCTTTTGAAGAAGCTAAGCGAATCGTTGAGACCTGTGATACGGAAATCACGGAAAGCATCGACAATTTAAGCATTCTAAATAAGAGCCGCGACAACATTTCGCGGAGAATTCTGACGAGATTGAACGATCTATGCATTTCAGCTTTACTGTTGAATGCGATGAAAGACGGCTATCAAAGTCCCAACGCCGGCTTTGCGTGGGAATACTCGCTCTTAAGGGCAAATACAAAGTACTTAGGGAATTTTTACCGAGGATTGCAATATATCGGACGCCGGATCCCCGAGGAAGGCCAAGCAGAGCGGCTGATGTTGAAGTACTACAGCTTTATGTGGCAGATCCGTCAATCACTCTATGAGAACTACGGCATCACCGTGCTTCAGAACTTGGAAAAGTTTCAGGAATATACCGGAACCGATGAACAGGATAAACAATACTATGAGTTGGTGGCGAATGCTTTCTCAACCCCAAAAACCGAGCAGAAACATAACAGTAATACGAGGTTTTATATTCAGAAAAGGACGCCGTTTTATGTCGGCAAAGAGCGTTATTTTGAGGTAACACTGCAGCAAGCGGACATCTATGCGTCAAAGTATAACCGACTTACAGCATATACCAAACTTGACATTTCTACAGGATATTCTGTACAAATCGACTATGTCCCATCATACATTAATCTCTGGGGTGTCAATACAGAAATTAAAATTATCACAGCTTGGCGTGTTTCGGTAGATCCTAAATGCTTGAACACGCTTGGAAAGATACTTAATATGCGCCTTCAGCTTTCTTCAAAATATGGAGAATATGATGCTCTGATGAGATTCCTAACAGAAACAGGTATGGATTTTCTGGAAATGATTGATCTTCGGGAGATACCTTTCTCGAATCTTTTGGAGTCAGTTTACAAAAAAGCAAACACCTCTTATTTCAAAGATGTTTTACAGCAGCTGAGGGACAACTATTCTACAGGTTCGACACGCTTCGGCCGATATACAATTCGGTATCTGTTACTGAATCTGCGCGAAGATCTTTTGGAACGCGTTATGCCGTCTCAGTTTAGTCCGCAATGGAAATGCAAAGATTTATACCTGTCTAGAAAATGCTTTCCGTTTGAGTGTAACCCACTTGCTTCTGATTTAGCTGACAGCAAAACGAGCCAGATAAGTCAAGCCAAGTACTTGGCCAGAATAGTTGAAAAGGAAAAGACTGAGGTTGCGGTTCCATACTGGTCTATTGTAAAGTCTATGCAAGATACCGGCGAAATTTACTGCGATCTTGGCGGAGATTTAACCGAACAGGCGATCCAGAAATATAATGATTGCTTAGACGATTGGGAAAAGCGCCAGGGGTATGAAATCATTTCAGATGGAAATGCCGCTTGTATCGCAGCATATGAGGCATCGACGCTCTTTATTTTGAATAAACTCCTGGAATTATCACAGATTCACAATAAAGGGCAAAAAGAAGTTAACGAAAGATATTTGAGAAATTGTGATATTGTCTTTTCAGATCCTAAAAAAGAAGAAGCTCTTAAATATGCTTTTGTAAACTCCAGAGTACTTCTTGTTTACGGAGCGGCCGGTACTGGAAAGACGACCCTAATCGATATGATCTCGACAATGCTGTCTGGGCGTCGGAAATTGTTTCTTACCAAAACACATACGGCCTTGCAGAATCTGCAGAGGCGAATTAATAATCCGGGGGCTGATGCCAGTTTTGTAAGCATCAATAGTTTTACGAAGAGGGTAAACCTTCCTGATTATGATGTTATCTTTGTAGACGAATGCAGCACCATTGATAACCGTGCAATGAAGGTATTCCTCGAGAAAATGCGCCCGGATACATTCTTAGTACTTGCGGGAGACACCTATCAGATAGAATCTATTGATTTCGGTAATTGGTTTACTTATGCCAAGGATATTATTAAGACTAAAGGTTCGAATGTTGAACTCGTAAGCACTTGGAGAACAAAGGATCCCGGTTTAATTGAACTTTGGAACGAGACTCGAATAAGGGTGCGCTAATAACAGAAAAACTTGTTATCGACGGTCCATTTTCTGAAAATATTGGCGAAGGAGTGCTCAATTCCGAGATAATGGATGAGGTGATTTTATGCTTGAACTATGACGGAAAATTCGGCTTGAATAATATGAATAGCTATTTCCAAAATGCCAACACAGAAACGGCTGTTGTTTGGAGAGACTGGAAATATAAAGTTGGCGATCATATATTGTTCATGACACGGACAGATTTTCTCTGCTCTATAATAATTTAAAAGGGCGAATTGTCCAAATAGAACTGTTCGACAGTAGAATCAGATTTACAGTAGATGTAGAGATCCCGTTAACAGAGCAAGATTGCCAAAACGATGGCATAGAATTCATCGATATAATTGATGATGTGACCCGAATACGATTTGATGTACTTGATTTTGAAGAGGAAATGGCAGATGAAGATCGCAAAAAATCCATCGTACCGTTTCAGCTTGCCTATGCGGTTTCAATTCATAAAGCGCAGGGCTTAGAATATAGGTCAGTTAAGGTTGTTATTCCGATTAGCAACGCTGAAAAAATAACACACGGCATTTTCTATACAGCAATTACGCGTGCAAAAGAAAAACTGATCATTACAGGAACACTTTCAAATCCCGAGGATAAGATATCTGACGGGCGGGTATTTCAGGGAAATAAGAGAAAAGAATTATCATTCTTGCAGCTGAGCCATGCGGTGACGTACTGGGACTTCATATTACCGGCAGTTCTGCGTACAGAAGGAGAACCATTAAAACTTCAGATCTTACATGTAGAAGATGTGGTAAAAGAAAGCATAGAAGAGGAAGAAAAAAGCGGGATTTCCAGAGCTGTTCTTGAAAACTGGGATGTGAATGAGATTTACGAGCCAAAGCTTCATGATATGATGAAAGAACAGTTTGAATTCATCTATCCGTACGAAAAAAGCAGTATGAGAAAGCTGAAATTTACAGTTACCGAGCTGAAAAAGCGGGCATATGAGCTTGGTCTGGATGGCGGCGAAGAAGAACGAGAAGAAGAAGGAGAAC
>OIXG01002815.1_pt1 | contig 12402 bp, 8 predicted proteins | sample 1587731 | NCBI WGS metagenome assembly OIXG01 (sample SAMEA3888908, study PRJEB22519) | human gut metagenome | biome: human gut; feature: human-associated habitat; material: faeces | place: Denmark | collected 2010
ACCAAAAGCCGCTTTTCCCACCCGGTGACGGTGAAAACGACCAAGACCCTGAAGCTGCCGAAAGTCTCCGGCGCCTGCAAAACCTACGCTTATTATGATGCGGTAACAGATAAAACATCGCCTGCCTATGCGGTGCTGAATTCCGGCACCTACCGGGGCGTCACCTACAAGACCACCACCGACGAGACCACCGGTATTCGTATGGTGGGGGAATATTATTGCGCCGCCCTGGGCACCTTTTACGGCACCACCAAGGGCACCAAATATAAGGTCACCCTGGACACCGGCAAAACCTTTAAGATCATTTTGTGTGATACCAAATCCAACCGCCATACGGACAAAAAGCACCAGTACGCCAAGAAAAATAAGGATGTGGTGGAGTTCTATGTGGACCGCACCAAGATCCCCGGGGTCAACGGCAATTATAACCGCTTGGAGCCGTTTCACGGCAAAATTCAGTCCATCGAGCGGTTGACGGAATGGGATCGTGCGGAATCATAAAGGCATCAAAAAAAGCACCCGATTGGGTGCTTTTTTTGTGGTTAAAATGATGTTTGAATTACAGAATTCTCTTGCGGCCGACATGTTTTAATCACCACTGTTTCGTTAAATGTCTAATCGTAATAAAAAAGCTTGTATTTTGTAAAAATCGGTTGACATTCCATATATTATAATATATAATACCCAATGGAAAAAGGAGGAGTGGGTGAATTATGCCCATTTCTCCTGCTTTTATATCCTGCGGCGCCGAGGGCGCTGCGCAAAATGGAGCGTGAATCTTTATGGCAAAAAAATGGACAGCTGTGCTGATGGCCATTCTCATGGTGCTTACCGCATTTCCGGTGACCACCGCGATGGCAGCCGGCAGCAGCGAGGCAAGTAAGCCGGCAGACGGTACGACTCAGGGTCGTCCCTTTGTCAGCGATAATCCGTCTCATTGGTACCGTATTCCCAGTATGGTTACCCTGGATGACGGTACTGTCGTTGCAGCTGCTGACGCTCGTTGGGACGGCGGTATGGACGGCGGCGGTAACGATGTGATCACCGCGCGTTCTACGGACAACGGCGACACTTGGTCTTACACATGGGCCGGCTATTACGGCGATAACGGCAATGTGTTTAGTAAGGCGTCTACCAGTTATTGCGACAGCAATATTGCAACTGACGGCAAGACCCTGTATATGCTGTCTACCTTCTTTGCTTCCGGCGTAGCCATTAACGGCACTTCTGCGAACGCACAGCCTTCTAAGGACACCGGTTTGGACAGTCAGGGTCGTCTGCTGCTTGCCCGTAACGGCGGCGATTATGACTATTACGTGGGCGCGGTAGGTGCAGACGGGTATGCCAGCATTTATAGAACCAGCGACAGCACGGTCGTCAGCGGCTACAAGGTGAACGGCGAGTTTGAGCTGTTTAAGCATGACGCTTATGTTGGCTGCGTTTGGTATTCTAACTGTGAGTTCCAGGCCAAGAAGTGCCAGTACCTGTTTTTCCGTACTTCCACGGACGGCGGCAAAACCTGGAGCGCACCGTCCTTGGTAAATGCCAGAAAGAGCGGCGAGAAGTTCTTGGGTGCAGGCCCCGGCCGTGCCATTGTCACGGATGACGGCACCATTTGTATGCCGGTTTATGTTTACGGCGACAATGCTTGGGGCTCCGGTGACGCTTCTCAGGGAACCAGCTTTATTTACAGTAAAGACCAGGGCAAGACCTGGAGCCGTACGGCGAACTTTACCAACACATCCTCTTTTGGCGGCAGCGGTTGGTCCAGTGAGGCGCAGCTTGTAGATTTAGGTAACGGCGTAGTGCGCTGCTTCTACCGTAACGGTAAGAAAAAGATTATGTACTGCGACGCCACTTGGACCGGCTCTCTGTACAGATGGGGCGATGTGGTAGATACTGGTATTGACATTTGGGGTAACTGCCAGCTGTCTGCCATTATGTATCCCTATCTGATTGACGGCAAGCGTGCCATTTTGGTTTCTTCTCCCTCCTCAACAGAGGGTCGTAAAACCGGTGCCATCTTTACCTTGCTGCTGAATGACGACAATACTGTTTCTACCGAATATGCCAAAAAGACCATTACCGCAGAGGGCGCCATGTTTGCCTACTCCTGCTTGACGGTGCTGAAAGACGGCAGCGTGGCAGATTTGTACGAGACGGACGCCTGTGACTTTACCTATAAAGTTTTTGATATCCAATCCCTCACCGGTATGGATGTGGATGTTCCCACCACAACGGACATTCAGATGAATGTGGGTCAGAAGAAGACCTTAACCTTCTCTGCGCAGAATGTGAATAACTCTGCAAGCGATATTGTGTCTTTGTCTGCTGGGAAGGAAGTACCCGGTGCCACTGCCAATAAGGCAACGGATGCCAATTACAGCGGCGATTCCGTTTCTGTAAAGCGCGCTTTGTACACCTTTACCTCTACCGGTACAGAGTACACCATTGCCCACGCAGGTATGTACTTAAGTGTGGGTACAAACGGTAAGGCCGGCTATCCCGGTGCGTCTACGCCTGCCAATGTCACATTGCGCGCAGTAGACGGCGGCTTCCAGCTGTTGCAGGACGGCCATTACGGCCTGTATTTTATGGAAAAAGATTCCAAGGGCAATGTGGTGAACCACTTTGAGCGTTGGGATTTTGAGGGTAAAGATAAGGATACCAAAACAGAGGAAGAAGTGCTGAAAGCCACCACCTTCCAGCTGTATCGCAGAATCCGCACCGGCGAGACCGGCAGCACGGAGCTGCCCGGCTACATTCAGGTGAATACCGTGGATGACGGCGAGGAATATTTGATTGTCTATCACGGTACGGACGGCTATTTCCTGCTGAATCCCTCTACTTCTACAACGAATATGTATGCCCATTGCTTAAAGGCAAACGGCGGCAGCACCATTGACGGTTACAATGTTACCGTTACCGCCAACGCAGTAGGCAACGCTGTGGTACAGGCAGGGCTGAATACTTATAATATTACGGTTGTGGACGGCGACTTGGCTGTGACCGGTGTGGTTAAGTATGACCCTGTGATTTATACCCACGGTGACGCTTCCGGTAAGGGGCAGCCGTATATGTATTGCGGTTCTTTGATTTCCGACGGTTCCCAGGCCGGCGAAAAAGAGACCCATTATACGGTTAACGACAGTCGTTATACCATTACCGGCATAAAGTGCGTGGAGGATTCCGCTGCGGATATTAAGTATGCGGACGGTAAGCTCAGCGGTACTTTACATATTGCAGATACTGCCGAGTATGCAAATTATAACAAAGGCGAAACGGTCACCATTGAGACCAATCTGACGGATACGGACGGCAATATTTGGACCCAGACGGATAAACTGTATGTGGCTTCAAACCCGGTGGCTGGACACACAATCGGCACGCAACAAATGTGGGGCAACTGGGGCAATCATGTTAATATGTTACCACTGATTTATGTTGCTGAAAACTCTTACGGTAACACGGACAGAAAAACTTATACCGGAACGCATCAGATTTGTAATGCATACAATGTTGAGGATGCCAATTCTCTTGTTTATAAAAAAGATACAACTTCTATCGGCAATTTGTTGAGTTCTTCCGCAGGAGACAAGTTGGCTGGATTAGGTGACAACAACAATTCCGGCGGTTCAACAGGAAGTCAAAGTAACTTATTAGAAGTTAAAGATAGTTCAACTGTTTCTGCCTATTATTATTATGATATGAGTTCGGATACCAACATGGGTATTACGCGAAATAATTCCGATGGTACGCGTTTCTCTTTGAAGTTGGGTATTACTCCAATTTCAGTTTCGGGCGGCAATGCGGATGGTGCTGCTATCGACTTTCCTTCTAACGACAAATTGAATTATTTTACAGGCGACGGATTTACTGCGGATAGAGTTTATTTTGATTCCTATTCTCTTGGTGTTGCGGCAAAACAGTATGAGACAATTACCGGTACAACAAGCGTTGCTGCAAATAATACTGCAACGATGTCAGGCGTTGCGGAACTTCAAGCGCACTTGAATACAACATTCAAGTCTGCAGGAACTAAGAATGTAACCAACTGGTTAAATCTTGGTCTGAATTTCCAGGTCAAGGTCTGCAACAAGAGCAACGAGCGTACGCCGTATAATGAAGCGGTGAGCAAGGTGCGTGTGTCCACGGACTACACCAAGGAGACTTGGGACAAGTACACCACTGCGCTGCTGAACACAGAGGCATACCTGAACAATTACACCCTGCTGACCACGGACGAGACCACCCAGGATGTGGGCACGGTTTTGGATTCTACTTATACGGGCCTGACCAAGCGTGCCGACTTTACGGAGTTGGAAAAGGTGGTAGAGCAGAACAAGGCGGCTTATGACAAGGGCTTTGCCGGCAATGTAACCGATACAGACCAAAATAAGTACACAGTGGACAGCTGGCAGAACTTTGAGAACGCCTATAAAGCCGGTACGGATCTGCTGGCGCAGTATCCGGAAAAGGGCAGAAACAATGTGGCAGGCTTTACCGTAGGTCCCGATTCTGCGGAAAAGACCACCCAAACCCAAATTGACGAAACCGCAACCCAGCTGAAAAACTCCGGCCTTGTGGTTGCTGCTGACGCCAGCGCCTATGAATCTGCCCGCAGCATCAGCGCCACCATCGACCGCACCGCGTTCCCGGACGGCGGTACCGCCATTACCAATACGGTAACCAACGGCAACGGCACCATTTATAAAGCCTACAATGGCAAGGATTATGTGAATGTGCCTGCTGCGCAGCAGATTACGGTAGACGGCTTTACTGCGGATTTGCTGAGTAATATGAATGTAGGTGAGTCCTCCGAGAGCGGCCGCATCTTCACCGTTGCCTGCAGCGTCAACGGCAATGCCTTTGAAACGAGAGAGGGTAAGACGCAGTATCACTACGGCACCATTGCCCATTTGGATTTTTCTGCTTACAAGTCTCAGGATACCGTTTGCGTTGTGCATACGGCAAACGGCGATACAAAGATTGACCTTGCCAAGTGCAAGTATCAGTTGTCGCTGCTGGTGCAGCAGGATACCACCATTACGGTGACCACTGCCACCAGACCCAATGTGATTGTTGCCGACTACTTTGGCACGATTTTGGGCGCGTTTGTGGGCGCTACCAGCGTTACCGTAGAAGGCAACACCGTAAAGGTAGGCGATACAGTGATTACCGCCAAGGATTCCCCCAAGTACAAATTTACCGGTTGGACTTGGAGCGAAGGCACCCATCAGATTCCGGCGGGTCAGGTTGCGCAGATTGTGCAGAAAGGTACACCCACCGGTGTGGATGTGAACTACACCGTCAGCAACACCGGCACGGCTGCCAACGCCTTGATCAACGGCGCTACCCAGTACACCGCACCCGGCATCAACAAACCCTTAGAGCTGACCTCTGACAACGCAGCGTACTGGACCCGTACCGTAAACGGTGTGGAGACTTTGGCTTCCTACGAGCAGAAAGTTACCCTGTTCAGCGCCAATACGGATACCACTTACACGGCATACGCCAGCTTAAATGATCTGCCCAAAAATTTGCAGGAGCAGGCAGAGAGCGGCACGCCGGCTTTGAATGGCGTAGGCTTCTTTGCAGACGAGAAGTTTACCATGTCCTGTGATTATTCTGCCGGTGCGGATGTGACCGTCTTGGAGGTGGGTGTGATTTACTCCGCCACTAAGAACGGAAAGGACACCCTTGTGAAGGGCGGCGACGGTGCGACAACGGTTGTGTCCCGCAATGTTGCCAACTGGACGGGCAGTCCCAATTCCGGCACCTTTACCATGACCAAGAAGGGCAGCGATACGGGCAGCCATTATATGCGTATGTATGTGAGCTACCGTACTTCTCGTATGAACACCCAGGTACCCTTTGTGGTTTATGGTGATATTTATCAGTGCGTAAACGGCGCTGTTTCCGCAGTGAACTAAAGAAGGAGGACAATAGAATGAAAGCATACGATACTCCGACTTTAGATGTAGAGTGGTTCACCGCCCAAACAGCACTGAGCCAGAGCACCACGGACCCGGATAAGGAAAATCCCGGCACGGAGTTCTAATCAAAGCATAGAAAACACCCTCGACCATTGGTCGAGGGTGTTGTTTTATGTATGAGAGGTTATGCGCGGGAACAAACTTCCGTCTGCTTAAAATCCCCCCTGCGGCTGCGCCGCTTTCCCCCCTTTACAAGGGGGGCGAGAATGTGTAACCAATAAGGCTCCCTTGTAAAGGGAGCTGGCGCGCTTGCGCGACTGAGGGATTATTCGGACGGCAGATTGTCGCCTCCTGCCTTATATTTTACCCATTCACCACGTTCTGCGGTTTGCCGTCTAAGTAGGCGGCAATATTCGCTTGCAGAATGCCAAGCAGTCTGGCACGGGTTTCATAGGCTGCCCAAGCAATTTTTTGCGTGCAGCAGGGGGTTGTCTGTTGCCGGCGGCTCGGTAGAGAGCACATCCAGCCCGGCGCCTGCCAGCTTGCCGCTGTTTAACGCCTGCGCCAATGCATCCTCGTCCACCACCGGTCCGCGGCTGGTGTTGATAAAGATCGCGCCGTCTTTCATCTTGTCAAAGGCCGCCGCGTTCATCATACCCTGGGTGTCCGGTGTCAGGGGACAGTGGCAAGTGATGATGTCGCTGTTTGCCAGCACCGTATCCGCATCTGCAAATCGGGTGCTGTGCAGCCCGTCAAGCGGCTTTTCGTGCGGTGTGCACACCAGCACTTGCATACCGAATGTTTCTGCAATCTGTGCCACTCTGTGCCCGATGGCGCCAAACCCAAAGATGCCCAAGGTTTTGCCGTCTAATTCCATCAGCGGTGTTTTCCAAAAACAAAAGTCCGGGCAACGGCACCATTCACCGTTTTCTACCGCCTGTGTATGCACTGCAACCTGGTTGGTAAAGGACAGGATAAAAGCAAACACCAGCTGCGCCACCGCATTGGTGGAGTAAGCGGGAATGTTGCACACGGTAATACCCAGTTCCTTGGCTGCCGCACAGTCTACCACATTGTAGCCGGTGGATTGCAGCCCGATGTATTCCAGCTCCGGGCGCAATGTTTCCAGCGTTGCACGGTCAAGGACAGTTTTGTTGATAATCAGCAAATTTGCACCTTTGGCGCGTTCTACCACTTGGTCAGCCGTTGTACGGTCATAGACCTTATAGTCGCCATAGTTGCCCATCCAGTCCCAGCTTTGGTCGCCGGGGTTGGTGGTATAGCCGTCTAAATTTACAATTTTCATAAAATCACGCCTTTCTGTCCAAATTATAACCCAGTCCGTCTTAAAATGCAACCTGTACTTGCGCCGGGCACGCCGGGCGGTTATAATAATAAGCAAGGGCGCACCCGCATAGTATGTACGGGTGATTTTTGTGAAGCGTGTTTTTCCCGCTGCGCTGTGCGTGGCGTTTGTGTTTGTGACCTGCCTGTCTCTGCAAGTGCTGTTGCGGCAGTCTGTGCCCTCGGCGGTGCAGTACCCCAAGGCGCGCTACAATTTGGTCATCGACCCGGGCCACGGCGGCATGGATGTAGGCACGGTGGCGGCGGACGGCACGGCAGAGAAAGAGATCAACCTGGCCATTGCACGGGATTTGTATGCTTTTGCGGTGATCAGCGGCATACCCGCCTCTATGACCCGCACCGGGGACTACCTGGTCTACAAGGCCGGGGACAACAAAAAACGCTCAGATTTGTATAACCGTTTTGACTATATTAACAGCGTGGATAACGCAGTGCTGGTTTCTATTCATCAAAACCATTTTGCCGATACTTCCCAGTGGGGGATGCAGATTTGGTACACGGTAAACGATCCGTTGAGCAAGGCACTGGCTGCTCATATTTTAGCTTATGACAAGCAGCACTTGCAGCCGGGTAATCGTCGGGAGAACAAGCCGTCGGACGACAGCTATTATCTGCTTTATCAAGCCAAAGTGCCCTCCGTGATGGTGGAGTGCGGCTTTATGAGCAATGTAAAAGAAAATAATCAGTTAAAACAGGATGTTTATCGGCGCCGCGTGGCCTTTTGCATTTTGGCAGGGCTTAGCGACACCATGAAAACAGGGGAGTTACCGTAATGGCAAAACAGAGGAGTATGTATATTTGCAGCGAATGCGGCTATGAGAGCGGCAAGTGGTACGGCAAGTGCCCGGGCTGTGGCGAGTGGAACACCATGAATGAGGAGACCCCTGCGGTTAAATCCACAGGCACCAAGCGCAGCAGCGGCGGTTATGCCTCGCGACCGTTAAAACGTTTGTCGGAAATTACAGAAGACGTGGAGCGGCGTATTTCCACCGGTATTCATGAGTTTGACCGGGTGCTGGGCGGCGGTATCGTAGAGGGCAGCCTGGTGCTCTTAGGTGGCGATCCGGGTATCGGTAAATCCACCATTTTGCTGCAAGCCTGTCAGCACTTGGGACAGCACCATACCATTCTCTATGTGAGTGGCGAGGAGTCTGCCAATCAGATCAAACTGCGTGCCAATCGGCTGGGTGTGACTACGGACAGTCTATACATTTTGGCAGAGACGGATGTGGGCAGTATTGCCGAGACCATCCGCAGCGAAAAGCCGGATATTGTGATCATTGACTCCATTCAAACCATGGTGTACGATCAGGTGACTTCTTCTGCCGGATCTGTGACCCAGGTGCGGGAGTGCACCAATATTTTTATGCACACAGCCAAAACCTACGGTATCCCTATTTTTGTAGTAGGCCATGTGAACAAGGACGGCGCCATTGCCGGACCTAAGGTGCTGGAGCATATTGTGGATACGGTGCTGTACTTTGAGGGCGAGCGGAACTACTCTTACCGTATTCTCCGAGGGGTGAAGAACCGCTTCGGCTCCACCAATGAGATCGGTGTGTTTGAGATGACTCAAGAGGGGCTTTTGGAAGTGGAAAATCCCTCGTTGATGATGCTCTCCGGTCGTCCGAAGAACGCCAGCGGCACCTGTGTGGCCTGTGTAATGGAAGGCTCTCGCCCCATTTTGGCGGAGGTGCAGGGATTGGTAACGGCAACCGGCTTCGGCACGCCCCGGCGTATGAGCACCGGCTTTGATTTTAACCGTATGGCAATGCTCATTGCGGTATTGGAAAAGCGGGCGGGCTTTTTCTTCAACACCATGGATGCTTATATCAATGTGGTCAGCGGTCTGCGGTTGGACGAGCCGGCGGCGGATCTGTCTGTGGCAATGGCGCTGGTGTCCTCGCTGAAGGACGCGGTGATCGGCGACAAGGTGCTGGCCTTTGGCGAGATCGGCTTGGCTGGCGAAATTCGCGCTGTCAGCCATTGCGAACAGCGCGTGCAGGAGGCCGGTCGCTTGGGCTTCCAGCGCTGTGTGATCCCATTCCATAATTACAAATCCCTGTCCAAGGAACTAAAAAAAGAGTTGGATATTGTGCCGGTGCGCACCGTTCGCGACGCATTTAGTGCCTTGACAGTGAAAGAGTGATATTTTGACTTAATAAAGGACCCTGCTGTTGCAAGGTCCTTTTGCTTTTTTACTATCGCTCCCAATCTTAGCAGGCGTTACGGCGCTGCGGTTTGGGGCTGATTTTTGCCGGTGGCCACTGTGCCGTCGTCCATTTGGTGATCCAGCAGGATTTCCTCTTGGGTCAGCATAAAATAGCTTTGCCAGGCGGGGTCCAGCGGCGTGTTGCCATCTGCATCGGCCCAGGTCAAATCTACATGGTAGGTGCCGCTTTCCAGTTTTACCAGGTTCCAGGCGTGGGCGGTGTCTTGGGACACGCCGCTGACCTGTGTGCACCACAAATTTGCCTTGCGGCAAAGGTATTCAAATCCGCTGGCATAGCCCTGACAAATGGACGACCCGCCCTCAATGGCGCCGTAGGCGGTGGCAGTAGGTTTGCCGCCGGCGGAGTCGTTGTCATAAGTGGTGCGCAAGGAGATCACCGCTGCCAGATAGCGGTACTTGTCGTAGGTGCTAAAGGTCTTTGGAATGGCGCTGACGATCAAATTGCATTCTTCTTCAAAGATCTGTATTTCCTCTTTTATCTGCTTGGTATCCGCTGCGGCGCCTGTTGCGTCGTAGGGCAAAAAGTAGCAGGCCCGCAGAGCCGTGGTGCGGTCGCCCTCTACGACTTCTTCTATATCAAAATAATTCTCATATTCCGGGTGGTCCCGACACAGCGCGGATGCAGCCATCAAAACATTGTCCAGAACAGCGTAGCCCCGGTCCTTGGCCGTGTATGTAAAAGGGGTCAAATCTTTAACTTTTGGGAGCATTTCGTCATAAAGTGCCTGTTGGTCGCCGTTTAGCTCGGCATAGGCGGCATTGTCCTGTTTGTATGCGTAGCTGACCGTGGAGGACCAGCCGCCCACAGGGTTCTTCTTCACCAGCTCCAGCGCAGTCTGAATGCTGTCCTCCACCCGCTGGCTGGCAAATGTTTGTGCGGCGTTTTCTGTGGTGGTAACTGCGGTTGTAGGTTCGGTAACCGTGGGCGCTTCTCTTTTGCAGCCGGTGAGCAGGGGAAGCAGTACGGCAATACCGGCGCAGAACAGGGCGGGAAGCACTTTCTTGAATCGCGTTCGTTTCAGTGGCCATTGGCGCATGGTTTTCCTCCTATTGGTTGGTGGTTCCGCTGCTTTATGTACGCTGAAAATAAAAAAGCCACTGTAACCGAAATTACAGTGGACTTGGTGGAGCATAGGGGATTCGAACCCCTGACCTCCACACTGCCAGTGTGGCGCGCTCCCAACTGCGCTAATGCCCCGTAGCTATCTTGCTTTGGTAGTATAGCATAGCGTATGTGGGAAAGTCAAGAGAATTTTTACAAAAAATGCAAAAACACAGATTTTTCTCTTTTGCATAGAATGAGATAGGTTCGTAGGAGGGGTGACAGTGGCGAGTATCAGCCTTTGTATGATCGTGCGGGACGAGGAAGCGGTACTGGGACGGTGCCTGGAGAGCGTGGCACCGGCGGTGGATGAGATCATTGTGGTAGACACTGGCAGCTTGGACGGCACCAAGGCGGTGGCGGCTGCCTATACCGATCGGATTTTTGACTTTGCCTGGGTAGATGATTTTGCAGCGGCACGCAATGCATCCTTTGCCAAGGCCACCGGGGATTATATCCTGTGGCTGGACGCAGACGATGTGCTGTTGCCGGAGGATCTGGATGCGTTGTTGTGTCTGAAAAATCGGCTGGACCAATCCCCGGCAGATGTGGTGATGATGCGCTACAACGCCGGCTTTGACAGTCGTGGCAATCCCACTTTTTTCTTTGATAGAGAGCGGTTGGTGCGCCGCGCGGCAAGACCGGTTTGGCACGGTCGGGTACACGAATATATTCAGTGCCCGGGCACCAGAATTACAGTGAATATTGCCGTGACGCATCGTTCAATCAAGACAGCGTACACCACCCGAAACCTACGAATCTATGAAAAGATGGCGGCGGCAGGGGAGTCTTTTACGCCCCGTGATCGATTCTACTACGGGCGGGAGTTATACTACCATCGGCAGTATGACCGTGCGGTACAGGAATTGCAGGCGTTTTTGGCGCCCGGCGACGGCTGGCTGCCGGATCAGTTGGAGGCCTGCAAGTTCCTGAGTGCAGCCCTGCACGTCCAAGGGGATCGGAAGGGTGCGTTTGCTGCATTGTGCCGGAGCTTTGCCCTGGGAGCACCTCGGGCGGACCTGGTATGCGGTTGCGGTGATCTGTTACTGGAACAAGGGGATTATCCGGCGGCGATTTGTTGGTACAAGTGGGCGCTGGAACTGCCCCGGGACCTGCATAGCGGCTTTGTAAACACGGATGATACCGGGTACTTGCCGTACCTGCGGCTTTGCGTTTGTTATGATCGTATGGGAGATCATGCAGCGGCTGCCCGCTGCAATGCCCAAGCCGCAGCGTACCGACCCGATGATGCCGCCGTGCAGCAGAACGCAGCCTATTTTGCCGCATTGCAGAACTCTGCCAACCTGCCGTCTATTGGAGAGGATAAGGAGCAAAACCGATGAATACAACGATTTATAAAAACCAACCTTGCTGCGACGCTTGCTGCAAGCCTGCCTGTTCCTGCTGTCCCACCGTTGTTGGGCCTACCGGTCCAACAGGGCCTACCGGTCCAACAGGGCCTACCGGTCCCATCGGCCCCACAGGTCCGGGTGTTGGCGCTACCGGCCCTACCGGTCCTATGGGTCCTACGGGCGCTACCGGTGCGGCCGGCAGTAACGGACAAATGGGGCCCACAGGTCCCACCGGTGCACCGGGTAGTAACGGCCAAATGGGTCCCACCGGTCCAACCGGTGCAACCGGAGCTGCTGGTTTTGCAGGCGCAACAGGACCTACCGGTGCCACGGGTCCTACCGGACCTACCGGTGCCACTGGCCCCACTGGACCGACCGGACCCACCGGGCCGACTGGACCCACTGGCGCTACCG
>OIXG01002820.1_pt1 | contig 12378 bp, 9 predicted proteins | sample 1587731 | NCBI WGS metagenome assembly OIXG01 (sample SAMEA3888908, study PRJEB22519) | human gut metagenome | biome: human gut; feature: human-associated habitat; material: faeces | place: Denmark | collected 2010
CTATGGCCTGGGCGAACCGGAGAATTTTGAGAAAATGATGGTTTCCCTGCGGCCCGGTATGGAGAAGGATCGGGACGAGGTGCTGCGGCAGCTGGTAGATATCCAGTATGACCGCAATGATATGGATTTTAAGCGCGGTACCTTCCGGGTGCGGGGAGATGTGGTGGAGATTATCCCGGCCAATGAATCCGAGCTGGCAGTGCGGGTGGAGTTCTTCGGAGATGAGATTGACCGGATTACCCAGATTGATGTGCTGACCGGGGAGATCAAAGGAGAGCTGGAGCACATCGCGATCTTTCCGGCTTCTCATTACGTGGTGCCCATGGAGCAGATCAAGCGGGCAGCCGCTGACATTGAGAAGGAGCTGGAGGAGCGGGTGCGCTATTTCAAGAGCGAGGACAAGCTTCTGGAGGCCCAGCGCATCGCAGAGCGGACGAACTTTGATATTGAGATGCTGAAGGAGACCGGCTTCTGCTCCGGTATCGAGAACTATTCGAGACATCTGACCGGCGCAGCGCCGGGCACGCCGCCCAATACACTGATGGATTATTTCCCGGATGATTTTCTGATTATCATAGATGAGTCCCATAAGACCGTGCCCCAGATCCGCGGCATGTACGCGGGCGATCGATCCCGGAAGACCACGCTGGTGGATTACGGCTTCCGTCTGCCGTCGGCGCTCGACAACCGTCCGCTGAACTTCGAGGAATTCGAGAGCAAGATTGATCAGATTATGTTCGTCTCCGCCACGCCGGGCGAGTACGAGGCTGATCATGAGATGCTGCGGGCGGAGCAGATTATCCGGCCTACGGGACTTTTGGATCCCAAGGTGGAAATCCGGCCTGTGGAGGGCCAGATCGACGACCTGGTGGGCGAGGTGAATAAGGAGGTGGCAGCAGGCCACAAGATCCTGATCACTACCCTGACGAAACGCATGGCTGAGGATCTGACCGACTACATGCGGGAGCTGGGTATCCGGGTCAAATACCTGCATTCGGATATCGACACCCTGGAGCGGACCCAGATTATCCGGGATATGCGTCTGGATGTCTTTGATGTGTTAGTTGGTATTAACCTGTTGCGTGAGGGTCTGGATATTCCGGAAATTACCCTGGTGGCGATTCTGGACGCGGACAAAGAAGGGTTCCTGCGTTCCGAGGTCTCCCTGATTCAGACCATCGGTCGTGCGGCACGAAATTCTGAAGGCCATGTCATCATGTACGCGGATACCGTTACCGATTCCATGCGGCTGGCCATCGATGAGACCGAGCGCCGACGCGCGCTGCAGGAGGCATATAATAAGGAACATGGCATCACGCCGAAGACCATTCAGAAGTCCGTACGGGATCTCATCAGCATTTCCAAGGAGATTGCCAAGGAAGAGCTGCAGTTCGAGAAGGATCCGGAATCCATGAGCAAGAAGGAACTGGAGAAGCTCATCAAGGACATTGATAAGAAGATGAAGAAGGCGGCTGCGGATCTGAACTTCGAGCTGGCGGCAGAACTGCGTGATAAGATGATAGAATTAAAGAAGCAGGCAAATGAGCTTTAAAACCTGCGTCGCAATGCATTTATGAGGAGAAAAACAATGGATAAATTTATCAGAATCCGGGGCGCCAACGAGCACAATTTAAAGAACCTGGATATCGACATCCCCAGAGATAAATTTGTGGTGTTGACGGGACTAAGCGGTTCGGGAAAATCGTCCCTGGCCTTCGACACCATTTATGCGGAAGGACAACGGCGCTACATGGAGTCCCTGTCATCCTATGCCCGTCAGTTCCTGGGTCAGATGGAGAAGCCCAATGTGGAGAGCATTGACGGCCTGTCTCCGGCCATTTCCATCGACCAGAAGTCTACGAACCGGAACCCCCGCTCCACTGTGGGAACCGTGACGGAGATTTACGATTATTTCCGACTGCTCTATGCCCGGATCGGTATCCCCCATTGCCCGAAATGCGGCAAGGAGATCAAGAAGCAGAGTGTAGACCAGATGGTAGATCAGATCATGGCCATGCCCGAGCGGACGAAAATCCAGCTGCTGGCCCCGGTGGTCAAGGGCCGCAAGGGCGAGCATGTGAAGGTGCTGGAGCAGGCGAAGAAAAGCGGCTTCGTCCGGGTTCGCATCGACGGCAATCTCTATGAGCTGTCCGAAGAAATCAAGCTGGAAAAGAACATCAAGCATACCATCGAGATCGTGGTGGACCGACTGGTGGTGAAAGAGGGCATAGAGCGCCGCCTGGCGGATTCCATCGAGACGGTGCTGAACCTGTCCGACGGTCTGCTGGTGGTGGATGTCATCGGCGGCGAGACGCTGACCTTGAGCTCCAGCTATGCCTGTCCGGATTGCGGCATCAGCATGGAAGAGATTGAACCCAGAAGCTTTTCCTTTAATAACCCCTTCGGAGCCTGCCCGGAGTGCTTCGGCCTGGGCTACAAGATGGAATTTGACGAGGATTTAATGATTCCCGATAAGTCCTTAAGTATCGCGGAGGGTGCGATTACGGTCATGGGCTGGCAGTCCTGTACGGACCCGTCCAGCTTTACCTATGCGCTTTTGAAAGCCCTTTCCAAAGAATACGGCTTCGATCTGACCATACCTTATGAGCAGCTGTCCCCGGAGATCCGGGACATACTGATTCATGGAACCAATGGCCGTGAGGTGAAGGTCTATTATAAGGGGCAGCGGGGCGAGGGCGTCTATGATGTGGCCTTCGAGGGCCTGATTAAAAATGTGGAGCGCCGCTACCGGGAGACCGGTTCCGAGATCATGCGTCAGGAATATGAGACCTTCATGCGGATTACGCCCTGTAAGGCCTGCGGCGGCCAGCGTCTGAAGAAGACGTCTCTGGCGGTGACCGTGGGGGAGAAGAATATCGCGGAAGTGACGTCTATGTCCGTGCTGAAGCTGTATGATTTTCTGAAGGAATTGCAGCTTACAGAACAGCAGAAGCTGATTGGTGAACAGATCCTGAAAGAGATTAAGGCCCGCATCGGCTTCCTGATTGATGTGGGACTGGATTATCTGACCCTGGCCCGGGCCACCGGCAGCCTGTCCGGCGGCGAGGCTCAGCGTATCCGTCTGGCCACTCAGATCGGCTCCGGCCTGGTGGGCGTGGCCTATATTCTGGACGAGCCCAGCATCGGCCTGCATCAGCGGGACAACGATAAGCTGCTGGCGACCCTGAAGCGTCTGCGGGATCTGGGTAATACCCTGATTGTGGTGGAGCATGACGAGGATACCATGTTCGCGGCGGATTATATCGTGGATATCGGCCCGGGCGCGGGCGAGCACGGCGGCAAGGTCGTGGCGGCAGGTACGGCACAGGAGATTATGGCCTGCCCGGATTCCATTACCGGAGCTTACTTAAGCGGAAAATTAAAGATTCCGGTGCCGGAGACCAGAAGAACTCCCACGGGCTGGCTGACGGTCAGGGGCGCTGCGGAAAATAACCTGAAAAATATCCAGGTGGATTTCCCCCTGGGCGTCATGACCTGCGTCACCGGCGTGTCCGGTTCCGGAAAGAGCTCTCTGGTCAATGAGATTCTCTATAAGACCCTGGCGCGGAAGCTGAACCGGGCCCGCACCATTCCGGGTAAATACAAGGAAATCACAGGGTTAGAGCAGCTTGACAAGGTCATTGCCATCGACCAGTCCCCTATTGGGCGGACGCCCCGTTCCAACCCGGCCACTTACACCGGCGTATTCGACCAGATCCGCGACTTGTTCGCGTCCACAGCCGACGCCAAGAGCAAGGGCTATAAGAAGGGCCGTTTCAGCTTCAATGTGAAAGGTGGCCGCTGTGAGGCCTGCTCCGGCGACGGAATCATCAAAATCGAGATGCATTTCCTGCCGGACGTGTATGTGCCCTGCGAGGTCTGCCAGGGAAAACGCTACAACCGGGAGACTCTGGATGTGAAGTATAAGGGCAAGAGCATCTTTGACGTGCTGGATATGACTGTGGAAGAGGCCATGACCTTCTTCGAAAATGTGCCGACTATCCGCAGGAAAATTGAGACCCTGAACGACGTGGGACTTTCCTATATCAAGCTGGGACAGCCTTCCACGACCCTGTCCGGAGGGGAAGCCCAGCGGATTAAGCTGGCCACCGAGCTGTCCAGACGGAGCACCGGCAAGACCATCTACATTCTGGATGAGCCGACTACGGGCCTGCATTTTGCCGATGTCCATAAGCTGACGGAGATTCTGCAGCGGCTGGCCGAGGGCGGCAATACAGTCGTGGTCATCGAGCATAATCTGGACGTGATTAAGACGGCCGATTACATCATTGACATGGGACCGGAAGGCGGCGACCGGGGCGGCACGGTCATTGCCAAGGGCACGCCGGAGGAAGTGGCCAAGCAGGAGATCTCCTACACCGGCCAGTACCTTAGAAAATATTTATAGAAAGTATTTTTAATGGAAAAGTAATGGGATAGCAGGCTTTCTGTGTATTTTAATCCTCGGAAAAGGGAATAAAATCCCTTTTTCGAGGGTTGTTTTTATTTATTTTTTCGCATATACTAAAACAGAGTATAGAAACAACCAAATCCCAATGGAGTACACACAATGATTCAGAAATTATATGAAACCCTTTGCAATATAAATGAAACTGCCAATGTCCTGCGGGACGAGCCCATGAGCCGTCATACCACCTTTCGCATCGGTGGCCCGGCGGCCGTTTTCTGCATGCCTCAGACGGTACCGCAGCTGGCAGACACGGTAAAGGCCTGCGTGGAAGCTGGCGTCCCCTATTATATCCTGGGGAATGGCAGCAATGTGCTGGTGAGCGACGAAGGATATGAGGGCGTCATCATCCAGCTGTTCCGCAATATGGACGGCATCCGCGTAAATGGCACCGAGCTGGAAGTAGAAGCCGGAGCCCTGCTGGTACGCATGGCCCATCTGGCGGCCAAAGAGGGACTGACCGGACTGGAATTCGCTTCCGGTATCCCGGGAACCTTAGGGGGAGCACTGGTCATGAATGCCGGAGCCTACGGCGGAGAGATGAAGGACGTGGTCAAAGAGGCTGTGGTCATGAAGCCGGACGGAGAAATCCTGCGGCTTAAAAAAGACGAGCTGGAGCTGGGTTACCGTACCAGCGTCATTGCAAAAAAGGGCTATCTGGTTCTGAGCGCTCTGCTGGAGCTGGAGAAAGGTGATAAAGGAGTGATTGAAGCCCGGATGCAGGAGCTGAAGGAGGCGAGAACATCCAAGCAGCCGCTGGAATATGCCAGCGCAGGCAGCACCTTCAAGCGGCCTGAGGGTTATTTTGCAGGAAAGCTCATCATGGACGCAGGACTGCGTGGTTACAGCGTAGGCGGCGCGCAGGTGTCTGAGAAGCACTGTGGCTTCGTCATCAATCGGGGCGGCGCGACAGCCCGGAATGTGATGGATCTGGTGCGCCATGTGCAGGAAGAAGTAAAAAAACAGTTCGGTGTGGAGCTGGAAATGGAAGTAAAGCTACTTGGTTTTTAGGAACGTCGAAACAGACAGGAGAAGATACAGATGAGATTTGTAATTGTAACAGGAATGTCGGGCGCGGGACGAAGCACCGCTCTTCGGGCGTTGGAGGACGCAGGTTATTTCTGCGTGGATAATCTGCCGATTTCTCTGATTGAAAAATTTTCTGAGCTGATTTATCCGGGCAATACGGAGGTCACGAAGGTGGCGTTGGGCATTGATATCCGAAGCGGAAAAGCTTTTAACGAGCTGGCGGCCACTCTGGAGGAACTGACCGTGGCAGGCGTGAACTATGAAATCCTGTTTCTGGATTCCTCTGACGAGGTGCTGGTGAAGCGCTACAAGGAGACCCGGCGTACGCATCCGCTGGCGCAGAATGGCCGCGTGGCCGACGGTATCCAGGAGGAGCGCAAAAGGCTGGAATTTCTGAAGAAGCAGGCGGATTATATCATTGATACCAGCAACCTGCTGACCAGGGAGCTGAAGCAGGAACTGGACAAGATCTTTGTGCAGAATAAGAACTTTAAGAACCTGGTCATTACTGTCCTTTCCTTTGGCTTTAAATACGGCATTCCGACGGATTCCGATCTGGTATTTGACGTGCGGTTCCTGCCGAATCCCTATTATTATGAAGAACTTCGGAAGCTCAGCGGCAATGATAAGCCGGTGCAGGATTTCGTTATGGGCTTCGAGGTGTCCCACCGGTTTCTGGACAAGCTGATTGACATGATTCAGTTCCTGATTCCGAATTATGTGCTGGAGGGCAAGAACCAGCTGGTGATCTCCATCGGTTGTACCGGCGGCAAGCACCGCTCTGTCACCCTGGCCAATAAGCTTTATGAACGGCTGCGAAACAATGCGGACTACGCGGTGCGTATCGAGCATCGCGATATTGAGAAGGATGCCGTTGTAAAAGCGCATTAGGGAAATGAAGAGGTGATCTATGTCTTTTTCCAGTGAGATTAAGCAGGAGCTCTCTGTCCATGTGCCGCCGGCCAGACATTGCAGACTGGCTGAGATGGCCGCCATTTTAAACTTCTGCAGCCGCGTGGAGAGTGTTGAAGGAGAGTCCCCCTGCGTGAAAATGCATACGGAGAATCTGGCCGTTGCAAGAAAGTACTTTACATTATTGAGAAAAACATTTAGTATAGAAATGAACGTGTCGACGCGGCAGAGCAGAAATCCCAGGGGAAGTCTCAGCTATGAGGTGACTTCTTTCGGAGGACTGGAGCCTGTAAAGCATATGCTGGTGCAGAATCAGTGCTGCAGGCGGGCGTACATACGGGGAGCCTTTCTGGCGTCCGGATCCTTGAGCGACCCGGAGAAGGGCTATCATTTTGAAATCGTGTGCAGCGGGGAAGAAAAGGCTGATGAGCTTCGGGAGATGCTGGCCAGCTTCGGGATAGACGCGCGGATCACGCTGCGAAAGCGCAGTTACGTGTTATACGTAAAGGAGGGATCGCAGATTGCGGATCTTTTGAATGTGATGGAAGCCCATGTGGCTCTGATGAAGTTCGAAAATGTCCGGATTCTGAAGGAGATGCGCAATTCCGTCAATCGACAGGTGAACTGTGAAACTGCGAACTTGAATAAGACTGTTTCAGCAGCGGTAAAACAGATAGAGGATATCCAATTTATTCAGAGAACCATTGGCTTTGATGAGTTGCCGGAGAACCTGGCGGAGATAGCAGTACTCCGTCTGGAGCAGCCGGAGACGACCTTAAAGGAGCTGGGTCAGATGCTGACGCCGCCCGTAGGGAAGTCCGGTGTGAATCACCGTCTCAGAAAGCTGAGTATGATAGCAGAGGAGCTAAGGGATCACAAGGAGGAGAATTATTATGATGAAACAGGAAATCACGATTCAGATTCCGGAAGGGTTTGAAGCCAGACCGGTCGCACTGCTGGTACAGGTGGCGAGCCAGTACGGCAGCGAGATCTATGTGGAGAGTGATAACAAGAAGGTAAATGCCAAGAGCATTATGGGTATGATGACCCTTGGACTCTTCGCGGGCGAGACCGTTACCGTTTCTGCGGACGGCGAGGACGAAGAAGAGGCTATGGCCAATATCGAGAAGTTTTTAAGCAGCAAATAAGCAGACAATTGTGAGGGACTGCCGGGATTTTCCGGCAGTCCTTGTTTTTTATCCGGAAATTTGTTATGATGAAACGGATCACACAGTCTGGAAAATCAGACAATTGAAGGAGTTACAGCAGCGATGGACGCGTATACAGGCTTTGCGGAGGTTTACGATCTGTTTATGGACCAGGTTCCCTATGAGAAATGGAGCCGGCGGATCACAGAGATATTAAAAGAATACGGAATTCCGGACGGTCTGGTGCTGGATCTGGGCTGCGGAACCGGCAGCATGACGGAGCTTCTGGCGGACGCGGGCTACGATATGATCGGCGTGGACGCTTCCGAGGAAATGCTGGAGCTGGCCTGTGAGAAGCGCGCCGAGTCGGGACACGATATTTTGTACCTTCTGCAGGATATGCGGGAGTTTGAGCTTTATGGCACGGTGCGGGCCATCGTCAGCGTCTGCGATTCCCTGAATTATATTACGGAAGAGGAAGATCTGCTGCAGGTGTTCCGGCTGGTGTGGAATTATCTGGATCCGGACGGCGTGTTCTTCTTCGACATGAATACCATTTACAAATACAAAGAGATGCTGGGTGAGACCACCATCGCGGAGAACCGGGAGGAGGGTAGCTTTATCTGGGAGAATTATTACGATCCGGAGGAGCAGCTGAATCAGTACGATCTGACTCTCTATGTGCGGGATGAGGACGACCGGTATGTGCGGTTCGAGGAGACCCATATCCAGAAGGCCTATGCGCTGGAGCGGGTGCTGGAGCTGCTTGAAAAAGCGGGACTGAAGGCAGAGCAGATCTTTGATTCCGACACGGAAAAAAAGGTTACAGATACGACGGGAAAGTTCTGTATCGCAGCGCGGAAAGTGTGAGATACGGGAAGTTCAGATAAAGCGTAGAAAAATACAGGCGCAGGAAAATGATACAATAAGAGGAGTAAAAATATGGAAGATTATATTGTAAGAGCAACGGCTGCGGATCACCAGATTCGTGCTTTTGCCATCACATCAAAGGAAATGGTGGAGCAGGCGCGCTCCATCCACAACACCAGTCCGGTGGCTACTGCGGCCCTGGGACGTCTGCTGACAGCCGGCGCCATGATGGGTTCCATGATGAAGGGCGACGCGGATCTGCTGACTTTGCAGATCAAGGGAGCCGGAGCCATCGGCGGCATCACCGTGACAGCGGATTCCAAGGCAAGAGTAAAGGGCTATGTGGATGAACCCATGGTGCTGCTTCCGGCGAACGCAAAGGGAAAACTGGACGTGTCCGGCGCCATCGGGCCTGGTACCCTGCGGGTGATCAAGGATCTGGGCCTGAAGGAGCCCTATGTGGGAACCGTTGAACTGCAGACTGGCGAGATTGCGGAGGATTTGACCTATTACTTTGCCACATCTGAGCAGGTTCCATCCTCGGTAGGGCTGGGCGTGTTGTTAAATAAGGATAATACGGTCCGCCAGGCAGGCGGCTTCATCATTCAGCTGATGCCCTTTACCGACGACAAGGTCATTGACGCGCTGGAAGCAAAGCTGTCCACCATGGATTCGGTGACGAAGCTTCTGGATCAGGGCATGAGTCCGGAGCAGCTTCTGGAGTATCTGCTGGGTGATTTCGGCCTGGAGATTAATGACACCATTCCGGCTTCCTGGTACTGCAACTGCAGTCGGGAGCGGGTGGCAAAGGCCATCGTCAGCATCGGAAGCAAGGAGATACGGGAAATGATTCAGGACAACAAGCCCATCGAGGTGAAATGCCATTTCTGCAATCATGCCTACAAGTTTGATATTGAGGATTTAAAAGAGATTCTGAAAATAGCAAAACGCTAAATAAGGAGAAGCTATGAGACACGGGTTTATCAGAACGGCGGCGGTGACGCCGAAGATTCAGGTGGCGGACACGAAGGGAAATGGCGCGGAGACCATTAGGCTTGCCAGAGAGGCGGCGGAGCATGGCGCGAAGATCATCGTATTTCCGGAGCTTGGCATTACCGGCTATACCTGCTCAGATTTATTCTTACAGGAGCTTCTGTTAAAGAGCGCCCGGGAGGAGTTGTTCCATATCGCCAGAGAGACGGCAGATCTGGACGCGCTGATCTTCGTGGGACTTCCCTGGGAGAAGGACGGCAAGCTTTACAATGTGGCGGCAGCTCTCTGCGGCGGACACCTGCTTGGTCTGGTGCCGAAGCTGCATCTGCCTAACTACGGAGAATTCTATGAGCTGCGCCATTTCACACCGGGAAATCAGGAAGTAGAGGACGTGTGGGTTCCCGAGGAGGGAGAGGACGGCGATTATATCAGTTTTGGAACGAAGCTGCTGTTCACCTGTGAGGAGCTTCCGGGACTTAGTGTGGCTGCGGAGATCTGCGAGGATGTGTGGGTACCGAACCCGCCAAGCATCGGTCATGCGCTGGCAGGCGCGACGGTCATCGTGAACTGCTCAGCCAGTGATGAAACCACAGGCAAGAATCTGTACCGGGAGTCTCTCATAGGCGGACAGTCGGCCCGCCTGGTATGCGGATATATCTATGCCAATGCAGGAGAGGGCGAGTCCAGCCAGGATCTGGTGTTTGGCGGCCATAATATCATTGCGGAAAATGGAACGATTCTGGCAGAATCGGCCCGATTTACCAGTGAGACCATTTATGCGGAGCTGGATATCGCACGGCTGGTGGGCGAGCGCAGAAGAATGACCACCTTCCGGACGGACAGCTCCAGACCCTATGTGGAGGTTGGCTTCCATCTGAAAAAGGAAGATACAGAGCTGTCCCGTTATGTGGATCCGGCGCCCTTCGTGCCCGGCAGCGACAGTGACAGACAGCGGCGCTGTGAGGAGATTTTCGCCATTCAGTATATGGGCCTGAAGAAGCGGCTGGAGCATACCCATTGCAAGACGGCGGTGGTCGGTATCTCCGGCGGCCTGGATTCCACTCTGGCGCTTTTGGTTACGGTGAAGGCTTTTGACAGTCTGGGACTGGACCGTTCCGGTATTCTGGGCGTGACCATGCCCTGCTTTGGAACCACGGACCGGACTTACCGGAATGCCTGTGATATGGTGCAGAAGCTGGGCGCGACTTTAAAAGAGGTGGATATCCGCGAGGCGGTAACCATTCATTTCCGGGATATCGGACACGATCCGGATGTGCATGACGTGACCTACGAGAATTCCCAGGCGCGGGAGCGTACGGAGGTTTTGATGAATCTGGCTAACCAGGCGGGCGGCATGGTCATCGGTACCGGTGATATGTCGGAGCTTGCCCTGGGCTGGGCCACCTACAATGGCGACCACATGTCTATGTACGGCGTCAATGCGGGGGTCCCGAAGACACTGGTGCGCCATCTGGTGCGGTACTATGCGGATACCTGTGGGGATGAGAAGCTTTCCGAAGTACTGCTGGACGTCTTAGATACGCCGGTGAGCCCGGAGCTGCTGCCGCCGAAGGACGGGGAGATTGCCCAGAAGACAGAGGATTTGGTAGGTCCCTACGAGCTGCATGATTTTTATCTGTATTACATCCTACGTTTCGGCTTTGAACCGGCGAAGATTTACCGGCTGGCTCAGAAAGCCTTTGCGGGCGTCTATGATACGGAGACTATGCTGAAATGGCTGAAGGTATTCTACCGCAGATATTTTGCCCAGCAGTTTAAGCGGTCCTGTCTGCCGGACGGCCCGAAGGTGGGTTCCGTGGCAGTGTCGCCGCGAGGAGATCTGCGGATGCCCAGCGACGCCTGCTCTGCGTTGTGGCTGGCACAGCTTGAGACCTTAGAGTAGGAAATGAAATTTGAGTTATGTAAACCAAATGATGGGCCGGTATCATAGGCCGCAAATTAAATTCAGGGGAGAAGAACATGGCATTTAAGATTATTACGGATTCGGCAACGGATCTGCCCAAGGAGATTATCGAGAAATACAAGCTTCATGTGATTCCGACGCCGGTAACCATTGATGGAACGGATTATTTTGACGGCAAGACCATTTTCCCGGAGGATTTCTACCGGATTCAGGCGCAAGGGACTGATATCAAGACCTACCACATCAATCAGTATATGTTCCGGGAGAATTTTGAACCCTACGCCAAGGCCGGGGACGAGGTGCTGTATATGTGCTTCTCTACCGGCATCGCGGGTACCTTCAATGCGGCAAATCTGGCGAAGGAAGAGCTTCTGGAGGAGTATCCGGATTTTGATCTGACCATCATTGATACCAAGTGCGCCTCTCTGGGCTTTGGTCTGGCGGTGGAGAAGATTCTGCGGATGCAGGCAAATGGCGCGCCGAAGGAACTGATCATTGAGGCGGCGCAGTTCTTCTGCGATCATATGGAGCATATTGTGACGGTGGAAACCCTGGAGTATCTGTACAAGGGCGGCCGTCTGAGCCGGACTTCCGCAGTACTGGGCGGCGTGCTGGATCTGAAGCCGATCATCGAGGTCAATGATGACGGCGCGTTGGTGGCTATCGAGAAGGTGCGCGGACGGCATAAGTCGCTGAAGCGGTGCGTGGAGCTGGTGGGTGAACGCGGCGTGGATCTGGATAAACAGATCATTGGCGTAGTACACGGAAATGATCCGGAGACCTGCGAGAAGGTGAGCGCAATGCTGATGGAGAAGTATCATTGCAAGGGGATTATCAAGTCCTGGGTTGGATGCGCTATCGGAGCGCATACAGGCCCGGGTATCATCGGTATTGTGTTCCTCAGTGCCAGTGAAGAGAAGTATGCGGAATATTTGAAGTAAGACGGACGAAAAGAGAAAATATCCCCCTCGCCGGGCACGCATTATTTTCCGGCTTCTGACCGCGCGGCTTATTCGCGCCTGACCGCCAAACTC
>OIXG01002821.1_pt1 | contig 12376 bp, 8 predicted proteins | sample 1587731 | NCBI WGS metagenome assembly OIXG01 (sample SAMEA3888908, study PRJEB22519) | human gut metagenome | biome: human gut; feature: human-associated habitat; material: faeces | place: Denmark | collected 2010
GATTCGAACCCCCGACCTTCTGGTCCGTAGCCAGACGCTCTATCCAGCTGAGCTACACGCACATATTTTTGTTACGTCACCCGCAACATCATGTATTTTATACGATTCTCCACGTTATGTCAATACTTAAATCTGATATTTTATACAGATATTTTATATTTTATATTTATTTCGATAAAAACAATTCTCCAAATATCATATAGAATTCCTGCCATGAAGCATGCACTAAGCAGGAATTCTATATAAAAGACATTTATTTCTCCGTACTGTTATCGGAAACAACCGATTCCAGCTTAATCAGCTCATCCGCGGTTTCCCGGAAACTGCCACAAAGACCGCTTGTCATCGTATAGACCACATCCGGCTGCTGATCTGTCATAAAGTAATAACAGTTTGCCGTCGCATTGTGATCACCGACCGTAAAGGTGTAGGTCTGGTCTGCCGTTGTTACTGTAATGACATTTGACGGTGCATCCAATCCATATTCGGACAGATCTGTCACATCATCGATCTCTTCGTCCGCTTCTACCTTCGTCACGTTGGCAAGCATGCTTGTGATCCGGTCGTTATCCATATGAAGCTCTGTATTCTGATCGTAACTCCAGTTATCATCCGTTTTGGTGAAGGATAAGGTTTCTCCATCAAGCTGATAGGAAAATGCCTCTATCGCATCCGCATCGATCTCTGCCACCTGTATTTTATTCTCCTCTTCCTTTTCCGCCTGTTTTTTATTATATTGCTGTAAAAGAAAATAACCGCCGATGAGCAGCGTCAGTACTGCTACAAGCACAACCATTTGAACTTTCTGTTTTCGCATTTTTCTTCTCCTTGTCTTCTTTTCCGGATCTCTGTTCTGTTCGCCGCCTTTCAGCTAACGTCTTCTTCTCCTTACCCAGATCACAATACCGGCTGTAAGAAGCAATACCGGCAGAAGGATCACAGTAGTCAATCCAAGGAATACGAACTGATTCTGTGGAACGGTAATGCTTTCCTGTGTGTACTCTTTCACCGGAATTGATACCGAACTTTGTTCCTCCGACAGATCATTGATCACACGTGTGAACAGCTGCAGGTTGGAACCACCAACCATCTGGCTGGATTCATCTGTAAAGAGATTCTCAGAAGAGAATACAAACAAAGTACTTGTTGTATCATCTGCCGTTTTTTCAACTTTTGCACCCAGCGTAAACTGTCCTGTCTCATCTCCATCCTCTGATTCATAGCTTGTCATATTCTGCGGATCATCTTTCACAACCGCATTTTCACTTGTGACAAGCATCTGTGTGACGGAAAGTGCATCATTCTCAGATACAGTCAGTCCCTGTGCATATGGCGCAAAGACATACTTGGAATCTGCAAAATCAGAAGTATAAGTATTGCTCTTAACTTCCGGAATCAGATAAAACGGATTCTGGTAATAGTGTCCGTTATCGGTTTCTGCCAAAATACCCTTTGTTACAGATACACCGTATTCATCCAGGATGGATTTAAAATTTGTCATATCCTGATCTGTATAGGTTGTCACAACAATGGCTTTTCCGCCTGCTGCCATATAGTCTTTTACCTTCTGGGCATCATCAGTTGAAAAATCACTGAGCGGAGCCAGAATCATGATTGCATCCGCATCCTCCGGAACCTTATCCTGATCCATCAGATTCAGATCTTCCACAGTCAGATTTGCCTTTTCCATAGCAGTCCGGAAGGAACTGTCAAGCTCCTGTTCATCATGTCCCGTAATCCGGTAAACAACAGGCATCTCTGCTGCGGTCACATAATCCAGCGCACTTGTGATCCTGCCTTCTCCGTCATATCCGGTCGTCTGCTGGGAATATGTATTATAATCAATCTGCGTTTCATACATATCCTCATAGGAAATGACTTTGTTTCTCTTTTCTCCTACTACGATCAGACTGTTTTCCTGCAGTGTATCACTTGTATAGTCCGATGCAAAATTCGGATATTTGACCGGATCTTTATATTCTACTTTAATATGAGAAGATTCACTCTCGTACTTGGAAAGTGTCCGGGAAATCGTTTCGTCCAGTGTGCTCTTCTTTCCATATACATAAATCGTAACATCTTCCTGCATGTTCTTTAAAAACTGCACCGTATCATCCGTCAGAGAATACAGATGATTGCTCGTCATATCAATGCTGGATACAGAAAGCGGAAGCTGATCCGCAACCAGATTGACAAGTACCGTTACCGCGATCGCAGCTGCGATCATTCCGCTGCTGAATACACCTGTTTTCAGGCTCTTGACAGAAATGCTCCATCTTCTCTTCTGGATGGACTGACAGGTCAGAAACAAAAGCAACAGGATAACGGTTATAAAATAGATTGCAGCCTTCAGATCCAGTGTTCCGGTCAGGAAAACGGAAAATCTCGTGTAAAAATCAAAACAGCCGAGGATCTTTGTCAGTACATTGCCTTCTGAAGAGATCATATTGCAAAGGCCGCTCATAATGTAGCAGACAAAAAGAGCTGCAAAAGATAATACCGCTGCGATCACCTGACTTTCTGTCAGAGAAGAAATGAAAACACCGACTGCCATGCAGGCGAGCCCATATAGATAGAATCCCAGAATTGCCATATACGATTCCGCTACCGGGATATTACCGAATTTCATCAGGATCAACGGATACAAACAGATCACAAGTATAGGGATCGTAAAAATCGAAGCCAGTGCCAGAAATTTTCCTGCAATGATCTTGCCCAGAGAAACCGGCGCTGTCAGGATCAGCTGATCCGTTTTATTTTTCCGTTCTTCCGCAAGACACCGCATTGTCAGAATTGGAACCGCCAGAAGCAGAATAAAACCGCATGCACTGATCACATTTGAAAAGTAAGCACTGCCATATAACAGATTTGTTGCGGTAAAATACAGTCCTACAAAAAAGAGGATCACTGCCATGAACAGCCAGCCTATCACCGTATGTAAATAACTCCTAAATTCCCTTTTCCATATTGCCAGCATTGTCTGTCTCCTCCTTCTGCGTTGTTTCCGCTGTCTGTGAATTTTCTGCTGCAGCACTTTCCTTTGCCGTCCGGCCGGTCATCTCTTCTGCAGCAGCACTCTTTTCCTGTTCCTTCGTCAGTTCCAGGAATACATCCTCTAAGGATTTACTCGTCATCTTCATCTCATAAATCGGAAGTCTATGCTCTGCCATATAATAGAAGATTTCTTCCCGCAGATCCTCTTCCTTATTATAATGAAGCTCCATCTGCCACAGATCATTTTCCACATTGTACGAAGCATGCATTTCTCCAATCGCTGCATAGCGTTCCTTCAGTTCCTTTTCCGCTGCTCTGACCGCATCTTCCGTACCGCAAAGCTGCATGGAGAGCACGTTGTCACCACTCATCAGCCTGCTCAGATTTTCCGGCGTATCGCTTGCTGCCAGTCTGCCGTGTGCAATGATCATGATATGGTCACAGACTGCACTGACTTCCGGTAAAATGTGTGAACTCAGTATTACTGTATGTTTCTTGCCCAGACTTTTGATCAGCTGTCTGATCTCTATGATCTGCATCGGATCCAGTCCGACTGTCGGCTCATCCAAAATAATGATCTTCGGATAACCCAAAATTGCCTGTGCCAGCCCTACTCTCTGTTTATAACCTTTGGAAAGATTCTGGATCAGTCGATCCTGCATGGATGTGATCTTTGTAAGCTCCATGACTTCCCCGATCTGTTTCCGTCTCTCCTTTTTGTCGATTTTCTTCAGTTCTGCCACAAATGCCAGATATTCCTTTACGGTCATGGTATCATAAACAGGCGGAAGCTCCGGCAAATAGCCAATATTCCTCTTGGCTTCTTCCGGTTCCTTATAAATATCATGCCCGTCAATTTTAATTTCTCCACTGGTTGCTCCCAGGTAACCGGTCAGCATATTCATCGTGGTTGATTTTCCTGCCCCATTCGGACCAAGAAAGCCATAAATCTGCCCTTCTTCTACGCAAAACGACAAATCATCCACAGCAACATGATTCCCATACTTTTTCGTCAGATGACTTACTTCTATCATAGTCTGCCTCCCTGTACATTTTATATTTGCCCTTATCTTAATGAGGAATTGTGAAAAAAGAAAAATGATTGTGTGAAAAAAATGTGTAAAAACTGTGATATGCCATTTGACACAGACTGTATGCTATGATAATTTATTATCTATGGGTAACCACTCTGGAGAGTCTCTCTTCCATTCTGGGAAGAGAGCGCCGAAGGTGTACGGCTTACAGCCAATCTCTCAGGCATAAAGGACAGAGCATTACATATCTGATACGTATTGCATGTTCTTCTCTTTAGAGTCAAATCATGACTAAGAGAGGAAGGAACACAAAAATGTTAGAAACTATCAACAATCTACTTGGTGCAATCGATGACTTCGTATGGGGCGTTCCCCTGATCGTACTCATCCTTGCCACAGGCATTTATCTTACCATTCGTGTAAAATGTCTGCAAATCTCCAAACTCCCACGCGCGATCCATTATATGTTTCATTCGGAATCCGAGGATCTGGATGGTGAAGTATCCAGCTTTGCCGCACTTTGTACCGCATTATCCGCAACGATCGGAACCGGTAACATCGTCGGTGTTGCAACCGCTATCGTAGCCGGCGGTCCGGGCGCATTATTCTGGATGTGGATCGCAGCCTTTTTGGGAACAGCCACCAAATATGCGGAAGGTCTTCTTGCTGTAAAATATCGTACAGTTGCAGAAGACGGACATATTGTGGGCGGTCCGTTCTACTATATCGAAAAAGGTATGGGAGAAAAATGGAAATGGCTTGCAAAGCTTTTTTCTTTCTTTGGTGTCGGCGTCGGCCTTTTCGGTATCGGTACTTTTACCCAGGTAAACGGTATCACAAGTGCAGCCAACAACTTCTTTGATCCAAATAATGCGCATATGATTTCATTATTCGGCCGTGATTATTCCTGGTCCGTTGTGATTGCAGGTCTGATCCTTGCGATCTGTGTCGGTCTTGTTGTCATCGGCGGTTTAAAGAGAATCTCACAGGTTTCACAGGTTGTTGTACCATTTATGGCTGTGATCTATGTGATCGCTGCTATTACAATCCTGATCTGTAATATTACAAAGATTCCTGGAGCTTTCGTTACGATCATCCAGAGCGCATTTGGCATGCGTGCTGCTGCAGGCGGTGCACTCGGCGCAGTCCTGCTTGCCATGCAGAAGGGTATTGCCCGTGGTATCTTCTCCAATGAGGCCGGTCTTGGTAGTGCGCCCATCGCTGCAGCCGCTGCTCATACGGAAGAACCTGTAAGACAGGGCCTTGTTTCCATGATGGGAACCATTATCGATACACTGATCATCTGTACGATGACAGGTCTTGCCATCGTCATCACAGATACATGGAACATCGGTCTGGAAGGTGTTGCTGTTACAACAGTTGCATTCCAGCGGGGACTTCCGCTTCCTGATGAGGTATGCTCCTTTATTTTAATGCTTTGTCTGATCTTCTTTGCCTTTACAACGATCCTTGGCTGGGATTACTATTCCGAGCGTTGTCTCGAATACCTCTGCCATGGCAATCAGAAGGTCGTACATGTATATCGTTGGATCTACATTTTGGCAGTCCTGATCGGACCTTTCATGACGATCTCCGCAGTCTGGACGATCGCCGATATCTTCAACGGTCTGATGGCTCTGCCTAACCTGGTAGCTCTGATCGCATTATCCGGCGTGATCGTGGCTGAGACAAAATCTTACTTTGAGAGAGTTCCGAAGTATAAATAAGAAGAAGTATAAATAATGTAAGCAGAAAAAAACATATAGTATGCAATCACGTTTGACTCCCCTGCGATTTGCAGAGCACATTTGCCACGCTCCAGCCCGTCAGAACCTCTGTGCATGTAAAATCGGCTTTGCCGATGCACAGAGGCTACATAACGGATTTACATAGTAAATCCGTTACATTTTGCAAAAAAGCGTTGCGGTCTCTCCGCTGTGGCAAGTGCTCCGCAAATCTCGGTCGTCCACACTATCGATTGCTTACTATATGTTTTTTCTGTTAGTATATTATACGCCGAACGCGATATGCCATGAGGTTCTTCCTCATGGCATATATTTTCCGCTTCGCGTGAGTGTGCATCATTATATATATGAATGTTTTACATTCATATATATAGCCTGGGCTTAATCGCCCAGGCTTTTCCATTTGAGATATGCATTGATAAATTTATCGATATCGCCGTCCAAGACCGCATCTACATTGCCTGTCTCAGCGCCGGTCCTTGTGTCTTTGACCATAGTATATGGCTGCATGACATAAGACCTGATCTGATTGCCCCATCCGATCTCCGTCACCTCACCACGGATATCAGACAGTTTTTCCGCATTTGCTTCCTGCTTGAGCATATACAGCTTTGCACGCAGCATCTGCATTGCTTTGTCCTTGTTCATATGCTGGCTTCGTTCATTCTGACACTGTACCACAATGCCTGTCGGCAGATGTGTGATACGGATTGCGGAAGACGTCTTGTTGATGTGCTGTCCACCGGCTCCGGAGCTTCGGTAGGTATCGATACGCAGATCCTCATCACGGATCTCCACATCCACATCTTCTTCAATATCGGGCATTACATCCAGCGATACAAACGAAGTCTGACGCTTTCCCTGTGCATTGAACGGAGAAATACGCACCAGTCTGTGCACACCCTTTTCTGATTTCAGATAGCCATAGGCATTCTCACCGTTTACCTGGAATGTGACCGATTTGATACCGGCCTCTTCGCCTTCCAGAAAATCCAGCTCCTCTACCGTAAATCCTTTGCGCTCTGCCCATCTTGTATACATACGATACAGCATCTGCGCCCAGTCACAGCTTTCCGTTCCGCCTGCGCCCGCATTCAGCTTCAGTATCGCATTGCATTTGTCATACTCTCCCGAAAGCAGCGTACGGATCTTGATATTGTCCAGCGTCTGCACGAAGCTGTCAAATTCTTCTCTCGCTTCCTGTGCAAGCTCTTCATCATTTTCTTCATAGCCCATCTGGATCAACGTCTCAATATCCTCGTATTGCTGATACAGATGAGCACACGTCTCTACATCGTCTTTTAAACCTTTGAGAAGCTTTGACTTTTCCTGTGCTGCTTCCGCATCATCCCAAAAGCCCGGGGCTTCCATTTCCCGCTCTAATTCTTCGATTCGCTTTTCTTTATTAGCGATGTCAAAGTGAATCCCTTACTTCCGCAAGTGGAGATTCGTAAGATAAAAGTTCCTGTTTTAACTGATCGAGTTCGACCACTCTGCTCACCACCTTATTCTTATATATAGAAGCGGGTCTGCTACAGATTCACAAACCCACTTTTCCTGCTCATGACAGTTGCGCTCTAAAGCTTTCTGCCACAGCAGTTCTTATATTTCTTTCCGCTTCCGCACGGACATGGATCGTTTGGATAGATCTTTTCGCTTTCTCTTCTGACAGGTCCCTTCGGTGCAGAATCATCCTTGTTTGTTCCTGTTACCTTTGCAACCTGCTCACGCTCTACCTTCTGCTCAATCCTGACATTGAACAGCAGTCTGACCGTATCTTCCTGAATCGCCGCTGTCATGGCATCGAACATGTCATATCCCGCCAGCTTGTATTCCACAAGCGGATCTCTCTGACCGTAAGCCTGCAGACCAACGCCCTGACGCAGCTGCTCCATATCATCGATATGGGACATCCATTTCTGGTCGATCACCTTCAGGAGGATCACACGCTCTACTTCACGGATCGCTTCAGGCTGCGGGAATTCCGTTTCCTTGCTTTCATACAGCTTCACAGCTTCTTCTTTCAGGGAATGCTTCAGTTCGTTCTTCTTCATACCCTTGATATCCGGATGGATCACCGGCCGGAGCGGAATGATCGGCAGAAGAAGCTGATTCAGCTCTGCCAGATCCCAGTCATCACTGCTTCTGTCATCGGAAATGCTGGAATCTACCGCATTTTCCACAATATCTGTGATCATCTTATAGATCACATCACGCATGCTTTCTCCATTCAGTACACGGAGACGCTCTGCGTAGATGATCTCTCTCTGCTCATTCATAACCTGATCGTATTCCAGAAGCGTCTTTCTGATACCGTAGTTATTGCTTTCGATCTTCTTCTGGGCTGTCTCGATCGCCTTTGTCAGCATCTTATGCTCGATCTGCTGTCCTTCCTCGATACCGAGCGCATTGAACATCGTCATCATACGATCTGAACCGAACAGACGCATCAGGTCATCCTCAAGAGAAATATAGAAACGAGATTCACCCGGATCTCCCTGACGACCCGCACGACCGCGAAGCTGGTTATCAATACGTCTTGACTCGTGACGTTCCGTACCGATGATACGCAGACCGCCTGCTTCTTTTGATTCATCATCCAGCTTGATATCCGTACCACGACCTGCCATGTTAGTAGCGATCGTAACGGAACCGTGAATACCTGCATCTGCAACAATCTCTGCCTCCAGCTCATGGAATTTGGCATTTAATACCTTATGCTGGATGCCCTCTCTCTTTAAGAGTTTACTGATCTCTTCGGATGCTTCGATCGTGATCGTACCGACTAAAACCGGCTGATTTCTGTCATGTGCTTCCTTGACAGCTTCCACAACCGCATGCAGCTTTTCTTTCTTTGTCTTATAGACTGCATCCTCCCAGTCCTTACGGATAACAGGACGGTTTGTAGGGATCTCGATAACATCCATTCCGTAAATATCACGGAATTCCTTTTCTTCTGTTAAAGCAGTACCTGTCATACCTGACTTCTTTTCGAACTTATTGAAGAAATTCTGGAAGGTAATGGTTGCCAGTGTCTTGCTTTCTCTCTTGATCTTTACATGTTCCTTTGCCTCGATCGCCTGATGCAGACCATCTGAGAAACGGCGTCCCGGCATAATACGTCCGGTAAATTCATCTACGATGAAGACCTGATCGTCTTTTACAACGTAATCCTGGTCGCGGAACATCAGATTGTGGGCACGCAGTGCCAGAATAATATTATGCTGGATCTCCAGATTTTCCGGATCTGCCAGATTTTCGATCTGGAAGAACTTCTCAACTTTCTCCACGCCTTCCGCAGTCAGATTGACCAGCTTATCCTTTTCATTGACGATGAAATCACCGTCTTCTTCCTGCTCGATACCCATCATGATATCCAGCTTGGACTGCTCTTCCTGATCTTTACCACGCTTGAGCTGGCGTGCCAGAATATCGCATGCCTCATACAGCTTTGTGGACTTGCCGCTCTGTCCGGAAATGATCAGTGGAGTACGTGCCTCATCGATCAGAACAGAGTCAACCTCATCGATGATCGCATAATGCAGATCACGGAGTACAAGCTGTTCCTTATAGATAACCATGTTGTCACGCAGATAATCAAATCCGAGTTCATTATTCGTGACATAGGTGATGTCGCAGTTGTATGCTGCCCGTCTTTCCTCCGGCTTTAAGTCATTCAGTACAACACCGACCGTCAGTCCAAGAAATTCATGGATCTGTCCCATCCACTCCGCATCACGCTTTGCCAGATAGTCGTTGACCGTGACGATATGCACGCCCTTTCCTTCCAAGGCATTCAGATATGCAGGCAGGGTAGAAACCAAAGTCTTTCCTTCACCTGTCTTCATCTCAGCAATACGTCCCTGGTGCAGGATGACACCACCGATCAACTGCACACGGAAATGTTCCATGCCAAGCACACGGCGCGCTGCTTCACGCACGGTCGCAAAAGCCTCCGGCAAAAGATCATCCAGTGTCTCGCCATCTGCCAGACGCTTTTTGTATTCATCTGTCTTGGCACGCAATTCCTCGTCGCTCAATGCGACCATATCCTCTCGCATCCCCTCGATCTTGTCCACAATCGGATAGATGCGCTTTAACTCATGTTCGCTATGTGTTCCAAATATCTTGTCAAACAGTCCCATGTTCTTCTCCTTAAACACTCATTACTTGCTTGGGGCAGGATTGCACCCATATGGCGTTATTGTAACACTCTTTTTCTATGGAAACAATAAAAAGCCTTGATTTTTACATCTTGCCAATCACATTCGTCGGTCGTATAATCAGATACATGTATTAAGAAAGAGAGGAAGATCATATGAGTTACTTATATAAGACCAAGGGCACCTGCTCTTCTCAGATCGAAGTCACATTAGATGGCGACATTGTAAAAGATGTCAAATTTACCGGCGGCTGCAACGGCAATCTGCAAGCCATTCCAAAATTGGTAGAGGGCATGACCGTTGACGAAGTCGTACGACGCATCAGCGGAATTTCCTGCAATGGGCGCGGCACTTCCTGCGGCGATCAGTTAGCCAAAGCCGTAACAGAAGCCTACGCTGCATCACAGCAGGCATAATCCTGCATTTTTTCCGGCAATCTCTCATATATTATTCCAGTAATTTTTTATTGGAGGAACTATGAGTAGTATTGCCGGATTTTTTTCGCCTGAATTCAGGCAGGGGCAGCGTCTGGGCGCACTGGAACAGACCGCTGAGAAGATACTAAAGAGCCTGTCCCACCGTGGACCGGATCAGGCATATCGCATGACCACCAGCGATGGCGTGCTCATGTATAATGCCCTATACACCAATCAAATGAGCCGGAAAAATGTCCCAACACAGGGCAAGGGAGGGCTTGGACATCTGCATATCGTCTGCGATGACGGCATCTACAATTATGATGAACTGGCATCCCAGTTGGAGAGTCAGAATATTTCCGCTAGAAATATGAGCCGGCCGGATATCCTGCTTACGCTCTATCATCTTTACGGCGAACGCTTTGCAACACTCTTGCGGGGCGGCTATGCCATTGCCATCGCGGATGTACGGCTCCACAAGGTCGTCCTCTTCCGAGACCCCATGGGGGTAAAACCTTTATTTTATCACCAGCAGAAAGATCTCTTTTTGTTTGCATCCGAGATCAAGGGCATCTTTGCCCATCCGGGCGTGCATGCCAGCATGGATCTGCGCGGTATGCATCAGGTATTTTCTCTGGGACCTGCACACCTTCCGGGTGCAACCGTCTATCAGGATATCCATGAAGTCCGCCCCGGAAAGACCATCATCTACAGCCAGGGGCGGATCATCGAAAATACCTTCTGGCATTTGCAGGCAAGCCGCCATGAGGAATCCTATGAGGAAACCGTAGACCATGCTTCCCATCTCTTATCCGAAGCCCTGCATCGTCAGTGGAACGAAGATGCTTCCCAATGCTGCCTGCTCTCCGGCGGTCTGGACTCCTCGGTAGTCACCGCCCTTGCCAATCGAGAAAATATGAACAGCGGCGTGCCACTGACCACCTATTCCTTTGACTTTACGGACAGCAGCAAATATTTTTCTGCCAATGACTTCCAGCCAAGTCTGGATCGTCCTTATGTCATTGCCATGGCAGAGCACTTCCATACCAACCACACCTTTTTAGAATGTAACGCCAAGGTGCAGGCATCCCTTCTGGGACAGTCAGTATTGGCGCACGATGGTCCCTGCATGGCTGATATTTCTTCTTCCCTGCTCTATTTCTGCAAGCAGATCGCCCCGCGCTCCAAAGTGGCTTTCACCGGGGAATGCGCGGATGAGATCTTCTGTGGCTACCCTTGGTACCATAAGGAGCCCATGCGGTCTGCTAACACATTTCCCTGGACCATGGATCTGCAGCCAAGACAGATGCTTTTGCGCGACCACTTCTTAGAGCATCTGGGCATGGAGGAATACGTTGCCCAGGTCTATGACGCCTCCTGTTCCCAGGTCTCTTACCTGCCGGATGATACGCCGGAGAACCGCCGCCACCGCCGTCTCTTTTCCCTGACGACACAATATTTCATGCAGACGCTCCTAGACCGCATGGATCGTGTTGCTGCGCTGGCGGGCATGGAAGCCATCTGCCCATTTGCAGACATCCGTCTGGCAGAATATCTCTACAATGTGCCGTGGGAAATGAAGGCAAAGGACGGCGAGGTCAAGCACCTCTTGCGTCAGATCGCCGCCCCACTTTTGCCGAAGGAGGTCGCCGAGCGGAAAAAGAGTCCATATCCTAAGAATTATCACCCGGAATATGAACAGATGCTGTGTAAGGAAATGAAAAAACTGATCGCACAGGGCAATCATCCGATCCTGGATTTCATTGACCCGGATAAGGTCCTGGTCTTCTGCAATGCGCCAAAAGATTACGGCAAGCCTTGGTTCGGTCAACTTATGGCAGGACCGCAACTGCTCGCCTACTATCTGCAGATCGACTTCTGGCTGCGGGAATATCAGGTTTCCTATCAATTACCTTCATAATTTTAAAACAGACAAATCCCATCAGGTCAATCTTTCCTGATGGGATTTTTTCATCGCAGTACCGGCTGGATCTGCCTTCCCCGCAGTGCCTCCTCGATCGTCT
>OIXG01002823.1_pt1 | contig 12362 bp, 6 predicted proteins | sample 1587731 | NCBI WGS metagenome assembly OIXG01 (sample SAMEA3888908, study PRJEB22519) | human gut metagenome | biome: human gut; feature: human-associated habitat; material: faeces | place: Denmark | collected 2010
ATCCGATCATCTACAACGGCGTCGAGATCGTCCCGATCCAGTTCCTCAAGGCGGTGCTGCCCGATCCCAAGTCGCTCGGCGCCAACTACCACGGCCAGACCTCGATCGGCTGCCGCATCCGGGGCGTCAAGGACGGCAAGGAACGCACCTATTATATCTATAACAACTGCGACCACGAGCAGGCTTTCAAGGAGACCGGCACGCAGGCCGTCAGCTTCACCACGGGCGTTCCCGCGGCGCTCGGCGCGTCGATGTGGGCCAAGGGCCTTTGGCGCGGCGCCGGCGTCTTCAACGTCGAGGAGTTCGATCCCGATCCGTTCTTGGCCGAGCTGGGCGAGCAGGGGCTGCCGTGGCACGAGCTTTTCGATACCGATATCGAGCTTTGATCCGCAGACCCGTTTCCGATATTCCCCGCAAGGTGCGACAATCCGCAAAGCGCGAACAGACGATTCTGTTTGCGCTTTTTTCATGCCCGGCAGCGGCCCCTCCCCGGCGCAGATTTCCGCCGGGTTTTGTATTCAGATCGTGGCCCGTCCTGCTGGGGCTGAAGATTATCTCGGTGTGCACAGCCGACCGCGTCGTGGTCGTCGATAGATATTGAACCGGGGCGCGCTTCACTATGCCGAATCGCGGTCCGATACCTCCGCCGCAGGTCCGCGCTTTTTCCGGGGGGGGGAGATTTTTCCGGCTGAATATGTATAATATATGATACAATTTTATTATCTTTGGCTGTCAATTAACCCACTTGATAGTTATGAAAATGAAATGTATCCTATGTACGTTAGGCGCGCTTGTGATGTGCACGGCGCCGGTTTTCGCACAAGCTGCGAATAAGCAAGAGAAATCGGAATTCAACCCGCACTGGTTTATGCAGGTGCAGGCCGGAGCGTCCTATACGCTCGGCGAAGGGCCTTTCGGCAAACTCGTATCGCCCGCCGCGGCATTGTCGGCCGGGTATCAGTTCTCGCCCGTCTGGGGGCTGCGTTTCGGCCTGAGCGGCTGGCAGAGCAAGGGCGCATGGGTGTCGCCCCAAACCACCTATCAGTATAAATACCTGCAGGGCAATGTCGAAGCCACGCTCGATCTGGCCAACCTTTTTGGCCGCTTCAATCCCCGCCGGACGGTTAATCCCTACCTGTTCGCCGGTGTCGGCCTGAACGGAGCGTTCGACAACGACGAGGCCCACGCCCTTAACGACAGCGGATATCGGCTGGGCAACATCTGGTCCGGAAGCAAAGTGTTCGTTGCGGGCCGTCTGGGTCTCGGCGTGAATTTCCGCTTGTCGGACTGTGTGCTGTTTGGGGTGGAGGTGAATGCCAACATGCTCTCCGACAAGTACAACTCGAAGAAGGCCGGCAACCTCGACTGGCAGTTCAACGCGCTGGGCGGCTTCACGTTCCGTTTCGGCAAGAACCATAAGAAAGCCCGCACGGCGGCGGTCGTTCCCGCTCCGGCCCCGACCCCTGCGCCGGAACCCGCTCCCGCTCCCGTCGAGGAGAAGCCCGCGGTGAAGGAGACGCCTGCTCCGGCTCCTGCGGCCGTTGCCGAGCGACCGGCCGAACTGCGTGAGAACATCTTCTTCCGGATCGGCTCGTCGCAGCTCCGCACCACCGAAGAGGCCAAGGTCGGCGCGCTGGTCGAGTACCTGAAGGCCAATCCCGAAGCGAATGTCGAAATCCTCGGCTATGCCGATGCTGCGACCGGTTCGCATGCCGTCAATCTGAAAATTTCCAAGCTGCGCGCCGAGAGCGTCGCCGCCGCGCTGAAGAAGGCCGGTATCGCCGCCTCCCGCATCAGCGCCGAGGGCAGGGGAGACACCGCCCAGCCGTTCCCCGGCGTCGAGAAAAACCGCGTCAGCATCTGTATCGCGAAGTAGGGGACTGCTCCCTTACCGGCTTGCAACGGCTGTCTGACGACTCCCCGAAATTGAAAATCACCCCTGTCAGAACAAACTCTGACGGGGGTGAAATCGTAAGAATAGGACTTGTTGGACAGCCCGGCGGCCGGTTTCACATCATCTCCCTTATCGGCCTGTGCTTCCCGCATTCCTGTGCCGATTTGCCGCGTGCCGTCCGACGGCTAAGTATAAATACCTATTTGATAGCAATTCACACCCTGAGCCGTGCGGTTTTAGCAGGGAAATTGCTATTTTTGCAACTGTTTTGAAATAAAACGACTCGATGATTGACTTCTTGAAACTGCCTTCTCCGTGTTACGTCCTCGACGAAGAGTTGCTGGACCGTAATCTGGCGATAATCGACCGTGTGCGCCGCGAATCGGGCGCTGAAATTATCGTGGCTCTGAAGGCCTGCGCCATGTGGAGCATCTTTCCCGAACTGGCCCGCCACAGCGACGGCGCGACGGCTTCTTCCGCCGCCGAAGCGCGTCTTGTTTTCGAGGAGTTCGGCCGCCCCGCCCATACCTACGCCCCGGTCTATACCGACCGCAATATCGAAGAGATACTTCGCTGCAGCGACCATATCACCTTCAATTCCGTCGCCCAGTTCGAGCGTTTCGGGCCGATGGCCCTGCTGCGCGGCATTTCGTGCGGACTGCGGATCAATCCCCAGTATTCGCCCGTCGAGACCGACCTCTACAACCCCTGCGTTCCGGGTTCGCGTCTGGGCGTTACGGCCGACGAACTGAAGGAGCTGCCGGCGGGAATCGACGGTCTGCATTTCCACGTGCTCTGCGAGTCGCGTCCGCACCACCTGCGGCTGGCGCTCGAAGCCGTCGAAAAACACTTCGGCCAATACCTCGACCGGATCAAATGGCTCAATATGGGCGGCGGCCACCTGATGACGCACGCCGAGTACGACTGCGACGAGCTGATCGCGCTGCTCCGGGAGTTCAAGGCCCGCCATCCGCACCTGCGGCTGATCCTCGAACCGGGCAGTGCATTTACTTGGTGCACAGGCTATCTGGTGTCGACAATTGAAGACTTGGTTGAGAACGCCGGCGTGCATACCGCCATGCTCGACGTGTCGTTCGCCTGCCATATGCCCGACTGCCTCGAAATGCCCTACAAACCGGCGATCGTCGGGGCGCACGAACCCGCCGAAGGCGAGAAGCGCTGGCGCATGGGCGGCACGAGCTGTCTTGCGGGCGACTATTACGGCGACTGGGCCTTCGACCATGAGCTGAAAGTGGGCGAGCGCATCGTTTTCGAAGATATGATCCATTATACGATGGTCAAAACCACGATGTTCAACGGCGTGGCGCATCCCGCCATCGTCATCGCCCGCCGCGACGGCCGCATCGACGTCGTCCGCGAATTCGGCTACGAGGACTTCAGGAACCGCATGTCGTAAATAACACAAACACAAATAAATGAAAGATTTTACACCTACTCCCTACACGCTTGAGTGCGTCGCCACGGGGCGCGAATTCGAAGATACGGGCTGGATGCTTGCCGATCCGCAGTGCAAGACGCCGTCGCTCGTGCGCGCCAAGTACGCCCGCAGGCAGCTCGAAGTGAAACCCGACGAATACGGTTTCTACAAATTCTGCGACTGGCTTCCCGTCCGCCGCATGCTCAAAGGCTCTTCGGCGCCCGTCACCTACAAGAGCAAGGGGCTTGCCCGGCACCTCGGACTTGAGAACCTCTACATAACCTTCAACGGCTACTATCCGGCCATCGGCGCCACGATGTCCACCTGCTCGTTCAAGGAGACCGAAGCTTTCTCGGTCTGCGCGCGTGCCGCCGAGGACGAAGAGCGCGTGCTGGTGGTGGCCTCGGCCGGCAATACGGCCCGCGCCTTCGCCAAGGTATGCTCCGACAACCACATCAAACTGCTGTTGTCGGTGCCTTACGACAATATCGAGGCCCTCTGGTTCGAGCATCCGCTCAACCCCTGCGTGAAACTCATTTCGTGCGAGAAGGGCGGCGACTATTTCGACGCCATCCACCTGAGCGACATCGCCCTTAAAGGCCCCGGCTTCTATGCCGAGGGCGGTGCGAAGAACATCGCCCGCCGCGACGGCATGGCCACGACGGTTCTTTCGGCCGTTACGACCATCGGCCGCATTCCCGACTACTATTTTCAGGCCGTGGGCAGCGGTACGGGAGCCATCGCCGCATGGGAAGCCAACATGCGCCTGATCGAGGACGGCCGCTTCGGTTCGAACACCATGAAACTCATGGTGTCGCAGAATGCGCCCTTCGTGCCGATGTACGACGCATGGCAGGCCGGTTCGCGCAAGATGCTGGCCTACGAGGACGACAAGGCGCGCCGCGATGCGGAGATCATCGACGCCAAAGTACTCTCGAACCGCCGTCCGCCGTACGGCATTACGGGCGGTCTATACGACGCACTGAAGGCCACCGGCGGCGAATTCTTCGTCGCCACCAACGCCATGGCCCGCAAGGCCCGCAAACTCTTCAAGGAGCTGGAGGGCGTCGATATCTACTCGGCGTCGGGCGTCGCGCTCGCGTCGCTTGTCAATGCGGTCGCCGCGGGCAAGATCGAGAAGGACGCCGTCGTCATGCTCAACATCACGGGCGGCGGCGAGGAGCATTTCAAGGAGGACAAGGAGCTGTGGTACCTCAAGCCGAGCCACGTTTTTCCGCTCGAACCCGATACGGACGACGTGGTCGCCAAGGTCGAGGCGCTGTTTGCGAAAAACATTGCAGAATAGCACGATACATAGATTGTCTGCACCTTCGGTTGCAGCGGTCGCCGGTTGGTTCCGGGGAGAAAATTCTCCCCGGAATTTTTTTGCAGGGTTTCCGGCAGATTTGTGTCGGCGGGAGTGCGCTCCCGTCTCTCCGGACCTTTTTCGAACCGGCAGGGGATGCGGCCCTCCCCGGCTCGCGCCTTTCCCGATACCGGCAGCTGCCGGTGCGGCGTGCTTCCCGCGGAGCGCCGCTTTGCGCCGGCGCTGACGACCGTAAACGCGGATGCGGACCTAACCGCCCGCGCCGCTCAGCCGGCGGCCGGGAGCGCATAAGCGCGCAATGTTGAAAAAGAAATGGCTGCAAAAGTCGGAAAACTGCCGGAAAAAGTTACCTTTGCAGCGGTTTGAAAAGCGGGGGCGCAGCCGGACCCGCTTTCCGGCCGCTGTAAATTATTTTATCAACCTAACAAAAACAAGATGAAAAACATCCAAGCAAAGCAGACTCCCTGCTTCAGGCGTTGGAGCCGCAAAGGCTGGTCGGCCTTCGCGAGCCTGCACCGCCATGTAACCATCGGAGTCCTCGCCGCGACGATGTCGATCCTCTTGCTCGCGACGCAAAGTGCGTCTGCGCAGCATGCCGACACGGCAGCCGTCCTCCGTACGCTGAGGATCGACGAGGTCGGCATATCGGGCAGCCAGACTGCCCCGACGCGCAACGTACAGTCGCAAACCCCGCTTTTCGACCGGAAAGCACAGGCCGCAGCGCCCGTCCAGACTCTGGAGTCCGCCCTGCGCCTCGCACCTTCGGTCGATATCCGCGAACGCGGGGGCAAGGGCATGCAGGCCGACATCTTCATTCGGGGAGGCTCTTTCGACCAGACGATGGTCCTTCTCAACGGCATTGATTTTACGGACGCCCGCACCGGGCACCAGTCCCACTCGCTTCCGGTCGATCTCGACTGCATTTCGGCCGTCGATCTGCTGGACGGCGTGCCGGGTGTCGGTGCCTACGCCGGGGCGGTCAATATCCGCACGGCTCCCCTCAGGCCGACCTACCTGCGTTTCGAGGGCACGGGCGGCCAGCACGGCTACGCCTATGCCAACCTTTCGGGCGCCGTGACTGCGGGCCGCTTCTCGCTGCTCGCCGCGGGGTCCTACCGCCGCAGCGACGGCTACCGGCACAACACCGATTTCACCAACGGCAACGCCTTCCTGCGTGCGACCTACGAGACGCGGCGGCTCGGATTCTTCGATTTCCAAGCCGGCTGGCAGAACCGCGGCTTCGGCTCCAACGGTTTCTATGCGGCCTACAATCCCGACCAGTGGGAGGGCACCTCCACCTCGCTGGCGTCGCTGCGGTGGCTCAGGCAGGCCGGGCGCTTCTCGCTGGGGGCCTCGGCGAGCTACCGCAAGAATTTCGACCGCTACGACTGGACGCGCGGCACGGTGATGAACCGCCACAATACCGACAATGCGGGTGCGCGGCTCTGGACCGACTTCGACTGGACCGGCGGTACGACTACGCTCGGCGGCGACTATGCCTTCAACCATATCTACAGCACCAATCTCGGTGAAAAACTCTCCGTGCCGCACGGCCATTACACGCATGCCAAGGCCCGCCATACGGGCAACGTCTGGCTGCGTCACGCCAAGCAGTGGCGGCGCTTCGATGCGGCCGCTTCGGCCGGCGTCAGCCTGACGCCTTACGGCACTTCGGCGTTGTGGAACGTTTCGGGCGGCTGGCGGCCCGCTGCGGGACTGCATCTGGCCGTCGGGGCGTCGCAGTCGATGCGCCTGCCTACCTTCACCGATCTCTATTACTCCTCCCCGGCGCAGATCAACAACCTCGACCTGATTCCGGAAAAGGCTGTTACATACCGCATTGAAGCCGATTATGTAAAGGACCGCTGGAACGCTTCGCTGCGCACCTACTACCGTGCCGGACGCGACATCATCGACTGGGTGTGGCGCGAGGATATGGACGGCAAGTGGCACTCCGAGCAGACCAGCCGTCTCGATACCTACGGTGTCGAGCTGACGGGCGGCTATGCCGCCGCCGAAGGTTTCCTGCGGCGTGCGACGCTCTCTTACGGCTACATCACGACCGACCGCAATACGGAGGTCGTCGCCCGCAGCGCCATGGACTTCATGAAGCACAAGGCGGCATTGGCCGTCGAAGTGCGTTTCCTGCGCCGCATGTCGCTGGCGCTGACCGCTTCGGTTTACGACCGCAACGGCAGCTATACGGACTATCCGACGCCGGGCGACGCTTCCGTTTCTCAGGTGCGCGACTACGAACCCTATTTCCTGCTTGACGGCCGTCTGTCGTGGGAAAAAGGCGTCTGCCGGCTCTATGTCGATGCCACGAACATCACCGATACCCGTTACTGCGATCTGGGCGGCATCCGCCTGCCCGGCGCATGGGTCACGGGCGGCGTGGTGCTGATCATCGGCCGCTGACCCCTCTCCGGCCGCGCTCCCGCCCGCCGCATAAGGCGCAGGAACCCGGTCGCTCTCCTTTTTCCGGCTGCAATCCTGCCCGTCGCCTCGTGCGGCGGGCTTTTTTGTCGCCGGGCGGCTTTCCCCGGCGGCACCCTCCTTCGGCGGTTTTCTCCGGCGTCTGCAGCCGCCCGCTTTTGTACGATAATTCCCCGATGGTGTCATTTCAGCATGTGAACCTCCTTTTTTCCTTACGAATTTTTCAGTTTTGTCCGGGTTTTTCTTATCTTTGAAAAGAAGAATCAATATAACCGCACAACATATGGAAAAGCGTATCGTGGAATGCGTCCCCAACTTCAGCGAGGGACGCGACAAGGCAGTAATCGGCCGGATCGTATCGGCCATCGAAACCTCCGGGGGCGTCAAAGTGCTGGACGTCGATCCCGGCGAAGCGACCAACCGCACCGTCGTCACGTTCGTCGGCTCGCCCGAAGCCGTCGTCGAAGCGGCTTTCGCGGGGGTGAAAAAGGCCGCCGAGCTGATCGACATGCGCAAACACAAGGGGGCGCATCCGCGCATGGGCGCTACGGACGTGCTGCCGCTGATCCCGATCGCGGGCATCACGCTCGAAGAGTGCGCCGAACTGGCCCGCAAATTGGCCGAGCGTATCGCCGGGGAACTGCATGTCCCGACCTATTGTTACGAAGCCGCGGCGTTTACGCCCCGGCGGCGCAATCTGGCCGTCTGCCGCGAAGGGGAATACGAGGCGCTGCCCGAAAAGCTGGCGCACGGGGAGTCGGCGCCCGATTTCGGGGCGCGCCCGTTCGACGAGGGGGTAGCCCGCACGGGCGCCACGACCGTCGGTGCGCGCGATTTCCTGATCGCCGTGAATTTCAACCTCAATACCACCTCCACGCGCCGCGCCAACGCCATCGCCTTCGACGTGCGCGAAAAGGGCCGTCCCGTCCGCGAGGGCAATCCGATCACGGGCAAGGTGGTCAGGGATGCCGACGGCAATCCTCTGATGCGGCCGGGCACGCTCCGGGCGACCAAGGCCATCGGCTGGTATATCGAGGAGTACGGCATCGCGCAGGTTTCGATGAACATTACCGACATCGCCGTAACGCCGCTGCACGTCGCCTTCGACGAGGTGTGCCGCAAGGCCGATGCCCGCGGCGTGCGTGTGACGGGCACCGAAATCGTGGGGCTGGTGCCGAAACGCGCCCTGCTGGAAGCGGGGCGGTATTTCCTCCGCAAGCAGCGGCGTTCGGCGGGCATCGCCGAGGAGGAGATCGTTCGCATCGCCGTCAAGTCGATGGGGCTGGACGACCTGAAACCCTTCGACCCGAAGGAAAAGGTGATCGAATACCTGCTTGAAGCGGAGGATCAGAAGAAGCGGCTTATCGACATGACCTGCAAAGGGTTCGCCGAGGAGACGGCGAGCGAGTCGCCCGCTCCGGGCGGCGGTTCCATCGCGGCCTATATGGGCGCGCTGGGCGCGGCCCTCGGCACGATGGTCGCCAACCTCTCGTCGCACAAGGCGGGCTGGGACGACCGCTGGGAGGAGTTCTCCGGCTGGGCCGAGAAGGGGCAGGCGCTGCTGCGCGAGCTGCTGCATCTGGTGGATGAGGATACTGCGGCGTTCAACCGCATCATGGCCGTTTTCGCCATGCCCAAATCGACCGACGAGGAGAAGGCGGCACGCAGTGCGGCTTTGCAGGCGGCGACGCTCTACGCCACGCAGGTCCCCCTGCGGACGATGAAAACGGCGTTCGAGGTCTTTGCGATCGTGCGCGCCATGGCCGCCGAAGGCAATCCCAATTCGGTTTCCGATGCGGGCGTCGGCGCCCTTGCGGCCCGCAGCGCGGTGCTGGGGGCGTGTCTTAACGTCAAGATCAACGCCGCCGGCCTGAAAGACCGGGCTGCGGCCGACGTGCTCGTTGCCGAGGCGAATGCCGTTGCTGCCGCCGCCGAACGGGCCGAGCGCGAAGTGCTGGAAATCGTAGAACGTAAAATCTGAACCATATGACACTGCAAGAGTTCCAAAACGATATTCGTGCGGGTATTCCCGACCGGCTGCCCGCCGCGAAACCTTATGACAGGCAGATCAACCACGCTCCCAAGCGCAAGGAGATTCTGACGCCTGAGGAGCAGGTGCTGGCGATCAAAAACGCCCTGCGTTACTTCCCTGCCAAACACCACGCCCTGCTGGCCAAGGAGTTTGCCGAGGAACTGCGCAAATACGGGCGTATCTATATGTACCGCCTGCGCCCCGATTACGAAATGTACGCCCGGCCGATCGACCAATACCCCTGCAAGTGCCGTCAGGCCGCGGCGATCATGCTGATGATTCAGAACAACCTCGACAAGGCCGTGGCCCAGCATCCGCACGAACTGATCACCTACGGCGGCAACGGCGCGGTATTCCAGAACTGGGCGCAGTACCGCCTGACGATGAAATACCTCTCGGAGATGACCGACAGCCAGACGCTGGCGATGTATTCGGGCCATCCGCTGGGGCTGTTCCCGTCGCATCCAGACGCTCCGCGCGTGGTGGTGACCAACGGCATGGTGATTCCCAACTACTCGAAACCCGACGACTGGGAGCGCATGAACGCCCTCGGCGTGTCGCAGTACGGACAGATGACCGCGGGTTCCTATATGTATATCGGACCGCAGGGCATCGTTCACGGGACGACCATCACGGTGATGAACGCCGCCCGCAAACGTTTCACCGCCGATCGCCGCGACGCCCGCGGCATGCTCTTCGTCTCGTCGGGACTGGGCGGCATGTCGGGCGCGCAGCCCAAGGCGGGGACCATTTCGGGCGTGGTGAGCGTCATCGCCGAGATCAACCCCAAGGCGGCGCAGAAGCGTTACGAGCAGGGCTGGGTCGATGAACTGCACCATTCGCTCGACGAGCTGATTCCCCGCATCCGCCGGGCCTGCCGGGAGCGCGAAGCGGTTTCGATGGCCTATGTGGGCAATGTCGTGGACCTCTGGGAGCGGCTCGCCGCCGAAGAGATTCCGGTGGATCTGGGTTCCGACCAGACTTCGCTGCATAACCCGTGGGCGGGCGGCTATTATCCGGTGGACGTGAGCTACGAGGCTTCGAACAAGATGATGGCCGAGGAGCCTGCCCGTTTCCGCGAATGCGTGCAGGAGTCGCTGCGCCGTCAGGTCGATGCGATCAATAAGCTGACGGCCCGCGGCATGTACTTCTTCGATTACGGCAACGCCTTCCTGCTGGAGGCTTCGCGCGCCGGAGCCGCCGTGATGGGCGAGGGCGGCCGGTTCCGTTATCCCTCCTACGTGCAGGACATCATGGGACCGATGTTCTTCGACTACGGCTTCGGACCTTTCCGCTGGGTCTGCACGTCGGGAAAACCCGAAGACCTCGAACTTACCGACCGCCTCGCGGCCGAAGTGCTGGAGGAGATCCGCCGCACGGCTCCCGCCGAAATCGCGGGCCAGCTCGACGACAACATCCATTGGATCCGCGAAGCGGGCCGCAACCGGCTCGTCGTCGGTTCGCAGGCCCGTATCCTCTATGCGGACAGCGAAGGCCGCACGAAAATCGCGCAGGCTTTCAACCGGGCCATCGCCGACGGACGCCTTACGGCTCCCGTGGTGCTGGGCCGCGACCACCACGACGTTTCGGGCACAGATTCGCCCTACCGCGAGACCTCGAACATCTACGACGGGTCGAACCTTACGGCCGACATGGCCGTGCAGAACGTCATCGGCGACTCGTTCCGCGGCGCAACGTGGGTCTCGATCCACAACGGCGGCGGCGTAGGCTGGGGCGAGGTGATAAACGGCGGCTTCGGCATGGTGATCGACGGTTCGGAAGCTTCCGACCGCCGCATCCGCGAAATGCTGCTGTGGGACGTGAACAACGGCATCGCCCGCCGCAGCTGGGCGCGCAACGAAGGGGCCGTGTCGGCGATCAGGCGCGAGATGGAGCGCACGCCCGGCCTGCAGGTGACGCTGCCCAATGCCGCCGACGAAGAAATGATACGCAATGTCTTGAAAGAAAACGAATAAACAAGGATTACCTCATATGGAACATCATCTTATCTCCGCGCAGCATCTTTCGATCGACCGCATCCGCGAAATCCTCTTCCGCCGACTGCCGCTGGCGCTGAGCGACGATGCCCGCACGCGCATCGTCCGCTGCCGCGAATACCTCGACCGCAAGATGGAAAACCCCGAACGCCCGGTTTACGGCATCACCACCGGTTTCGGATCGTTGTGCGACATTTCGGTAGGGTATGACGAGCTGGCCCAGCTGCAGAAGAACCTCGTCATGTCGCACGCCTGCGGGACGGGCGAGCGCGTCCCCTCCGAGATCGTGAAACTGATCCTTCTGCTCAAGATACAGTCGCTCTCCTACGGCCATTCCGGCGTGCAACTGGCGACCGTGGAGCGGCTGATCGACTTTTTCAACAACGACGTACTGCCCGTGGTCTACCAGCAGGGGTCGCTCGGCGCTTCGGGCGACTTGGCGCCGCTGGCGCATATGAGCCTGCCGCTGCTGGGACTGGGCGAAGTGGAGTGCGAAGGCCGTGTCCGGCCTGCCGCCGAGGTGCTGGCCGAGCGGGGCTGGCAGCCGATCCGGCTCGAATCCAAGGAGGGGCTGGCCCTGCTCAACGGCACCCAGTTCATGAGCGCATACGGCGTCTGGTCGCTGATCGGGGCGCGCCGCCTGAGCGAGTGGGCCGACCGCATCGGCGCGCTGTCGCTCGACGCTTTCGACGGCCGCATCGAACCCTTCTGCGACGAGGTGCATCTGATCCGCGCGCACAAGGGCCAGCTCACCACGGCCCGCAACATCCGCCGTCTGCTCGAAGGCAGCGAGCTGATCGCCCGTCCGAAGAAGCATGTGCAGGATCCCTACTCCTTCCGCTGCATCCCGCAGGTGCACGGGGCGTCGAAAGACACGATCGACTATGTGGAGGGCGTGCTGACGACCGAAATCAACAGCACCACCGACAATCCGACGGTCTTCCCCGAAGAGGATATGGTCGTCTCGGCGGGCAATTTCCACGGTCAGCCCATCGCGCTGGCGATGGACTTTCTGGCCATCGCGCTCGCGGAGCTGGGCAGCATCTCCGAACGCCGCACCTACAAACTGATCTCCGGTGCGCGCGAGTTGCCGGCCTTCCTCGTCGCCAAGCCGGGGCTGAACAGCGGCTTCATGATTCCCCAGTACACGGCGGCCTCGATCGTCAGCCAGTCGAAGGGGCTCTGCATGCCCGCGTCGGTCGATTCGATCCCCTCGTCGCAGGGGCAGGAGGACCATG
>OIXG01002826.1_pt1 | contig 12356 bp, 7 predicted proteins | sample 1587731 | NCBI WGS metagenome assembly OIXG01 (sample SAMEA3888908, study PRJEB22519) | human gut metagenome | biome: human gut; feature: human-associated habitat; material: faeces | place: Denmark | collected 2010
CAGGGTTTGGGGAAGGCACTCCCCAACAAGATTCCCGCAGGGGCAAAATGAGCGAAAAGCGAATTTTGGTACTGCGGTAGAATCTTGCTCTAAGAAACTGCCGGACTGCCGTTCACTTGCTACTGCCACTTTTTCAGAAAATCGCAACCAGCTTTTTTCATAAAGAGCTGCTGGATTGCCCTCACTTGCTACTGCCACTTTTTCGGGAAATCTATAACCAGCTTTTTTCATAAAAGGCGGCGGGCTGGCATTCTCCCCCTTACTCCCTACAAACCACAAAAGAGCAGAATGGACGGACTTTCCGGCAAGAACTTTTCCGGCGGCTCGGTCTTTCCCGACAATAAGGCGTTTCGGAAGCTGCGTTTTGCCCGCTGTATGAAAAAATGGCAGCCTTTTTGGGCTTCACTGTCTAATACGGAACTTTTGGAAATTTGCCAAAAATGGGCGCAAAAAAAAGCAGCAAATCTTTTTCGGATTTACTGCTTCGTGTGCCGCTGCGGGGCGGCGGTTATTCAGTTGTAAATAAAAGAGGGCGGTAGCACTTTGGGCTATCGTCCTCTTGACTGCACATTTGCAAAGACAGGCGGGGCTGTCAACGGTGGGCGAAGCCCATTTACTTGCCGTTGACTGGCTCGGCTGGATTTGCTATCAATTATTGAATTGAATAGTCTTTACTTTTTCTTCGGAATCAGCACAAACCCACAAACAAGAATATATCCAATAATTGCGATTATAGATGCTTCTATTCCAAACCCTGCTCCTGTAAGGAAAACATTATCTGAAGATATTATTATCGAAAAAATCGGACTTCCATAAGTTCCTTGCGCTGTCGTAATATGGAGAATATCTGTTATCATAATAAAGTTCCATGCGGCGTGTAATAAGGCACTATTACTTATGGATTTTCCTTTGTAGGAAACAAGAGAAAACATGATTCCTACTACTGTACCGCTAATAATTAAAAGCAGAACACCGCTAACAGTAAAGGTTTCCATTGAGGGAATGTGTACTAAACTGAAAAGAAACGATGGAATTAAAATTGCTATATATTTATTCCATCTGCTCTCCAATAATTTCATAATATACCCACGAAACAACATTTCCTCTGTTATTCCCGACTTTAGTGCTATAAGCATGGAAGCTATTATAATTAAACATATTTTACCCGCCGAAAAAGAGTTGACTTCAAATTTACCAATCATTGCAAAAATAGCTGTAACGAATACTGGAAGAAAAACAGATATTAGAACACCCCATTTTTTTATGTTCGGTGTAATACCAAAATCTTTCATTTTCAAGTGGAGTCCTTTTGTTGTATAAAGCCAAAAAAGGAAAGCGGTTAGTAATAAAGCCCCCAACATTCTTAGAATTACATATAGTGCATTGCTCGGAAGTTCCACAAACGAAAAAAGCAAATCAAAAGAAATACTGCTAAATAAATCTCCTGCCAAAAATAACAGAAAGTAAACAAGGATATTTACAAGTGTTTTCGATGTCGAAAAATTATATAGTGTTTGATTCAATGATGGTTCCTCCTCAAAAAAATATCTTTTTGCTGTTATATTGTATCATTTTCGACAATAAATTTCTACTAATTTTACGGAATAGCAAGTTGCTGTCTATCAATTTCTTGTGTGTTACTTTATCGCACATGAGCATTGATGCAGTGATCGTAGCAAGATCTAGAATCATGCGCATCTATGTGGAAGGTGAAAGTGAAGAGTTTATGCTAAACCTCGTAGGTTTCTTCCAGAAAAACGAAATTCGTATCATTAGCCTGGTTCGCAAGGACGAAAACAAATGGTTCCTGAAAGACAGTGCGGCGACTATCGAAATGGATTTGGGCCGAAAAAGGAACCACCTTGAGATATTGGATGAAATTCGCAAAATGAAAGAGCTTCGTTATATCGAGGAAGTGTAATGACAAAGACAGGAGTTTAGGAATGAACAGAATAGATGTTGATGCTGTAAACGCCCTGCGTGTGCTTGCGGCGGATGAGGTGCAAAAAGCAAACTCCGGACATCCCGGTCTTCCGCTGGGTGCTGCACCTGCGGCATATGCCGTCTGGGCATACGAAATGAAGCACAACCCCAAGAATTATCGCTGGGAAAATCGTGACAGATTTATTCTGTCTGGCGGACATGGATCGGCGCTACTTTATGCACTGCTTCATCTGTTCGGGTATGGGCTGACCAAAAATGACTTGGAAAACTTCCGTCAGCTGGATTCTCTTACGCCTGGTCATCCGGAATACGGCCATACCGTCGGTGTCGAGGCGACTACTGGCCCACTGGGTGCAGGTATGGGTATGGCAGTCGGCATGGCCATCGCAGAGGCACATCTGAGTGCTGTATGCAGCCATTTCAAAAGTTTTGCCCGCGCCCACTTCGTGTGCAAGCAGCGTATTACCGCCATAAAGCACATGGGCGATGGCGTTGCGCTGATGCTCCCGGAGGTTGATTTCCGGGGTCATGCCGACAAAGTGAATGTGACTTCCGTCATACTCACGAGGTCGGGTAGAGTTGAACAGCTCGTTGTACTGCTTCACCAGCAGGGCGCGGCGCTGCGGGTCTTTCCAGACCCAGCCCGCAAAGGCATCCTTGATGGCCTGTTGCTTCTGCTGGGCCAGCGTCGTCTCGTGCTGGTTCAGAACGCGCTTTTCCTTGCCGTCCTCCTCGATGATATCATAAACACGGCTGTCTCGCAAATTTAGAGTATCTTCAAGGATTTTGTAGGCGTTGATGCTGCGGGTGCCGTAAGTCTCAGTGGCCATGATGTCGCCAGAGCCGGTAGCCGATTTGCCGAAGATCCGCCATTCGGAGGTATAAGGCGAGTAGTGGACGGTAATAGCATTATTGTAGCGGATCTGATAGGGCGGCTGAAAAGTCTCCAACATAAACTGCTGCACGATGGCCGGGTCGAGCCATGTTGCGCCCAATCGGACGTCGATCTCCGAGGCTTCGAGGTCTTTGGGCTGAGCTTTGGTCAGCACATCTACGTTGACCTTGAACTCCGGGTGACTTTCCACGGCAAGCTGTGCCATGCGCAATTTGTCGCGCACATTGCCGGACAAATACTCGTCTGCTGTCTGCCATCCTGCTTCCGGGTCGTCGGCATCCGCTGCGGGGTCTTTGAAGATGACGCCGGACAACTCCGTGGTGATGCGCTCATAGTCACCGGGTGTCCCCAGCAGCTCCGCCATGTAGGGCAAATCGACCTTGCCGTGCTCACCGATGGATACCGCCAGTGCCTCGCTGGGAGTGTCCACATGGGTAACGACGCGCTCGGGGCGGATGGTACGCTTGGTGAACATATCAGCCTTGGACTTAAGCTGCTTGTTTTCATCCAAGTTTTCCAGTGAGCAGAGCAGATAGTAAGAGCTGTCGTCCTCGAAGAGGCGGGCATTTTTCTTGTCGTTGATAAGGCCGTATTTTGCGGTAAAGACATCGTAGGCATCGTTCAGTTTTGCCTGCGTGGCCTTGATGTCGGCATCCGGGAAGTCGTTCAACTGCTGGTCGATAAGTTCGTTCACGATTTGACGCAGCTCTACCATGCCCGCGACGCGGCCTTTGGCGTTGTCGGAAAGCTCCATCTGTGTCATGATGGAATTTTCGCGGTAGTAAACTTCGCCGTCCACCACAGTATACGAGAAATTCTTAACAGCAGGGTCAGCAGGCAGAGTCTTGCGCTCGACGTCTGCATCTGCCACATCCGGGGCGACGGCCTCAACTGCGGTATACTGTCCGTCGATGTTCTTGACCGCTTCAGCAAGTTCATTGGACAAGCTGCTATCCTCGAAAGGAAGAACGGTGAGCGCATCATGGCCGTACTGGGTGCTTTCCGTGGTCAGCTCTCCCAGAATCATCTCCGGGTGGTCAACAAAGTAACTGTTAAAGGTAAGGCCCTCTTCCGTCTGGCCAAGCTGCACCCATGTGGGCTCAATGTCTGCCGGACGGTCGCGCTTTTGCAGAAAAATAATGTCGCTGACCACATCTGTACCAGCGTTGGCGCGGAAAGCGTTGTTCGGCAGGCGGATGGATCCCAGCAAATCGGCGCGCTCGGCCATGTACTTGCGAGCAGTACTGTCTTTGCTGTCCAGTGTGAAGCGGCTGGTCACAAAGGCGATGATGCCGCCCGGACGTACTTGGTCGATAGCTTTGGCAAAAAAGTAGTTATGGACGGAAAAGCCCAGCTTGTTGTATGCCTTATCATTGACCTTGTACTGGCCGAAAGGAACATTGCCGACGGCAAGGTCATAGAAATCCCTGCGGTCAGTAGTCTCAAAGCCAGCAACTGTAATGTCGGCCTGCGGGTAAAGCATTTTTGCGATTCGGCCCGTGATGGAGTCTAGCTCTACGCCGTACAGGCGGCTGTCTGCCATGCTTTCCGGCAGCATACCGAAAAAGTTTCCGACGCCCATACTCGGCTCCAGAATGTTGCCGCCGTGGAATCCCATGCGCTCGACTGCATCGTAGATGGCGCGGATAACAACCGGGCTGGTAAAGTGCGCGTTCAGTGTGGATTCCCGGGCTGCGGCATACTCCGTTTCGGAGAGCAGTCCTTTCAGCTCGGCATACTCGCTGGCCCAGTTTTCCTTGCTGGAATCAAAGACATCCGCCAGACCGCCCCAGCCAACATACTGCGAAAGCACCTGTTGCTCCTCGGCGGTAGCACCGCGATGTTCCTGCTCCAGCGTAAACAGAGTACGGATGGCTTCGATGTTCCGGGCATACTTCTGCTTGGGGCCACCAGCACCAAGGTCATCGTCCGTGATGCGGAAATTCCCGGCAGGCTCCGGTGCATTTTCTTCAAGCTGCTCCGGCTCATCCTGCGCAGGAGCTTCCGTTTCCGGTTCGTCCTGCCGCAGTCCGTCCTCAAACTGCTGTTTGTTGATGACCTCATGTTCCCACGAATAGCCATCGTCCGGGTCGATGCGCACATCGGTATCCCCGACGTAGCCGACGGTGCCTTCGATGGTCTGCGTCGGCAGGTCTACCACAACATGGTCGTCGACATTATAGTCCGGGAAAACCTCCTGCACAGCGATGGGAGCGTTGAGCTGCTGCTCTTCATACAGCTCACGAATGCGCGGCAGATATTCCTCCCGGAGGGCGGGGTGGCCATTGTAGAGCATCTCTGCGTCCTGCAGGGTAACAGAGTGCAGGACGGAATTGACGTGCTGTACGATAAACTCTCTGCCATCAAGCTGGATCCGCGTACCCAGAGGCAGATAATCTTCTTCCCGCAGAAACTTCGTCTGATGGTGGTGCGTGTCATCTTCGTTCATGCCCGCCAGATAGACGCTGTGGCCCTCGGCCCACAATTTTTGAGCTTCGGATGCCCACCGTTCCGATGCAAAGCCGGAGACATTGACCTTTCCGAGGGCGTTTTCCTGCGTGATGAGCCTGTTATTCAGGAGCCGGGAGACGGTATGGGCATCCTCACCGTAAAACAGGTAGAAGCTGCCCAGCTCAAAGCCGACCAGTGTGTTCCGGTACAGTGCTTTCAGCGCAGAATATTCGGTAGCAGCGGCATCGTCCAGCATGGGAAGCTGCCGCTCGGCCTCCTGCACGGCGGCACGCAGCGTCTTTTCGTTTTCAGTAAGATAGCGGTCGGACTGGATCATCAGATCAATGTACTGCTCGACCTGATTCCAGCGGAGAAGCGTTTTCCCGTGGTCGGGGTAGTGCTCAAACTGTAAGCCTCGCCAGTCGTGGGTTACGAAGCCGCTGCTGCCGTCGAGATAGTCGTGGGAGTTTCCGCCAGTGCCAAACTCTTTTGCCAACGCTTTAGCGCGGAGTTTGCGGTCGGGCTGAGTCTGGTACAGCTCCATGACCCGTTTCTTTCCGTCCATAAAGCCAGTACCATGCTGGCGCAGCTCGTTCTCAATCTCTGCCTGTGACAACGAAAAAGCGGAGGACGAGTTCTCGTTCTCCGCTCGGTCGATTATCTCGATTTGTTCTGCTTCGGTGGGGATGGCCGCATCCAGAAAGCTTAGCTGTAGATCAGCTCCGCTCGAATCTTCTCCTCGATCTGGTTCTTCAGCGCGTTCATGTGCTGTACCCACTGCATCTGGTTCGTCTCCTTGTTCGGGGCGGGCATCTGCTCTATCTGTGCCAGCCACAGCTCCGCCGTCCGCTGCACTTCGTTCAGGTGCGGGTACAGCGTCCCGTTCAGGAGCATCACGGTGTACTTCGTCGGATGCTCCTGCATCAGGTACGTCCAGCGCATCCTGCCGTACTTGCCCAGCGCCACCTCCGACTGAGGCAAGGTCAGGTTTGGGAGCTGGTAATCCCCGACGGTCGAGTAAGTCACGCTGTTGTTCTTCATGTTTATATTGACTCCTTTCTACGTTGCGGCGTCGAATGGTGGCCTTGACGGTGCGCTCGATATTTCTCAGAACATCGCGGCTGCAATCGCTGACCGCCGTGCCGAGCGCGTACACGGAAGCCGGTGTCGTAAAATCGTAGACCGCTTGGAAATCCTTCTCATCAAACGTATCTACGGGTTCAAATCCGCATCGTTCCAGCAGCATATAGGTGATGCCCATGACTGCCGCGGATTTGAACTGCACCTCTCGTGTGGCCTCATCATAGCTCATAAGATAGGAGCCGTCAAGGATGCCGATAATATCGTCGTGGTTGTTTTCCCAGTAGAAATCGATCAGTTTCCCGGCAGTGTTTGCAAGCTGTTGCTCGAAAATTTCGTGCTGGACGCTATACTGGGAAGCAAGCATTTCGGCTACGGGCTGCTTCAACTCGTCGTCGAGCCTCCACAGGTCAGGGCTACGGGAATTTACTCGAGCACCCGTGTCCGACACATCGAAAACATAGCGCAGGCGCGGGTATCCTCTGGACTCGTCCAGCAGGGCAATGCCCTTGGAACCCTTGCGTACATAGCGGTTCATGCGACTGACCCAAATGTCATATTCGGCGCAGGCGGTGGCATCGGGCCGCTGGGCGTAGATCATGAGCTGTTCCGGGAAGCTGTACTTGTACAGATGGGAAGCCGTGATCAAAAATTCCGCCCAGTGCTCCCAGCGCTGGGAAAGACTGTCCGCCGTGCGGTTGGCAAGGGCAATATATTCTTCGGTTTTATGTGGCATTTAAAGCCTCCTTTCGATGGTGAAATGGCAATAAAAAGATTTTGTTGTTGGATTTGAATCAATATGCTAAAATAAAATTATCGGGAGGCATGAAAAATGAAAGAATTGTTATATTATCCGGGTTTTGAAATAAAAAATGAGACATGGTTAAAGTTTGCTCTTCTGTATCTGGATCATATCAGCCCTATAATACCGTATATCAATGCTTCTGAAAAAGATTATCTTACACCTACATTTCTGAAAGTAAAGAACAACTCGGATTTAATTAGTATTAAGAGACCGACGCCGGATGACATTGACGTGGCATTTGAAACAGTACTTGCAAAGCTTGAAAATCAGCTTGAAAAAAAGTACTATCACAAACATTCGGGAACTTGTTCGAACGACCATTTACAGTACTGGCGAGATCAAGAAAATTATAGATGTCTATTATATAAAGGAAAATACGATGCAGGATTCGAAAATTACTGTGTCGAAAATCATTTTGGTAAAAAAGTACCGAAGGGCTTATTGCTTTCAAGAGATGTTCTTAATCTTTATATGAGCTATCTAGCCAAAGCTGTTTCTGAGCGAGAGCATCTGGATTTGATTTCTGACAGCGTTCAATACGAAGAAGGCTTGATAGACAGCTTTTCTAAAAATTCAAATGAAACTGTAGACTATCTGCGAGTTGCAAGGCAAGAAATTCAACTTGCTGTACCACTATGTTTGAAGCAAATTCCCATTGAACGTATTTTGGAAGTCCGTCAATCAAATAATTTTGCTTGGGAGCGAAAAGCATATATCGAGGCAATCGATAATGTGATTGAGAAGCGTGCTCACGGTGTTCTGGATTATTCAATAGAAAAAGAACTTCAAGAAGGCCCTTTGATTGCTCGTCTAGTAGGGAAAGTCTTAAATTTTAATACTAAGATGGTCTTGATTCCATTTAAAATCAAGACAATACAAGAAGTGTCTGAGATAAAAGGCACTGTTTCATCAGTGCTTGAAATGTCTGACAATATGACAGGTCTGAGAACGGGAATAAATTCAGTGCGTCAAAAACACAATGCCAAACTATACTTGGTTTCGTTGCGTGCTCTATCAAAATATTACACGCCTGCACCATAATGATGTATCTGCCCGTCTGCAGTTGGAAAATTTAGTCGAGCGGAAATTCCACTTCGCCAAATTCAGCATCTGTAAGCAGCTTCAGCTTTTCAATGACCCGTTCGGACAGTTCCCGCAGGGCAACTTCATCCGGTGCCAGATAGCACTGCATCAGCCGCAGCTCCTGTATCAGCCCCAGCCGAGTGCCGGGGTTGTAGAGCATCATCAGCATCAGCTCCTCGTGGTCAAAGTTCATGGCCGTTCCTCGCTTTCCTGCATCCAGTGGGATTGCACTCCGGTATATCGCATTTCGTCAGCTCTGCCAGCTTTTCCAGTGTAGAGGGCTTGTTGGAAAGTCCCAGTTCCTCGGCTTCTGCGGCCTTGTCCATAACAAGGTCGTAGTCCTGCAGCGTCCGACGCCCTTTCTCAAGGTGGTGGGCTTCCAGAATCTGCTCCCGGGCTTCTTGGATGGTCAGCTCCGGGGCATCGAGCTGCCCGCCGTCCATCACAGAATAATCGCTGTGGTAGATGGTGTAGTCCCAGCCCTCGTCGGTGGACTGGATGGCGATATAACCTTTGCCGCCCAGTTTCCATGCCCCCATTTCATCCTGCGTCTGAATCTCCGGGTAAACGCTGGCGCCGTTACGCTCCATGATTTCCGCAAACTGGCAGATATGGTACGGAACAAAGCCGCCGAGGTTGAAATGGTAGTCGTCCAGTCGTTCGAGTCGTGCCGTATAGCTGCTGCTATCGGAATAGTCAACCTGAATCACGCCGCCGTCCGGGATGCGGTAAATGTCGTCATAGCTGTCGTTGATGAGCCGAATGTCGGGCGGGATGGTTTCCGGCTTCCAGATACGGCGTCTACCGATGCCTGCCTGCGGAATGTTTTCGAGGATTTGGACGCTTTCCAACTGGATGGCCTTGCGCTCATCGTCCGAAAGCTCGAAGAGATACCAGTTCCGGGCAGCGGGAATGCTGTTCCTGCCATCGGGTGGAAGATTCTGCTTGGAGATTTGGCCGCTTTCCAGAGGCTCACCGGTAAAGCGCCTGTAGGTGGCAAAGCCGACGCCTGCACCGTTCTCGCGCAGGTGCAGGTATTTGTCGCCGTTGATAAGATATACTGCTTCTTTTTCCTGTTCCATCAGTGACCTCCATTTTCAAATTCCAGAGAGAATTTGCTATGGCCGTCCGATTCTGCGGCCAACAGCACCGTGGCATTGTAGGTCTTGCCCTTGGGACTCTTGCAGTCCTTCAGACGCACCCGGCCATCCCGCAGCAGCTTGTCCACCATGCGGGCATCCAGATGCTTGCCCAGCCGCTTGAAGTAGGCGTTGTCTTTCCAGAGTGCAAAGCGGCACTCGCGGTTCTCGCAGAACCAGCCCTTTTCCCGCTCCACAACAGAATTGCCACAGTTCGGGCAGACACCAGCAACTTTGTTCTTCATCAGCATATTTGCTTCCTTCACGACCTCGGTGGTGTTCACCAGCGAGGAGATCATATCTTTGATTTCGGTCATAAATTCGTTCGGCTCCATCTCGCCGCGCTCGATGCGCAGCAATTTCGTTTCCCAGTCGGCGGTCATATCCGCCGACTGGATTTCTTCGGGCATCACGGTGATAAGGGTCTTACCCTTATCGGTAGGCAGCAGTGCCTTGGTCTTTTTATCGCCCTTGCGCTCCAGAAAGCCCTTTGCCACCAGCTTTTCGATGGTAGCAGCGCGGGTGGCCGGGGTGCCGATGCCCTGACGATCGACGCCCTCCGGCATGGATTCCGCGCTGGCAGTCTCCATAGAGTGCAGGAGCGTATCTTCGGTAAAGTGGTGCGGTGGTGAGGTGTTGCCCTCTTTCAGCTCTGCGCCGGAAATGCTGCACTCACTCTGCTCCTGTACATCCGGGAAGACAAACGCCTCCTTCTTTTTGCCGAGAAGGTCGCCCAGCAGCTTGTACTCGATGGATTTCCAGCCCTCCGACAGCACTACCTTGCCTTTGGCGGTAAATTCTTCGCCTGCACAGGTGGTGGTGAGGGTGGTTTCGGCATAACGATGAGCTTCACCCACAGCGCAGAACAGCCGTACCGAGATGAGCCGCAGGATGCTCAGCTCCCCGGCAGGCAGAGCGGACAGATCAGCTTTTGCCATGCTTGCGGTAGGCAGTAGCGCATGATGGTCGGTGACTTTGCTGCCATCAATGACCTGCTGCACATGGATGGGAACATCATCCTCTACGTCAAAGGCTCTGGCCGACTCTGTCACCAGTCCCGGCAGGGGTACCGCCATATCTTCGGTCAGAAAGCGGCTGTCGGTTCGGGGATAAGTAATGAGTTTCTTTTCATACAAACTCTGCGCGTAGTCCAATGTCTGCTGCGCCGAATATCCCAGCAGGCGGTTGGCATCTCGCTGCAAGGTGGTCAGGTCATACAGCAATGGCGGATTTTCGACTTTCCCCTTGCGTTCCACTTTCTGCACAGCAACGCTTGCCTCCTTTCGGCAGGCAGAAAGCAGAGCATCGGCATCGTCTTTCTGTGCAAAACGCTTGCTGGATGCCGTACCACCCCCGTCCAGAGCCAGAGCAATCGTATAAAATTTTTCGGGAACGAAGGCAGAAATCGCAGCTTCGCGCACGACCGTCATTGCCAGCGTGGGCGTCATGACTCGGCCAACCGCCAGAGGTTGACCGTACAGGCATGAAAAAAGCCGGGTCACGTTGATGCCGACAATCCAGTCGGCGCGTTCCCGGCAGAGCGCCGCATTGTACAGCGCATCGTATTCAGTTGACGGTTTCAGATTTGCAAAGCCCTCACGAATGGCGGAGTCCTCCATGCTGGACAGCCACAAGCGGGAAAAAGACTTTTTGCACCCGGCCTGCTGGTACACCAGCCGGAAGATAAGCTCGCCCTCACGTCCGGCGTCGGTCGCACAGATGAGGCTTTCAACATCCTTACGGTGCATGAGCTTTTTGAGGATGCCGAACTGTTTCTTGGTGGAATCGGATACGAGGTACTGCCATTTTTCCGGCAGGATGGGTAGGTCGGCTACGCTCCATTTGACGTACTTTTCGTCGTAGACATTGGGAGGAGCCAGCTCTACCAGATGGCCGACGCACCAACTGACGAGGTAGCCACTGCCCTCCAGATAACCGTCGCTCCGGTTTGTCGCACCAAGGACTTTGGCGTAAGCCTGTGCGACGGAGGGCTTTTCGGTGATTACTAAACGGTAGGACAATAAACATCAACTCCTGACTTTTTGAATATAATTGTAACTTTATCGATTACCAGTTGACTTTTGGGCAAATCAAGCATATACTATATGCAGTGATCGTGCTGTGGATACTTGCGAGGCCCACAGCCTAGAAGGAGGTTCCTAGCAATAGGAGCCTCCTTTTTTTGCAGAGTACAGATTATGTGAGGATAAAAAATGCCGAAGCCGTTTTTAACATATGAGCAGCAACTTGTGAAATTACGAGATGAAAAGTGTATCGTAATTGAGAATGAATCAATGACCCTTAGCAAATTGCAGCAGGTCGGATATTATTCTCTTGTCAGCGGGTACAAACATCTGTTTCGGATTCCGGCACAGAAGACATATAAAGGTGGCACGACTTTTAGAGAAATCGTGGCACTATATGAATTTGATGAGTCACTGCGAGAGTTGTTCCTTCATTATCTGCTGCATATTGAGCGTCACATCCGTTCGCTGCTCTCATATTACTTTACCGAGAAGTATGGTGAATCCCAGAGTGCCTATCTGACAAAGACCAACTACAACTATGCTCGAAAACACCAGCAAGGAATCGATAGATTAGTAAATGATCTGCAAAAGCTGACACAGACCACGCAGCACTCCTACATAGCATACCAGCGTAATACTTATCATAATGTCCCTCTGTGGGTTCTGGTAAACGCTTTGACATTTGGAACACTCTCTAAAATGTACTTTTTCTTCCAGTCTGATTTGCAAAGTAAGGTGAGCAAAAACTTTCCTCATGTGAACGAGAAACAATTAGGTCAGTTTCTTTCTGTGATGACGAAATTTCGGAATGTCTGCGCTCATAATGAACGACTTTTTTCTTATCGCTCTAAGGACGCTATACCTGATACCGTACTTCATGCGCCAAATGAAAGAACCGGTATTGCAAGATCCAGTGCAACAGTCAAGTTCCT
>OIXG01002829.1_pt1 | contig 12353 bp, 8 predicted proteins | sample 1587731 | NCBI WGS metagenome assembly OIXG01 (sample SAMEA3888908, study PRJEB22519) | human gut metagenome | biome: human gut; feature: human-associated habitat; material: faeces | place: Denmark | collected 2010
AAACTTCAGTTGCTTTCTTTAAATATTTATCAGCTTCTTCGTTATTATCCATCAATAAATAAGTATAACCTAATGATAAGTATATCTCTGAAAACAAGGATGTGTCTTTATCTAAATTAAGAGCTTGTAATAAATAGTACTCAGTCTTCTTATAATCTTTTTTCAACCGATAAAACACACCTAATTCCTGCAATATAGACAATTCCGAATTACAATTGTAAGTATGGGCTACAGATAATGCACGTTGATAATAAACATACGCACTATCTGAATTATTATATACAGATAAATAATAACGACCAATATTTCTTAATGAGTAGCTCATACCTAAAACGTCATTAATGATAGTATAATTCCTTAATGCATCCTGATAATTCAAAAGAGATTCGTCTGCAAGATCCTGGTTCCAGTTCAATGTTCCTATTTCCTCCGAGATAAGTCCCAACATTCTGTACTCCTTGCTCCCTTCGAATATACTTCTGGCCTTCAAATAATACCTCATAGCATCTTCCGGGCGATTCAGTTCTTTCATTACTCTACCATAATAAAAGAACGCCTTTCCTTTAGCTATCCAATTCTCATCATGAGACCCATAATATCCTACTGCAATTGCAATTAAAGAATCCGATTCCGGTTTAATGTAGTTTTTATCCATAGCTTGTGTCATTAACAAGCTATAGTCTGCCTGGGCTTTACCATGTAAAACATCAGGGTTGGGTATACGTTTTAGAAGATTAAGAGCACTATCCGGGGCTACCTCCATGCATTTTTCAACCAAAGATAGTGTTTGAACGACTGAATCGGGAGTCGTCTGGCAAGAAATTACCCATAAGGATAGAATGAGCAAAGATAGAAAATGATAAGTAGTACGTCGTAACATGTCTATATTGAGTTTTGTGCAAAAATACACAAAAAACTCTTAGATCAGTTACTTACAGCAGCGTTTTGTTCCAAACGTTGGTGTTCCCGGATAAGTTGCATGTTCTCTTTTGCCTTAGAAACAAACTCCTTCACCATTTTATTCATTTTAAAAGAATAAGGAGCATCCTTCATTATATCCTCTATTTGTGGAGTCATTACGGGATAAGGAAGATTACTACACAACATTAAAAAGACACTGGGGCCTAACACCGTTTCATAATTATCAGATATAAACGACTTAACATACTGATTCATCTCATTAATCAACGCTTCCCCCTCCTTCGTCAACTGTTCATGAATATCAGCAAGATCAGCACCCTCCATCACCATACGGGCTTCTTTATGTTCTAACTCTTCAATCTTCATATCCATGGCATTTTTCTTATCGATAAACTCATAAAGAGCATCATTAAGAGGAGTACCCTTGGCTGCCAGTTCTGTATTGGTAATTGTTATTTTAATATCACCTTTTTCTATCACTAAAGGCATAATAGCCTCATCATCCATATAGAGAGTAGCCATCATCACAGAATCCACAGTACCTTTCATTGAAAACAGTCCATGAATAACCTCTGCCGAATCAAGTTTTATCCATTTCCCTTCCTGCAATGTTTTTATAAACAACATTCTTCCATCAAGGCTGCTTACCGATGACGAACCTTCTATCTTATACTTGCGACCACAGGAAGTAAAGACGAGAAGCAAAAGCAATAAAGGCAAAAATTTACTCACACGCATCTGTTTGTAGGTTTTCATGCTGCAAAGGTACAACGGATTCAGATTTGAATGAAACATTTTATCAATATTTAAAACTTGTAAGACTCTTTTCTTTAATAATCCTTATAAACACCAGTTTTGGGTATGTATTTTCATTTAGTTTACCTAAATTTGCAAGCTATGACTTGACAAATAGTCAACATTAACGATTCTGATTCATAATTTATAATTCATAATATAATAGAATGTCAACTTACGCACCCTTTGCCAAACCGCTCTACGTGATGCTAAAACCCGTTGGAGCAGTGTGTAATCTCGCATGTGATTATTGTTACTATCTGGAAAAGGCTAAATTATATAAAGAGAATCCCAAACATGTAATGAGTGAAGAACTTCTGGAAAAGTTCATTGAAGAATATATTAACTCTCAGACAATGCCACAGGTACTTTTTACATGGCATGGCGGAGAAACATTAATGCGCCCTTTATCTTTTTATAAAAGGGCGATGGAACTACAGAAAAAATATGCCCGGGGACGTACAATAGATAACTGCATACAGACCAATGGTACTATGCTGACGGACGAATGGTGTGAATTCTTTCGTGAAAACAACTGGCTGGTAGGCGTGTCTATCGATGGTCCACAGGAATTCCATGATGAATATCGCAAAAACAAGCAGGGAAAACCTTCTTTTATAAAAGTAATGCAGGGCATCAACCTGCTCAAAAAGCACAAAGTGGAGTGGAATGCCATGGCGGTAGTAAATGACTATAATGCAGACTATCCACTGGAATTTTACCGTTTCTTCAAAGAGCTCGATTGTCATTATATACAGTTTGCTCCTATCGTAGAACGTATTTTCAAGCATACTGACGGGCGTCATTTAGCTTCACTTGCCGAACAGGAAGGTGGTGAACTTGCAGACTTTTCCATTACCCCGGAACAATGGGGTAACTTTCTATGTACCCTATTTGACGAATGGGTAAAAGAAGATGTAGGAAACTACTATATACAATTATTTGATTCAACACTCGCTAATTGGATTGGTGAACAACCCGGCGTTTGCTCTATGGCCAAGACTTGCGGCCATGCCGGAGTAATGGAATTCAATGGAGATGTATACTCTTGCGACCACTTTGTATTCCCGGAATATAAACTGGGGAATATTTACAACAAGACTCTGGTAGAGATGATGTATAGCGAAAAGCAGAATGCCTTTGGACAAATGAAGCAGAGCTCTCTTCCAACTCAATGTAAAGAGTGTGAGTTCTTATTTGCCTGTAACGGAGAATGTCCGAAGAACCGTTTTATAAGAACAGCAAGCGGAGAACCCGGACTGAACTACCTTTGCAAAGGTTATTATCAATTTTTCCAGCATGTAGCACCCTATATGGATTTCATGAAAAAAGAGTTGATGAATAAACGTGCTCCGGCAAATATAATGGAAGCCATAAAAAAGGGAGAGTTATAAAAGGGAGAAGGGAGAATTGAGATGGGAGAAGAAAAAAGCTCTTTGAACATCATTCGTAAATAATAAATCATAATTTATAAATCATAAATCAAAAAGATGAATAAACTAAAACTTTATGTACTGGCGCTAATGGCGCTAATCGTTTGTTCCGTTAAAGCGGACGAAGGAATGTGGCTGTTACAGTTGATGCAGCAGCAAAACTCCATCGACATGATGAAAAAACAGGGATTAAAGCTGGAAGCAACTGATCTCTATAATCCGAATGGAGTATCCCTGAAAGATGCAGTAGGTATCTTTGGTGGTGGATGCACCGGAGAAATTATCTCACCGGAAGGACTTATCCTGACTAACCACCATTGCGGATATTCATCTATCCAACAACATAGTTCGGTAGAGCACGATTATCTGACAGACGGTTTCTGGGCTACTTCAAGAGATAAAGAATTACCAACCCCGGGATTAAAATTCACATTTATCGAACGAATTGAAGATATCACAGATCTTGTAAACCAGAAGATAGAGTCTAAAGAGATCACAGAAGCTGAATCTTTTACTCCGGAGTTTCTTAATAAACTTGCAAAAGACCTCTATGCAAAGAGTGATCTGAATGAAAAGCCAGGTATTGTTCCACAAGCTTTGCCGTTCTATGCAGGTAACAAATTCTACATGTTTTATAAGAAAGTATACCCGGATGTACGTATGGTGGCTGCTCCCCCCTCATCAGTAGGTAAGTTTGGTGGTGAAACGGATAATTGGATGTGGCCTCGCCATACCGGCGATTTCTCTATGTTCCGTATCTATGCAGATGCCAATGGCGAACCTGCTGAATACAGTGCAGATAACGTACCTTTGAAAACCAAAAAGCATCTTTCGATCTCTTTGAAAGGACTGAAAGAAGGTGATTATGCCATGATTATGGGATTCCCCGGAAGCACCAGCCGTTATCTTACTGTTTCGGAAGTAAAAGAGCGTATGAACTCTACCAACGAACCACGTATTCGTATACGTACAGCTCGTTTGAACATATTGAAGGAAGTCATGAACGCCAGTGATAAGACCCGCATCCAGTATGCCAACAAATATGCAGGTTCATCCAATTACTGGAAAAATTCGATTGGAATGAATAAAGCCATTATTGATAATGATGTGCTGGGTACAAAAGCAGAACAAGAAGCACGTTTTGCACAATTTGCCAAAGAAAAAAACAATGCAGCCTATATGAATGTAGTGAAAGAAATTGATGATGCGATAGCCATTACCGCTCCTCTCACCTACCAAGCTACTTGTCTGACAGAAGCTTTCTTCGCTGCCATTGAATTCGGAAGTCCTTATCAGATCATGGAAAAACTGGAAAAAGCACTGGAAGAAAAGAATGATTCTGCCATTAACGCCAATATCGAAATTCTGAAAAAAGTCTTTGCTGATATTCATGACAAAGATTATGACCACGAAGTAGATCGTAAAGTAGCCAAAGCTTTGTTCCCGCTTTATGCTGAAATGATTCCGGCAAAAGATACAGGATTATGGATAAATTATATTTGATTGGAGATGGAGAAATGTTATTTATATGTTACCCAAAATGCTCAACCTGCCAGAAAGCTAAAAAGTGGTTAGATGAACAGGAGATAAAATATACAGAACGACACATTGTAGATAACAATCCATCTTATGAAGAATTAAAGGAATGGTATAATAAGAGTGGACTTCCACTTAAGCGGTTTTTTAATACCAGTGGTCTTCTTTATAAAGAAATGCAGCTTAAGGACAAGCTGCCAACGATGAATGAAGAAGAACAGCTAAAATTACTTGCAACGAATGGAATGTTAGTAAAGAGACCACTGGTCGTAAATGGTGATATGGTCCTTATTGGATTCAAAGAAGCAGAGTGGGCGGAAAAATTAAGTTAAGAAGCAAAAAGTGAATTCCAATCTCTTCCAAAAAAAGATAGCATATTCCGCATAATTATAGTAAAATAAAGGAAAAGCATGTCGGCATTCCGATGCATGACAAAGGAAACGGACGTAGCGAGAAAAAGTATACGCAAAGAAAAAGAACTTAGGAGGAGATTTATGGATTACGATGAGAAGTATTTTAAGATCAGTGCCAACAAAAAGGCACTGCGAATGTGGGTAATCATAGGGCTGGCACTGACGGGAGCGTATATAGCCGAATGTGTCAAAGGTGCAAGAACAGTACCATATACAGTTCTGTTCTGTTTTATCTGCTGGGTGCCATTAGTATTTACCTATATTTTTATAAAGATTAAAGGTTGGGATTATGACAACTGTAAGCATATGGTTGCAGTAGGGTATTTTATATTCTATTTCTTCCTATTGTTTACATCATATTATCATATTGCATTTGCATACTCATTTCCTGTAGTCAGCATGCTGGTGCTTTATAAAGATCGAAGTTTGATGATCCGATGTGGAATCATGAATTTGTTTGACGTTGTGGTAACTTTTATAAAAGACTGGTTAACAACGGGATTTACGCATGATGATATCGTATCCTATGAGATTATGTTCGGCTGCGTCATACTGGTCTATCTCAGTTATACATGGGCAATCAAGCATTTGGCAGAGTCAGACGGCGCAATGCTCGATGCAGTAAAGGGCAATTTAGAGCGTGTAGTACATAGTATTGAAAAAGTAAAAGTAGCAAGTAATTCCATTGTAGACGGAATGAATGTAGTGCGTGAACTTTCCGATGAGAACCAGGAAGGTGCTACCGATGTTGTAAGAAATATGGAATCACTGATATCTAATAATGAAGTGCTGAATGAGCGGACGCAGTCATCCATTTTAGCAACGGATAAGATCAGTGAACAGGTAGAAAATGTAGCTACCCTCATAAAAGAAATGGTGCAGCTTATGGAGCAGTCCGTAGAAAATGCAAAAACCAGTTCCGGACAGTTGTCAGAAGTAGTTCAGTGTACCAATGCAATGGCGAACCTGTCCAAAGAAGTTGAAGAAAATCTGAAGGAATTCAGTACTGAGTTTACAATGGTAAAAGAGGAAACAGGTACGATAGAGGAGATCAACAGCCAGACCAACTTACTGGCGTTAAATGCATCTATTGAAGCAGCCAGAGCAGGCGAAGCAGGAAAAGGTTTTGCGGTTGTGGCAGAAGAGATCCGTAAGCTGAGTGAGGAGACACAGGTATCCTCCGGCAGTATCCGTAGTGCGCTGCAGAAATTAGAGCAGACCAGTGACAGAATGACGAAGTCCATTACAGAGACATTACAGCTTGTTGCAACCAACTTAGAAAATGTAATGATCGTAGATAAGAGTGTCAACTCCATCACAACGGACTCCATACAGTTAGGTGAAAACATCCGAATTGTCAATGATGCGATGGGCGAGGTAGAGGATTCAAACCAGAACATGGTTGACAACATGAATCAGGTAAATGAAGTAGTAGAACTGATGACGCAGAACATTTCCGTAGCAGACGAAACTGTAAAGGTAATGCGTAGTAAATATGATGAAACATCTTCAAACATCATCCTGATCGAAGGAACTGTTGGAACATTGATCGAAGACCTTGGTTCCGGTGGATTCATGGGCAAGGAAGACCTGAAAGTGGGTATGTACCTGAGTGTATATGAAGAAGGTGCAATGCCTAAGAAAGAGTACAAGGGTATTATTTCCAATGTGGATGAAAAAGGAGCTCTGCAGGTGGACAGCCTGAAGTGCGAAGGTGAAGAGTTAAGCTATGACCGGAAACAGAAGTATATGGTACAGATCATTGTAGATAACAATGTCTATGGCTGGGATGATACCGAGGTTGTATACAGAGATAGCAAATACAGCATTGCAGTCAATGGCAATCCGAAAGTAGTCAATCGTAGAAAATATCCTCGTATGCCATTGAAGGCAGCATGTGAGATCAGACTGAGTGGTTCAGATCATGTTTGTGAAGGACAGATGTTAAACATCAGTGCAAACGGATATGCGATCCAGACACAGGATAAAGCAATCTTAGATACAAAGGATACGCTGATCACAGTTCATACCAAAGGCTTTACTTTCTTAGAGGATATGCCGTTAAGAGGACATGTCATCCGTATCACAGATAATGAGGGAACTTACATTGTCGGCTGTCGTATGTTAGAGGATAACAAAGCTATTTATGACTATGTAAATCAGAATTATCATGGCGAATAGAAATATCTTCCGGGCCATCCATGAAAGAAAATGGCTGAGCATAGAATATAAGAACGGAAAAGAAGAAATCACAAAATACTGGATTGGTATCATAGATATCAATCCGGTAAAAAAAACGATGAAGGTCATGGGACTTCATCTGAAACATTACACAACTACAGAGTTATACATTTATATAGAATCCATCTTGTCATCAGAAGTCATTGAAGGGTCTTATTTTGAAACGGATCAGAAACTTTTAGACGATATTAACGGTAATCCGGTGAAGTATCGGAGAGTGTTTGATCACGTTGCAAATTTGAAGATTTTAAACTATTTAGTGGACTGTAACAAGATGGATTCCGTTCCATATAAAACAGAATATGTGTTGATAGAACATTTAGACAGCGAGTGGCATGGCAATTATCATCTGAGCAGGGAACAGTTTCAACAGATCGTAAGAAAATTTCAATATGGCGTAAAAAATGCAGCGTCGAAGAAGACCATCAAACAGCTTGCCATTAACGTCATGAGCATTCATACACAAAAAGGGATCTATGTGCTGGCATATAGAAAATTACGGTTGGATGTGGTAAAGCGTACCTTAAGGCAGGATGATGAGATTACGGTATGCATGGAGTTTGCCTTAGAAAAAAACAGACCGGAAGCGAAATTCAGCATCCGAAAATTTTTAGATGCAGATGATTATGAACTGTTAAATCACTTTGAAGAAAATCAGGAGTTGATCAAAGACAAAATAACAAGATCGAATCCTCAGATCAACGGTGTGGATGATATGCCATATCTCATTGCCGTTGGCAGGGATGTCATGGTCGATCTGCATCAGGAGTATGAAGCCATTCATAAAATGTATGAAGCGGACAACGTGACGATACCGATCAAGGCATTTTTTGGAGAACTCTTAAAACAGGTGGATCGGCGTAAGAACTATCCGATCACACTTTTAGATAAAAAAATCAATCTGGATCAGCTCCTTGCGATTCACAATGCGATGAAGTATCCATTGGCATACATCCAAGGGCCTCCCGGAACGGGCAAAACAAATACGATCGTAAATACAATGGTGACTGCTTTCTTTAACGAGAAGACAGTCTTGTTTGCGTCCTATAACAATCATCCGATCGATGGCGTGTGTGAAAAATTAAAATCCATACCATATCGAAACAAAGGTGCAATCCCATTTCCGATCATCCGTCTGGGAAATGACAACTGCGTGTTGCAGGCACTCAATGACATGAGGGATTTGTACGAAAGGACGAAAGACCTCGCTATTTTCGACAGTACCTTAGAAAGAAATAAAGATGATAAGACAAAGCGAACCGAAAAGCTGACAAAACTTCTGCAAAGACATGAAGAAAAAATCGAACTGAAAGAAAGAGAAGAAGCCATCTTAAAAATGGTAGATTCCAATCAACATCTGATGTTTCAGACGGACTTACAGGGCGTGCAGTTAGCCGAAGTCCGTGAAAAGCTGGCGCAGATCGGAGACATTACCGATGAAGAGGCATTAAAGCTGGTTCTGGAAGATGAAGAAATGTTTAAAAAATATCTGTATTATACTTCGGCAAAATACATCCAGCGACTCAAAGAACCAAAGAATCAGGAATTGATGGAAATCATAAACTGTGCAGACGAAAAGAGAAAAGTGCAGCAGTTTAATGCTTATATACGAAAAGCGGAAAACTTAAAAAAATTCCAAAAGATCTTTCCGATCATTGCGACAACATCCATATCGGCACATAAACTCGGAGAGCCGGGAACCTACTTTGACATGGTCATAATGGATGAGGCAAGCCAGGGAAACATTGCGATGTCTTTAGTGCCGATCATAAGAGGGCGGAGTCTGATGTTAGTCGGCGATCCGCAGCAGTTGAGTCCGGTCATTTTGCTGCATCCGGCAGATAATGAAAGATTGAAAAAAATATATAGCGTAACGGAAGAATACGACTATATCAAAAATTCCATCTATAAAACGTATTTAGCCTGTGATGCGGTCAGTGAGGAAATTTTACTCAGCCACCATTACCGCTGTAATGAAAAGATCATTGCATTTAACAATCAGAAATATTATAACAACAAACTGGTGATCAACAGTCAGAGTCAGGCAGATACACCGCTGATATTTAAAAATATTGCAGGGAATACCACGAATTACAAAAATACCGCACCAAGGGAAGCGGAAGAGATCATAGAGTTTATCAAAGATAATCCCGATAAAAGTATCGGTGTGATCACACCGTTTACCAATCAAAAAGAGCTGATCCATGCCATGTTGCAGGAAAACGGTATGAAAGATGTACCATGTGGCACAGTCCATGCCTTTCAGGGGGACGAAAAGGATGTTGTACTTTTTTCACTTGCATTGACAGAGCAGACCGGGCAGGGCACCTATGACTGGTTAAAAAATAATAAAGAACTGATCAATGTGGCAACACCAAGAGCCAAAGAACAGTTAGTCATACCCTTTTTATAAGAAAAGGAAGTAAAATGATATTGAAAGATCGGACAAAATGATTTAAGCTATTCCGTGGCTGAAATGAAAAAACGAGAAATTTTGATCATATAGAAGGAGCAATACAAATGAAGATACAAAAACAGGTTCCGCTTACAGAGGGGCCGATCTTAAAATCACTGACCGGACTGGCGGTGCCGATCATGATCTCTTCCTTTTTAGGAACACTTTATAATATCACGGATATGGCATGGATCGGACTGTTAGGCTCTAAGGCAGTGGCTGCGGTGGGAGTTGGCGGCATGTATGTCTGGCTGTCGCAGGGACTTGCTTCACTTGCCCGCATGGGTGGACAGGTGCATGTGGCACAGTGCCTTGGACGCGGAGATAAAGAGCAGGCACACCGGTATGCTAAGACAGCCGTGCAGCTTTCAATCCTTTTAGGACTTGCCTTTGCGGTAGTCAGTCTGTTGTTTACAGATCCGCTGGTTGCATTTTTTAAATTAGAGGGTGCAAAAACAATCTTAGATGCAAAAATATATATGCGCATCACCTGCGGTCTGATCCTGTTTTCCTTTTTAAACCTGACACTGACCGGATTGTATACGGCGCAGGGAGATTCTAAGACACCGTTTGTGGCGAACTTTATCGGACTGCTCATCAACCTGTTATTAGATCCTCTTTTGATCTTAGGAGTAGGGCCTTTCCCGAGGATTGAAGTGGCGGGAGCAGCAGTTGCGACGGTCAGCGCACAGTTTGTCGTTATGTTTGTGATGATGGTCGGAGTATTCCGCTCGAAAAAAGAAGAAAATGTACTCAAAGGAATCCGCCTTTTTGAACCGTTTTCCAAAGAAGAACTTGGAAACATCTGTAAGATCGGAGGTCCTACGGCAATACAGGGAATGGTATACTGTATGATCTCCATGGTGCTGACCAGAATGGTGGCAGCGTTTGGTGCAGAAGCGATCGCAACCCAGCGGGTGGGCGGACAGATAGAATCCGTTTCCTGGAATACGGCGGACGGATTTGCGGCGGCATTAAATGCCTTCGTCGGTCAGAACTATGGTGCGAAAAAAATGGACCGTGTGCAGAAAGGCTACCGGATCTCCTTTTGGACGGTAGCCATCTGGGGAGCTTTGATCATGCTGGCATTTATTATTTTTCCGGGGCCGATAGCCGGAGTATTTTTCCATGAAGAAAAAGCCATGGAAATAGCCATCAGTTATCTGATCATCATCGGATTCAGCGAAGCATTTATGTGCGTGGAACTGATGACGATCGGAGCGTTGTCCGGCCTTGGCAAGACAAAACTGTGCAGTGTGATCAGTATTACGGCGACCTCTATGCGTATTCCGTTAGCAATGGTTTTAAGTCGTACCTCATTAGGTCTGGATGGAATCTGGTGGGCATTGACGCTGACCTCCGTAGCAAAAGGCATCATCTTCTATCTGACCTTCCGCTATCAGATGCGTGAAAAATGTTGACGGAATTTTTCGAAAGGTGTTAATCTAAAAACGATAAAGATCAGAATGAAATGAAAGGAGAGTGCGGTATGAACGGATTAGGATATGTGCCGTCCGGTGCATTGGCAGATTGAATGTGCTGATAGAAGTCGCATCCGGTATCGCCGTATTCCCGGGTGGAGTGCTAACGGAAAAATCATACATTACCTGTTATTTTGCAGAAGCTGGTCTGCGGAGAATACAGATCAGCATTTTAATGCCGGTAACGGCAATCATTATGTGGCGTTATAAGAAAGATTGATAAAAAAATCCGGGTGCCAGTCGGCATCCGGATTTTTCACTAGAGATTATGCTTCTGAAAGGAACTTATTGAAAGGGGTTAGCCTTCAATAGCGATGAAGTTCTCTTTAGGAAGAGATTTTACATCTTTCTTAGGAAGGCTCAGTCTGAGGATTCCGTCCTCAAATTTTGCATGAACATCGTCCTGGGTAACGCCTTCGCCTACATAGAAGCTACGGCTCATGCTGCCGCTGTAGCGCTCTTTGCGGATGTAGGTTCCGTCTTTTTCCTGTTCATCCTTATCGAGACCTTTGCTGGCAGAAATGGTAAGGTAACCATCCTGAAGCTGTGCTGAGATATTGTCTTTCTTAAATCCCGGCAGGTCAACGTCTACTTCATAGCCGTCTTTGGTTTCGCGGACATCTGTCTTCATAAGGTTCTTTTCATGTTTTCCATACAGAGGATTCTTCTTACCAAAGAATTCATCTTCAAATGGGAAGTCCATCCAGTTATCAAATAAGTTTTCTCCAAAAATACTAGGCATCATCATAAGTCATGTCTCCTTTCTATGACGTTGTTGATATTTAAGCACTGTCGGAGAATCCGAAGTGTTGAAGTTATGTTTGAACTCGGTTTCGATTTTCTTATTTCTCTATTTCCTTTGTTCAAGTAGAACTATAGCACGGATTATTAGCACTGTCAATAGATGAGTGCTAATAAAATTGTGAAATTTATGTGAAAACAATAAAAAGATAAATATTAAATGAAAAAACAATAAAAAGTCGCGCAATAATGAACGTAAATATAGGAAAACCAACGGCTTGTAAATGCGGGGAAACTGCCGGAAAGGGCATTATTTCATTGAATCTACAGGGGGTCT
>OIXG01002831.1_pt1 | contig 12340 bp, 9 predicted proteins | sample 1587731 | NCBI WGS metagenome assembly OIXG01 (sample SAMEA3888908, study PRJEB22519) | human gut metagenome | biome: human gut; feature: human-associated habitat; material: faeces | place: Denmark | collected 2010
GTGACGGCTGTGAGTTCTTCGTCTTCCATCGTCTTAAACTCGACAATACATTCGCGCAAACGACTGATAACACACAATTTGAGTGATTTCACATCATCACTGATACCTCCCAGTGTCATAACGATATCTGTTCCGTCGGCTACATTGACTGGTAGTGATTTCGTTATAACGGCGTATTCACTTTTATCATTGAAGCCTGCCACTACGACACTATAATCATCCGTCCAATTGCTGATGCCACTGAAACGACCTGTCAACTTCATAGCACGTCCACCACGCTGTATATTGACCTCCTTCTCATAGATTCTTCCATCATCACATGAACAGAAGCAGAGTGTCATCCAGATAGCAGCAAAGAATAATATACATTTCTTCATAACGACTCTCTTTGTTTTTTAGAAAGTATATTGCAGCATTACTGTTGCAGAATGAGTGGCCAGACCTAAATTATCATTATCGCGGTCGAGCTGTGTATCGTGACCCGTACGGGCAATATACTGGTACATAGCCTGGAGTTTCAGGTTACAACCCTTAAAGAAATAATTCATACCCACAGCCGGCATATTCAAAAATCCGTCATCGCCGGTACCGTTACGGTTAAAGAAGTCATAACGCAAGGCAGCCTGCAAACGGGGAGCAACAAAGTAACCGCCCTGTACATAACCACCCAAATAATTGTAGCTTTCATTGATCTTCTGGCGATCCGTGAAACCTACATTCATATAATATGCTTCGGCACCCAGATACAGTTTGTTCTTTAACATGGCAAATTCCACTCCCACACGAGTATCATTGGTACTTTCATTCTCACTTTCCACATTGATTGAAGCCGATACACCGAACATGATCTTATCTTCATTCAAACGGTTGGGATTACCTTGAGTGGACGGCATCACACCTTTAGGCATATAAGTAAAGCGTCCCGCATACAGTAAAGAAGGGATATGCCAATCATCACTCAAAGTTTTTGTAGCTGTATTTACAGAAGAACCGGTGCCATTGAATAAACCTACTTCATAGCCAAATTTATCAGCTACCAATCCGTGAATTTCAACACCGAGGTCAAAACCGGTACCGATGTTAGGCGTTACCGCATTCAAGGAATAAGGCAGAATGATGGCGGAAGTCAATGATACTGGCAACTGCGGCAACAATGTTTCACCCAACGTCGTCAAATAAGCATGCGAGAAAGGTGTTTTGAATTTACCGACACGCACGGCAAACTGTTTTTTAAGTTGTACATCGAACCATGCTTGTTGAAGCAATGCTCCCCCACTGGCAGCCGCATTGATAGAAAGATTAAAGGCTACTTTACCAAAAGCTTTACCAGTGAAGCCCAATACAGCATAGGGAATTGAGAAACCGGAATTAGCTACATTATCCTGATTGTATGCCTTATCCAGGCCTTCATCATCATACCAATTGAAATTTGCACAAGTCTGTACCAACAGGTAGGGCTTGAATACAAAGTCTCCCTTCTTGGTTTCTATCGTAAATCCCTCTCTTCCGGCAAGTGACACTACACCGTTTTCTGTATCTTCTTCATGCTGTGCCATAGCAGCCAACGAAAGGGCAGCCATTACAACCATTAAAATTAATTTCTTCATAATTGCTTGTATAATACTTATTGGTTTTATTGTTCGTTATTTGTTTTATAATGATTTCAGGAATGCGATCAAAGCATCACGATCTTCTTTACTCATCTTTTTGAAGAGATTCTTCGATGCTTCACCTTCACCCCCGTGCCACATGATAGCCTCAACATAGTTACGAGCGCGCCCATCATGCAGGAAGTAAGTATGACCATTCACAGTTTCCTGCAATCCGATACCCCAAAGCGGAGTCGTACGCCATTCGTTGCCACGGGCCAAACCGCTTACATAGTTGTCATTCAGTCCTACGCCCATAATTTCAGAGCCCATGTCATGAAGCAGGAAGTCCGAGTATGGATGAATTGTCTGACTACCCAGCCAGGGAAGACGAGTTCCGTTCAACAGTACAGACCCACGTGGTTTTGTGTGCAAGGTGGTTACATGACAGAGATGGCACTTCGCCTTATAAAAATTCTGCTCACCCTTGATCACTTGTTCATTATTCACATTGCGACGTGCCGGAACACTAAGGCTCTGCATGTAGAGGTCTACATTCTCCATCTCTTCTGTTGATACATCCAATTGGGCATAAGAAAGTCCCATCATACTGCCTTGATTTACTTGCGCCTGTCCTTCACAGATTTCTTCGGGATAGCGGCTGTTCGTAACTCCCATATCGCTGGAGAAACCAAGTTCCACTGTCAGGTCGGCATGCTGTGCTTTATTACCGGACAAGCCTAAACTTCTCACTCCTCTCTCGGAGATATAGTTGCAACGGCCACTGATACCATATTCCGGATAATTACTTTTAGCAGCCAAAGCTTCAATTTCAGTGGGATCGAGCGCCATCATTTGTCCCATACCTACGTGGCGCAAAGGAATACGCACCGTACAGAACAGGTCTTCGGGTTTGATGCTGTCCGCATACCATTCATAAATAGAATAATTGGGTTTGCAGAGTTCATACGTCTCACCATCAGGGAATTGGAAAGTCTCATAGGTATATTCCACTTTCAGTTTTCCCTCGGGCTTCACACCATAAATAGCCTGATCATGAAGCACACGTCCATAATCCTGAAAGAAAGCCCCATTCTTACGACTAATATAAACCAACATAGACGAAAAGCCGGAGCTACCGGAACCACCTTCGCTCCACAAAGTAGGTTGCGTACGTCCGGCATTTCGGTGACAGCTACCACAAGAATAACCGGCATAAACCGGTCCCAGTCCTCCACCTATTCCATTACTACTGGTGCGGATATCATCATACAATTTGTCACCACGGGTGAAACGTTTATCGTATGCCCCTGTTATCCAGTCAGCAGACCTGTCATAAGCATAAGAGGAAGTCAGGAAGTTGGTAGCAGTACCGGCAGAGAGGGCAAAGCCGGCAGGTACTTCTATATCATCCACATCAATTCCATCATTTTCGCAAGCGAACAATGCCAGAAGCGAAAAACAGATTGGAAATGAGTATTTTAATAAGCCATTCATTCGTTATTGAATTATTATTGCAAAATACGTAACTAACATTTATCTTTTTAACGCAGATGTTGCGGAAACAACAGAATATTCATTATCCCACTGTTTCCGCAAAATCTGATTTCTAACAAGTAAAAATCTTACTGAATGGTACGGGCTTCGCCATCTTTGAAGATCAAATATTCCAAAGTGTGGTAACCACGCAAAGCTTGTGCACCGGCAATTTTATCATCTTCTTCATCATAGTCACCATCCCAGTTCAAGTCTGAATAGTTACCGGAAGTCAGGATCTGTACGATACCATCCTGATCGAGTGGCCAGCTATCCATATTGGGGTCAAGACCTTTGTCGGCAACCGGACCAAAAAGGAATGCCTCACTGGTTTCCCACGGTGTACGAGCAGCAAGCCATGCTGTGGCGCAAGCCTTGAAGTTAGCATTGCTGGGAGAAGTACGGAATGTCTCAACAGCATCGAAAAGAGCTTGATTTCCCGCTTTCAAATCAGAGTAAGTAGGTAATACAACTACATCCACATAATTTTTTACGACTTCAGCCAACACTGTTTTATCAATACTTTCGATACAATTCTTCAAGCTTCCCTTGAGTACTCCCTCCAAAGTGGCACAAGCTTCCATAGCACTTACTGCTTCCGGACTATTGATATTGTTGCGGAAAGGACTCGGGATAGCCCAAATTGCTGCTGCTGCGTCATCAATCGCTTTTTTTACTTCAGTATCAAGATTAGCATTTACCGCGGCTACTGCTTTTGAGAGAGATAACTCGCTAATAGCCCCTGTACGTGTTCCGTAATAAGCATTGCGAATAGAATAGATATTGTTACGATAGTCTTCACGAGAATGCCAGCTATACCATGACTCTACAGCATACAAAGCCTTTTCTTCATTATTATGTATGAAAAGATCGTAAGGGTCACCAATTTTGGCAGTACCTACTTCATTGGCAATGTCTACACAGCCATCAATCAACTGCTCAACGCTCGTCAAAGCATCTTGATTCTTAAAGAAATCTGCATAACTTCCACCTTCGTTGTATTTAACCGCCCAGTCATCATAAAGAGCAGTAGCATCATTCACCAACAATTGTGCAACTACTCGCATGTAATTTCCCCAACTACTTGCATTCTCTGCCGTATAGTCAAGATTCTTAGCGTCTATAGTCGTAGTGTCATCATCACTACAAGCCGTAATGGAACACATCATGCCCAATGAAAGAGCCGACAAATAAAAAAACTTTTTCATATTACTTAAACATTAAATTAATTATAAATACCTATTTGAACTATCTCTTGGTAAACCAACCGACATAAGCTATGCCGATAGCAAATTCATTTTCATTGTTATATTTAGTCGATCCAAATACCTTGTTCGTACCAATATGACGGGTAGTATAATCGGCTTTCACAACCAGATTCGGCAATGCAAACCAGTTAACTCCTGCCGTCCATTTGCTTACCTGGCAGCGTTTCTCCATTGTGGCAGAACCTTCTGCCTCTTCCTGCGGGTTGTAGTATTCATAACGGGCATAAGGATAAATAACCGGACATTTCTTCTGTGAGAAGAAAGCACTCAGGTTGAGACCAGCCTCCAAGCCATAGCACAGGGCATTCTTAGCTACATTACGCATAGCACCGTGATAATAATTGGAGTTATTGGAAAGAGTAACCTTGCTGATCTTGGAAGAATTCTCTAAATCACCATAAATGATATTACCACGAGCGGTAACATATTTATTTTTATACTGTGCATCGGCAGAGTAGATTTTCACTGATGAGCGGCCTACACTGCTATACTTATAATTCTTATCAGCATTGGCTGTCACGTCATTACAATAGTAAAAGGCAGCACCTACACGCAGTCCCGGTACCCCTTTATAGTCCAGACGTGCTACATAAGCAGGCGAAGTAAAGTTATCTTGTTCAAAGAGTCCCTGCTTACCACCGGCAACCCAATTATCGCGACCAAATCCATCAGCATTCAAGCCGGCAACAATCATTGCCTGATAATCAAAGCGCGCATATCCTTTACCAAAAGAACCGAAGAATTCCAGCCCTGTCTCATGCCAGGTAGAAGGAATAATTGTAGTTTCACCCTCAGGACGAGATGTTCCAAAGAAGTTGATAGGCTCATGGTGTGCATTGGTCAATCCCATAGGTACAATCAAATGACCTGCACGAACATTGAAAGCCGAATGTATCAGACGGGTAATGTGAAACTGCTCAAGAGCAACTTCTCCACCCTTTTCCATTTCTGTCTCATACTCACCGTTTTCTGAATTCTCAAGTTCTGTTTCAATACCTACACCTCCTGCTTCAAATTCTATTTCAGCACCCAGTATCCACTTGGAATTAAACTTGTAGTCAAAAGCCAACACAAAACGAGGAATTGCAATGGTATTGCGGTGATCACTGTTATCGACCCCACCATAGAAACGATTCGTTCCGTAATTCATAAACTTTGCTACCATTTCTCCGTATCCACCGAAACGGAACTTTTCGTAGTCGTCATCTTTTGTTACCTGTTTTATTCTCTCTTTCTTTGCCGTAGTTTCAGATACCTCTTCTGTTGAGGTTACTTTTTCAGGTTCATTAGCCCGTAAAGTATTGTTAAAAAGCAAGAAACCTAAGGCGAATAAGCAAGTTAATTTTCTCATCTTTTATCTTAAATTTTGTTGGCGCAAAAGTAGAGGGAGTTAAAAAGGCGGGCAATACCCAAATATGAGTATTGTGTTATTAAAAATAATAACAAGTAGGTACTTAAACGAACACTATTTCTTTTTGTTCTTTTTTACAAAGCAGCAATTCACTAAAAAGACAGCCGCAAAGATCACAGCAATCCAGATAAAACTAATAAATATCAAATAGCGGTTATAAATGTACTCTCCCTCTTCAGGAACATGATTAAGCATACATAGCAAACAGTTACACTGAGGATTATCAGCGTCATGAGAAAAGTAAGAGTACAGTAAAAAAGATAAGCTACCTGCAAAAAGAATAATAATAGCTATTATTCCCCATCTCTTACAACTTAAAGGTCTGTCAATTGCCTTTTTATGATTGGTTAGTTTCACCATATAGTAGTTTATAGTTAGATTATACGCGCAAAGTTGCATGCTTTCAGCGACCTTGGCAATACCCAATAATTGTGATTTTTATAAAAATCTAACAAAAAACCATCATTAATGGGTATTTCAGAAAACGCGGATTCTCCCCTACTTTGCAGTCGAGAAATAAAACTTATGCAATACTCTAAAGATGACATACAAAAAGAAATTTTGAAAGCTGCCGAAAAGGTATTCCTCGAAAACGGCTTTCCGAAGGCTTCCATGCGTGAAATTGCGCAAGAAGCACAGGTAGGGTTGAGCAATATCTATAACTACTTCAAAAGTAAGGATGATATTTTCTGTACGGTGGTACGGCCCGTAATCAGTGCATTCGAAAGGATGCTGCACGAACATCACGGGCGTTATGGAGCAGATATCATGAAGATGTATTCCACAGAATACCTACGATATGTGATAGAAGAGTACATGACATTGATACAAAAGCATCGCAAATTGTTGGTATTGCTATTTTTCCATGCACAGGGTTCTTCACTGGAAAACTTCAAAGAGAACTTCACCGAACGCTCCACATCACTCGTGAAAGAGTACTTCAGGGATATGAAAGAGAAACATCCGCAAATGAATATCAATGTAACCGACTTTTCCATCCACCTGCACACGGCATGGATGTTCACCATGTTTGAGGAATTGATCATGCATCGAGTCGGGACAGAAGATTTGGAACAGATAGTCACAGAATACATCACATTCGAAGTAACTGGTTGGAGAGAGCTTATGAAAATATAAGCTCTCTCTTTTTTTGAATGAATCTGAATATTGTTCGTTTTTAAAAGTATAATAGATTATGAAAGAGAAACTGAAAAAGAAAAAAGGAATCGCCCGCCTGTTTGAGATTGCAGGCGAACGGAAAGGGTTGCTGATCCTGGCCGGTATCTTGTCGGCAGGAAGCGCTACGTGCATGTTGGTTCCCTACTGGTCGGTATACCGCGTATTGCAGGAGTTACTGCTTCACGCCAGTGACTTAGAAAAAATAGATAGCGGGATACTGATATATTGGGGATGGTTTGCCTTCTTCGGACTGATCGGAGGATTATTGCTACTTTATGCGGCACTGATGGCCTCACATGTAGCAGCTTTCCGTATCCTATACGGACTGCGTATCAAGCTATCGGAACACATTGGACGCTTATCGTTAGGATACCTGAACGGTACATCTACCGGAAGCATCAAGAAAATTATGGAACAGAATGTAGAAAAGATTGAGAACTTCATTGCCCATACCATCCCCGACCTTGTAAATGTATTGGCTACGGTCACTCTGATGTTTATTATCTTCTTCTCTCTGAATGGATGGATGGCAGCGATCTGTCTATTCTGTATCGCATTGAGTATAGGATTACAGTTTGCCAACTTCTTCGGGAAAAAGGCACAGGAGTTTACTAAAATCTACTTTGATACACAGGAACGAATGAGCGCCTCAGCCGTACAATATGTACGCGGTATGCCGGTGGTAAAAATCTTCGGTCAGAGCGTCCGGTCATTCCGCCGTTTCAATAGTGAGATTGAGGCGTATAAGGAATATGCACTGAAAGTATGCGATACATACGAACCCGGTATGATGGTCTTCACCATATTACTGAACTCACTCATTACGTTTATTCTGCCGATAGGTCTACTATTACTGAGTCATGAGCCACAAAATCTGGTATTAGCCGCTGTCTATCTATTCTTTATTATTATGGGGCCCGGAGTAGCCTCCCCTATTTATAAACTGATGTATCTCGGATCAGGCACACGGGAAATAGACGAGGGCGTAGAACGTATCGATCGTATCTTTGCCGAGCCACCCATATCGGAAGCACAAACACCGCAAGCACCCGCCGGTTATGACATTGAATTCCGTAAGGTTAGTTTCGCTTATGAGAATAAAGCGGAGACAACCCGTACCGAAGCGCTGCGCGACATCACCTTCACAGCACGCCAAGGTGAAATTACAGCACTCGTAGGTCCTTCGGGTTCAGGAAAATCGACAGTAGCCAATCTAATTCCCCGCTTCTGGGATGTAGCGGAAGGCGAAATACGGATCGGAGGAGTCAACATCAAAAATATTCCCACCGAAAAGTTGATGGACATTGTTTCCTTTGTTTTCCAGGATAGCTTTCTTTTCTTTGATACCCTCTATGAGAATATCCGGGTAGGAAACTCCAGTGCAGGACGCGAAGAAGTGATAGCTGCCGCAAAAGCCGCACAGTGCCATGAGTTTATAGAAAGCCTTCCGCAAGGTTACGAAACCCGCATCGGAGATGAGGGCGTCTACCTTTCCGGTGGCGAGTCGCAACGTGTCTGTGTGGCAAGGGCTATCCTGAAAAATGCCCCTATCCTGGTGCTGGACGAAGCGACTGCTTTTGCCGATCCCGAAAATGAATATAAGATGCAGCAGGCTTTGCAACATCTGATCCAGAATAAGACGGTTATCATCATTGCACACCGTCTCTCGTCCATCATTTCGGCACAGCAAATCATCGTACTGAACGAAGGAAAGCTCGTACAGCATGGGAAACACGAGATATTAAGTAAAACGGAAGGATTATATAAGAATATGTGGGACGCTTATACGGATGCGTTCCGCTGGGAACTAAACAGTAAGAAGGAGGTAAAAGAATGAATGCAATAGAAAATATTACGATAGGGCACACCGAACGCCTTCGCAAACCTGTGGGCTACACGATGCTTGCCAACCTGGTAAATATTGTCCCATTCTGCCTGTCCATCGAAGCGATCAACGTGATATTCCGTGCTTTCGATGGCAGCGGAATGCCGCTGGACACTCAACGGCTCTGGACTATTTTTATCCTGCTTGTAGTGTATGTATTTGTCATGGCATTGGCCGAAAGGGCTTCTTACCGCGCCAATTTCCGGGGTGCCTATGAAATGAGTGCCGCAGGACGTGTCAGCCTGGCAGAGCATTTGCGGAAACTCTCATTGGGTTTCCTCTCACGCCGCGATCCGGGTGATCTTTCGTCCATGCTGATTACAGACTTTACCATGGCGGAAACAGGTATTTCGCATCATCTGCCCCAATTGATGGGTGCACTGGTGATGCCTGTACTTGCCTTCCTCGGCTTGCTATGGATAGATTGGCGAATGGCCGTTGCCATGTTTATAGCCCTGCCACTTGCCGTAGGAATATTGCTGGGCAGTACTTACCTGCAATACAAACTGAGCGGCAAACAGATTGCTGCCAAAATCAATGCAGGCAATCGCTTGGAAGAGTACTTGCAGGGAATACGGGTAATGAAAGCATATAATCTGCTGGGCGACAAGTTTGTCCGTCTGAAGAATGCCTTTACTGAACTACGCCGTGCCTGTATCCGCCAGGAAGCATTACTCGGCCCGTTCATACTACTTTCTGTAACGTTGATACGGGCAGGTCTGACGTTGATGATACTTTGTGGTACGTACTTATTAATAGGAGGAGATTTATCCTTGCTCACGTTCGTTATGTTCCTCGTTGTCGGTTCCCGCGTCTTCGATCCGCTGACTTCGGCACTGACCAACTTTGCAGAATTCCGATATTTCTCCATTGCCGGAGGGCGCATCCTGGCGCTGATGAACGAACCGGAAATGCAAGGAAGTAAAGAAGCTCCGGAAAGCGGTGATATTACTTTCTATCACGTATCGTTCGGCTATCAGAAAAAACAGGTACTGCATGATGTATCAGTAACACTGCGCAAGAATACACTCACCGCTCTGGTAGGTCCTTCGGGCAGTGGAAAAAGCACCATGCTGAAACTATGCGCACGTTTTTACGATCCGCAACAGGGACAGGTTTTATTTAATGGAGTAGATATGAAAACCCTGGAACCGGAATCGCTGATGAGCCATATCTCAATGGTATTCCAAGATGTGTATCTGTTTCAAGATACTATTCGCAACAATATCCGTTTCGGCAAAACCGACGCTACGGACGAAGAAATAGAAGCGGCGGCTCGCAAAGCATGTTGCCACGATTTCATCATACGATTGCCCAAAGGATATGATACGCAGGTCGGTGAAGGGGGGTGTACCTTGTCCGGTGGAGAGAAGCAGCGCATTTCTATCGCACGAGCTATATTGAAAGAAGCTCCCGTAGTACTTCTGGATGAAGCAACGGCTTCACTCGATCCGGAAAATGAAGTGGAAGTACAGCGTGCCATCAATACATTGATTGAAGGACGTACGGTAATCGTGATTGCCCATCGCCTGAAGACGATCAAGAATGCAGATAACATCATAGTGTTGGAGGAAGGACGTATTGCTGAACAAGGTAAGCATCAGGAACTACTCAATAATAAGGGGCTATACGCCAAGCTATGGAATATACAGGAAAAGACATTGGGGTGGAAGTTGTAAATCTCAAAGACCACTCAAAAGAATTCTACTAAAATAATAATTCGCCCCTACAAATTAATCACGATATGATTAACTCGTAGGGGCGGGAATTATCCATCCGAATATACTTCAGAATTTATTAATCATTTATGATAATTGGAACATCTTCAAGTCATCTTCCACATCACTGATGGTACCTATCTGGAAAGTATCTACCAAGACCTTTGCCACATTGGACGACAGGAAGGCAGGCAGCGTAGGCCCTAAATGGATTTTCTTCACACCCAGACTCAACAAGGCCAGCAGTACGATAACGGCTTTCTGCTCGTACCAGGCAATGTTATACACAATCGGGAGTTCGTTGATATCATTCAGCTCGAACACTTCTTTCAGTTTCATTGCAATGACTGCCAGTGAATAGCTGTCGTTGCACTGTCCTGCATCCAGTACACGTGGAATACCGTTGATATCTCCCAGAGGCAACTTATTGTAACGATACTTGGCACAACCTGCTGTCAGGATGACTGTATCTTTAGGCAACGCCTTGGCAAATTCGGTATAATAATCACGTCCCTTCATACGCCCGTCGCAACCTGCCATAACCACAAAGCGACGAATAGCACCGCTCTTCACGGCATCCACCACTTTATCTGCCAGTTGCAACACCTGATTATGGGCAAAGCCACCGATGATTTCTCCACGTTCTATTTCCGTAGGCGGCTGGCATTGCTTGGCTATCTCAATAATTTCGGAGAAGTCTTTTCTACCTTCGGCATCTGCCTGAATGTACTTGCAACCGGGATATCCGGTGGAATTTGTTGTAAACATACGTTCTTTATATTCAGCATTTGCCAACGGAGGGACGATACAGTTTGTTGTAAACAGGATAGGACCATTGAAAGTAGTGAACTCTTCACGCTGCTTCCACCAGGCATTTCCATAGTTGCCTACGAAGTGGGAATACTTCTTGAAAGCAGGATAATAGTGAGCAGGTAGCATTTCGCTATGTGTGTACACGTCGACTCCTGTACCTTCGGTTTGCTTCGATAGTTCTTCCATATCTTTCAGGTCGTGGCCGCTTATCAGGATATCCGGACGCTTCCCTACTCCGATATTTACTTTTGTCATTTCCGGATTGCCATAGCGTTCGGTATTCGCTTTATCCAGTAAAGCCATAGTCTTCACACCGTATTCTCCGGTCTGGAGCACCATCTTCACCCATTCGCCTGCCGGAAGTGATTTTGTGGCAGTGGCGGCCAAAGCATGTTGCATAAAAGTATGGATAGAAGCATCGTCATATCCCAGACGCATGGCATGTTCCAGATATGCCGCCATACCTTTCAGACCATAGGTCATCAATTCTTTCAGGGAACGCAGGTCTATGTCGGGCTCACGCAGCACACCTACGCTTTCCGCTTTGGAAGCATACTCATCACGTCCACCCTGCCATTGCAGTTCGTCGATTTCAGGCAAGGAAATACCTTTTTCTTTGGCTTCTTCTATTAAACGGTTACGCAATATCATACCTTTATCCACCCTGTTCAGAATGCTTTCATCATCGAAGTTGGCATTTGTAATGGTGCAGAATAAGGCATCCACAACAAAACGTTCACTTCGGCAGCTACGGGATGTCCGGCGTTACGGAATTCATCAGTAACGACTGATATTCCACGTACCACGAACATCAGCAAATCCATTGCCTTTGCTGTATGACTTTCTTTTCCACACACACCTTTCAAGATACAACCGGTGCCTTTCATTGTCTCCTGGCACTGATAACAAAACATTTTAGCTTCCATCATCTTATTCTTTTT